>Ga0209382_10004983_pt1 | contig 17396 bp, 18 predicted proteins | sample SoiMetdeltSBSDD5_FD_187599 | JGI IMG/M metagenome (GOLD analysis project Ga0209382, IMG submission 187599) | Bulk soil microbial communities from a Populus tree surrounding site in Tennessee, USA - Soil MetaG P. deltoides SBSDD5 (SPAdes) (version 2) | ecosystem: Environmental > Terrestrial >...
TTCGAGAGGCGCCCATAGCGCAAATGCCGCGATGGCCAGCACTGCGAGCAGAATTGCAGTTCCTCCGCCGATCAGGATCCACGTGAGGTGCGCGATCGCTTCCGCGTCCGGGCCTCGAGGATGCAAGGCCGATTGAATGCCTGGGGCAAGATCCAACGCGAACCTCTGGGGAGCGGAATGCACGCTTTACGCAAGGCCCGTGCCCGCGCGCGGCTGCAGTCCGCGCGATGGCATGAACTCTGCAGCGGGCGGCGCCGGCGGCGACGCCTCGCTTCCTGGCGGCTATCCTGTAAGCATATGGCATTGAAGCACATCCGAATACCGCTCTGTGCACCATGCGTGCTGTTGATCTGGCCGGAGGTGGCATTCGCCCATACGGCAGTGGAGGCGGCTTCCGCTCGGGACGCGGGCGTCTCCGCGGTAGATGCGTTTGGGGCTTTGCTGCTCGCGCTGGTCGCTGTCGCGTATGGCGTCGGCCAGTGGCGGCTCGCGCAGCGCGCACGTGTTCGGCGTAAGCGCTTTTCGGCGTGCTTCTGGGCGGGATGGGTCACGCTCGCATTCGCGCTCGGTCCGCCGCTCGACGCTTGGTCAAGCGTGTCTTTCGCGGCACACATGGCGCAGCACGAACTCATGATGCTCGTCGCAGCGCCGCTCCTCGTCGTTGCGCGGCCGCTCGGCACGCTCGTCTGGGGTTTGCCGAATTCCGTCGGGGCACTCCTCACTTCACGCGCCTTGAGACGTATCGGCGGCTGGCTCGCGGTGCCGATCGTCGCGTGGATCCTGCACGCGGCGGTGCTATGGGGTTGGCATGTTCCGAGCGCGTTCGAGGCGGGGCTGCACAGCGTCACGGTGCACTGGCTGCAGCACGCGAGCTTTTTCGGCGCAGCCGTTATCTACTGGTGGTCGGTTTTCTCGAGCAGTGCCGGGGCGGAAAGAAAAGGCCTCGCGCTGGTCTCGGTTTTCACGACCGCTATTCACACCGCGGTGCTCGGGATGTTGCTCACGTTCTCGACACGGGTCTGGTATCCGACGTATGCACGGACGCAGAACGCATGGGGGCTCACCGCTGTCGAGGATCAGCAGCTCGGCGGCCTCATCATGTGGGTGCCGGGTGGAACGGTGTTTATCGTCGCCGCGCTCGCGGTGGCGGCACTGTGGCTCAAGCAGTCGGAGCTGCGAACCGCGCGCGGTTAGTGCAATTCGATGACGACCCCTTCGTGCGCGCGCAGCGCAAACTCGCTGTGCGTCTTTTCCCCGGCGCGGTCGAGCTGTGTGGAGAGGAGCACGGCACCGGGTCTCGGTAGCCGCACGAGCTCGGGGCTGCGACCGAAGTTGAGCAGGATCGCGAGCCTCTCGTCATCGCCGGCGCGCTCGTAAAGCATGACGTTACCTGCGCAAAACACCTGGTGGTACGAGCCGGTGTTGAGCGCACGGCGCTGGTGGCGCAATCGGATCAGTTGCCGATAGAAATTGAGGATCGACGTCGGATCGGCTGACAACGCTTTGACGTTGCGCGCGTGGAAGTTCTCGGCGACCGGCAGCCAGGGCCCGCCCACCGTGAAACCTGCATTTGGCGAATCGTCCCACTGCATCGGAGTGCGTTGCGGGTCGCGCCCGAGACCGAGTCCCGGCTGGTTCTTCTCGTACGGGTCCTGGATCCGGTCAGGCGGTATATGCACATCCTCCATGCCGATCTCGTCGCCGTAGTACAGCGTGGGTGTGCCGCGCAGCGTGAGGAGCAGCATCGCCGCAACGCGTGCCTGCGCGGGGCCGATACGCGTGGCGATGCGGTGTTGATCGTGATTCCCGAGCACCCAGTTCGGCCACTCCTCCTCGGGGACGGCCTTGTCGTATTCGACGATCATGCGATCGATCTCGCATGCATTCCAGGGCGCTTGTATGAGCTGGAAATTGAACGGCAGATGCACGCCGGGCCGCTCGAGCCCGTAATAGGCGACGAGGCGTTCGACGGGGAGGTAGATCTCGCCGATCATGACGCGCTCGTCGTAGCTTTCGAAGACCTGCCGCATTTCGGCGACGAGCTCATGTATCTCGGGCCGGTCGGTGGTGTACAGCTCGAGGAGACGCCGGTGCTCGGAGTCACCGGGCTGATAGCCCGGATTCGGCGGGTTATCGCGGAACTGATCGTCTTTGATGAGATGCCAGAGCACGTCGATCCGGAAGCCGTCCACGCCGTGTTCGAGCCAGAAGCGGATCACGTTATACATCGCTTCCCGCACCTCGGGATTGCGCCAGTTCAGATCGGGTTGCGCTTTGAGAAATGCGTGATAGTAGTACTGCCCCGTGCGCTCGTCCCATTCCCAGCCGGATCCCCCGAACTGGCTCAGCCAGTTGTTGGGCGGGCCGCCGCCTGGCGCGGGATCGCGCCAGATGTACCAGTTGCGCCGTGGGTTATCGCGCGAGGACCGACTCTCCAGGAACCATGGGTGCTGGTCGGACGTGTGGTTCGGGACGAAATCGAGGATCAGCTTCAAACCTCGCCGCCGCACTTCTTCGATCAGACGATCGAAATCTTCGAGCGTCCCGAACGCCGGTGCGATGTTGCAGTAATCCGAGACGTCATAGCCGAAGTCGGCCATCGGCGAGGGGTAGATCGGAGAGATCCAGATGGCGTTCACGCCGAGCCATGTCAGGTAATCGAGGCGCTGACGAATACCGTTCAGATCGCCTTTGCCATCGCCGTTGCTGTCGTAGAAGGACAGCGGATAGATCTGGTAGACGATCCCGTGCTGCCACCAGAGGAAGTTGGTGCGCGAAGCGCGCAAGGTGTCCTGCAAAGCCACGGTCTGCTCTCGGGTCATTGCAGCGAACGAGCAAGCGCGATGCCATCCGCGCGTCACGTGGCGCGCGTGGGCGTGTCGGCGCGGCTATTGCAGTAGAGATGTGCCCGCTACCGCATTTTCCGGTCTTCTTCTTTCGCCTGCCGCATGGCTTCGGGCTCGAGCTCTTCCGCGCTGCGGTTCAGGCGGATGAAAACGCCCCATGCCACCATCAGGGCGGCTGCGGCAAAAGCCACGAGCGCCGCATAGGCCATGTTTTCCGGCATTTCGTGGCTGTATCGAAACACGAGCACGAGCGCCTCGATCGCCAGCGCGACGACGAGCACCACCATGAAGCGCGAAAGAAAACGGCGCACGCGTGTCGGTGCGCTCATGTGCACTTCGCGCTGCACTTCCTCCTCGATGATCGTCTGCCCGAGCTCGAGCGCTGCCAGCGCCACCGTCATCACCGCAAGGCTCTCCAGCACGGTATCGAGCCGCGCGTTGAGCGGCATGTCGCCGGGCGCGAGCCCGGCCCAGAGTTGAATACACGAGAAGGCAATCAGCGCGACGCCGCAGACAGCGAACAGAATCCCGACGACGAACTGCGCCACCGGAAAAATTGCGTGGACCACCCGTATCGGCTTCTTTTTTTGACTAGCCACGTGCGCGCTCCGCGTCGAATGGACGGTATGCTAACCCATTCCCTTCGGCACGGGCTTTGCAGCGGTAAGCCGTAATTACTGTGACAGGACATGGCCGGCAAAATGCGCACGCAGGGCGGTTCGGTGCCTCTCGACAGGTTCATCGAGCACGTCGCCCCGGAACACGTGATCGAGGGCATCGCGCCCGTTGACCCCACGCACAAGAGCGGGCCCGCGTGGGGCAAGCTTGTCGTCATTGCCGTGGTCGTCTTCGCGCTCACGCTGACCTGGCGCTACACGCCGCTCGCAGAGATCATCACCGCCGAGCGTGTGATCGAGTGGGCCCGCTCGGTGGGACATATCTGGTGGGCACCGCTGCTCGTGATTGCGGCCTACTCGCCGGCGGCTTTCATCATGTTTCCGCGGCCGCTCATCACGCTCTTCGCGGTGATCGCGTTCGGTCCCTGGTTGGGGTTCGCCACCGCGATCACGGGGATCGTTGGGGCTGCGCTTTCGACGTACTACGCAGGCCGCATACTGCCGCGACGGACGGTACGGCACCTCGCTGGCGCCAAACTCGATGAAATGAGCCATGTTCTCCGGCGGCGTGGTTTGCTCGCCGTCCTTGCCGTGCGCATCATTCCCGTCGCGCCGTTCGCGATCGAAGGCATGATCGCCGGTGCCATCCGCATCAAGGTATGGCACTACGTCGTGGGGACGATCCTTGGCATGGCGCCCGGGACGCTCACGACCACCGTTTTCGGAGACCAGTTCGCCACCGCGCTCGAGGATCCCTCGCGCATCAACTACTGGCTGGTGGCCGGCGTCGCGCTGCTGTTCGTCGTGCTGATTTATTTCGTGAGGCGGTGGTTCGCGAAGGAATATCGGGAGGGCCGCGAAACGCGACCGGTTCGGCGAACGGCGGCATGATCGTTTGCTGTACTGCCGATTGCGCCGCAGCGCGCCGTGCGGTGACCGGCACGGCGCGTCCGTCTACGACGGCTCACCTACTTTTCCCTGGCGGAAGATTTCCTGCTGCTCTTCCTGGATGTTGACTTCCTCGAGGGCGACTTCCTCGGGGACGATTTCTTTTTCGACGACTTCTTCGACGGGACCTTGCCGCCCTCCCGGCGTGCTTCGGACAGTCCAATCGCGATCGCCTGCTTGCGGCTTTTCACTTTCTTGCCCGAGCGGCCGCTTTTCAGCGTTCCCCGCTTGCGCTCGTGCATCGCCTTTTCCACCTTCTGCTGCGCTTTCCTGCCGTATTTAGCCATGCATACCTCCGCTGGATAAACGAGGCTCGCAGCCTCGCATCGCGGAGATTAGTACGCAGCGTGAACGTTGTCTACGTGTACGATGAAGCCGCGGACGAAGCGACACAGAATCGCTCCAAAGACACGACGGAGTTGTGCGCGGAACGCGATGCGCGTACCAACTCATCGAGCTTGATATGATCCCCCAGAGAAGCACGATGCCCAGCGCAAACGTAAACGCGAGCGGATGGCCGGAATACCTGGCAGTAGCTCTCGCCGCTTCTGCAAACCAAGCGCGCAACTTCATCAGATGTCCTCCGAAAAAGTGTTCCGGGCTGCGATGCAGCGATGTTGCTAAAAAGCAACACCATGAGGCGCATATGCCTTTCGCAAAGCAGCTTATATATACAACTTAAAGCGTTTTCTTTTACTCTGCGTCTGGGCCGCAACGTAACACGAGGACAGGCTTAGCAAGGCGAGGGAGACAGGGAGAGAAAAGCAGCAATAAAGTCTTGTTCGGTGGCGCAGTACTAAAGTTCCAACGACAAAGCTGTGCCATGGATTCATAGCCGGGTCGCGCCCGGCTATTTTTTTGTGTTCGAAATACGCCGCGGCACGCGGCGTATTTATCGGGCTTTCTGGGCGGCGCGGATTACAAATACGTGGCGCCGAAACGCTTTCCCTGAGCGTTCGCGAGGCCGGGTTACGAGCGTGCCAGGCGACGATGATCGACCATCAGGCAGCGGTCCTGCACGACTTTCACGCCGGCGCGCGCGAGCTTCTCGGCGACCGCGTCATTGCGGATTCCGAGCTGCATCCACACCGATTTCGGCTTCTTGGCGAGGATGTCGTCGACGTGCGGCGGCACGTCTTCCGAGCGCCTGAACACGTTCACCATATCGACGCTGCCCGGGATGTCGGAAACCTTGCGGTATACAGGACGGCCCAGGATCTGTGTCACGTCGGGGTAATAGACCGGCACGGGGATCACATCGAAGCCTGACGACTGGAGATAGCTCGCGACGTAAAAAGCGGGCTGACCCGACTGTGCTTCAGTCTTGATGCCGAGCACGGCGATCGTCTTCGTATCCGCAAGCAGCGCCTTGAGGCGTGCTTCGTCCGTGATGAGGTTGTCTTTCCAGTCCATCGTCTGAGTTCCCAAATTCAGTCGAACCGCAGCATCCCGCAGCCGGGCTGCTGGAAGATGACGACGCCGCCGAGCGCTTCGGGCAGCGTAACCAGCACGTGGTCACGAGCAAAGTCCGCGCCGCCGTTTCCGGAACGCCGCATGTATTCGCGTGTTGCGGCGACGTCGCGTGTCTCGAGGGCGTAGCCGGCGATCCAGGGAAGCGCCGGCGGCGTAAGCCCGAGCGTGCGCTTCAACGCGACAGGTTCCACAAAAGAGAGGCTTCCACGCGCGGTCGCGATGTGGTGTGCGCCGCCCTCGGATGTGTACGGCCGTCCGGAGAACCGGCTGTAACGCCATGCTGCCTCGTCAGCGTTCTCAACGCACAGCAGCACCGCCGCGAGGCCGCGTGCGCCGTTGGCATGTGTGATCCAGCGCTCCTGCCAGACGAGCTCGGGGGTGTGGTGCCGGCAAAACTGGATGCGGCCTTCCGGCATGGTGCCGGGAGGTACGCGCACGACCGTAAAGCGCGCGGTGTTTTCGCCGGTTTCCGTGGAGATCGGGCGCTGCAGGGCCACGGGCGTCATCGGCTGGAACCCTTCGTGGGCCAGGCGCGCGTGGTCGATCTCCGGCGCGGCCGTACCGAACGCAATCAGGTGCACACCGATGTAGCGCCGGATCGCGGTCCGCAACTGATCGGCCACCGGCGTGGCGCCGGTCGGCGTCAGGAACTCCAGATACCCGGCTTCGAACATGACGCAGCGGTTGCCCGTGCCCGCCGGAACGAGCGGCCCTTGCGGCTGGAGACGATGGGATTGCGCTGAGAACGGCGTGAGCGTGAAACCGAGCTGCTCGAGCGCCGCGCTTGCAGCATCGCTGTCCGGTACGAAGTGCGCGACGTGATCGAGGTTGATCGATCCGCGCTGCGGCGCCTGATTCGCCGCGACGGCGTTAATATCCACGCGCCGGATCGATTGCGTTGTGCAGCGGTTTGCCGGAGCGCAGGCGCCCGAAATTCTCGAACCAGCGATCGAGGAGAGCATCCATATACCGCGGGCTGTCGCACGAAATATGGGGTGTGACGATGACGTTACGCGTCGTCCACCACGGCGAGCTCGGGGGCAGGGGTTCTTCGTCGAAGACGTCGAGCACGGCGCCGGCAAGCTCGCCACGCTCGAGTTTCTCGCGCAGCGCTGCATAATCCATGAGTGCCGCGCGGCCGATATTGACGACAGCGGCGTCGCGTTTGAGGAGAGCGAGGCGCCTCCGGTCGATCAATCCGCATGTCTCGGCCGTCGCTGGCGCCGTGAGTATCAGGAAGTCGGCGAGCGGCAGCGCCTCGTCGATCTGCGTTACCGCATAGGCTTTTTCCGCCGGCGCTTCCGCTTTGCCGCCGCGCGTAACGGCGATGACACGCAGCCCCAGCTTGTGCGCCGCGCGTCCGGCGCCCTGGCCGAGATCGCCGAACCCCACGACGACCGCGGTTTTCCCTGCGACCGGTGGCGTGAGGATCATTTTCCACAGGCGATCGCGCTGGTTCTGCAGCGTCTCGGCAAACCGCATGTGAAGGGCGAGGATGGCGAGGGTGCAGGAATCCTCGGCTTTTGCGCCGTGCGCACCGCGATTGTTCGTGAGCGTGGTGTGTGGCGGCAGCCAGCTCAGCGGGACCAGCGCATCGATGCCGGCACCCGTCGTCTGAATCCACTTCAGCCGCGGCGCGCGTTCGGCGAGCCGCTCCTTCGGCGGAAACTGGTTGATCATGAAGTCCGCGGTTTTCAGTGCCTCGTCGAGGATCTCGTCGTCCCAGCCGATCGTCACACGCAGCTGCTGCGCGAGCTCCGGGTGACGTTTGGCCGCTGCGTCCCAGAGCGCTTCGGTGAGTTTGAGATGCTCGGGACGCGTGCGGCGCGTCTCGAGATGGAGATGAAAAGTCATTTGATCTTCTTGGACCGCTCGTACGGCTCTGTCACGAACGCGTTATCCGGTGGGTCTTTCTTGACCGCGCCGGCAGCCTTCGCGATCTGGTGCAGCCGCTTGAGTGAAGCGACGTCGTGCGACTCGAACGAGGCCATGTAAGCGCCTTCCCACTGATTGGCATAGGCAAGCGCGTCATCCGGCTTCATGTTCGCGCTTTTCTGGAGTATTTCGGCGACGCGCTGCGGATTCTTCGCGCCGAACTCGAGCGCTTTGCGGACCCCGGCGATGAACTGCGCGACGGCCTGCGGCTGTTTTGCGAGGTAATCGTTGTGCACGATCGTGACGGCAAGTATGGGTGCGGCATTCGATTTCGTGAGTTTTTTCCATTCGTCCACGATGCTCGCGAGCCGCCGGGGTTTCACTTCCTCGATCTGAGCGATCGTTACAGACCGGATCGCCGCGGCGTCGATTTCCTTCTGCGTCAGGAACTGCGCAAGGCGCCCTTCATTGCCGGGCACGACGCTGTAGTCTCCGGATTTCAGGCCATAGTTGTTTTCCAGGATCGCGCTCGTGATCGCGTGCGTGGCGCTTCCCGGCGGCGACATGCCGACTTTCCTGCCCTTCAACTCGGCCGGAGATTTCAACGCCGAGTTGGGCAGCACGACGAGCTGGCCTTCCAGTATTTGAGTGGCGAGGACGATCTTGACCGGTACGCCGTCGCCCGCGATCTGCATCGAGGCCGTCGAAGGTGCGGCGAAGGCGAGATCGATGCCATGCGAAACGATGGCCCGCGTGGGGCCGTTCACTTCAGCGAACTTCACCCACTCGACGTCGAGACCCTCTTTCTCCGCGAACTTCATCTGTTCCATGACGGCACCGAAGCCGAGGCTGAAACCGCTCGTCCAGTAGCCGACTTTGATTTTCTGCGCGGTTGCGGGAGCGCTCCCCAGCGCAGTGGCAAACGCTGTCGCGAAAAACACCGTACGTAAAAGCCGATTCACACGAATCTCCTAAAGGGCGGTGGGTCTGCGACCCAGCCTGCGATTATCATCACTCCTCAGATCAATGCCCGCAGGCGCTGTATATAGCGCGTTACTTCGGGCATCGTCGCGTCCCGCGGCCGCGCAAGCTCGACATCGACCTGCTCGCGAACGCGGCCGGGGCGCGGCGTCATCACCACGACGCGGTCCGCAAGGACGACCGCTTCCTCCACGTCATGGGTGACGAACACGATCGTCATTTTTTTCAGCTTGTGTATACGCAGAAGCTCGGTGTGCATGAGAGCCCGGGTCTGCGCGTCGAGCCGTGAAAACGGCTCGTCCATGAGCAGTATGCAAGGCTCCAGCACGAGACTCCGCGCGAGCGCGACACGACTTCGCATGCCGCCCGAAAGCTGGTACGGAAAAGCATTCTCGAATCCGTTGAGACCGACGAGCTCGAGCGTTGCCGTTGCCCGTCGCTCACGTTCCGCGCGCGCAATCCCGCCCGCTTCGAGTGCAAACTCGACGTTGCGCAGCGCCGTGCGCCAGGGTAGCAGCCGATCTTCCTGGAACATGTAGCTCACGCTGCGCCAGTCGTCGAACTCGTCGGTGGGTACGCCGTTGATCCAGAGCCGCCCGCGATCCGCTTTCACGATGCCGGAGATGATGTTGAGCAGCGTGCTCTTGCCGGAACCGGACGCGCCGAGAATGGCCACGATTTCGTGCTCGCCGACCGCGAGCTGGATGTCCTGCAGGACCTGAAGCCGCTGAGCTCCGCCGGAGTCGAACCACTTGCTGACACCCGCAACCGCGATCGCGGGGTCTCGCGTGGCGCTCTGCAAACGGCCCTGCGTGGACGTGGCGGCGTCCATCATGCGTTCTTGACCGGCGGCTTGGCGGCGAATGGCGAGCCGCGAACGCACAGACGCCCGCGCGGATCCTGCCAGAGCTTTTCGTCTTCGTGCAGCTTGCCGAGAGCACGCGCGACGACGACGAATGGATAGTTACTGAATTTTTCCGCGACTTCGGAATAGTAGAACGGCGTTTTCTCGATCACGCCCAGAATCTCCTGCGCGAGCGCGGAGACGGTCCGATCGTCCGCGGTGACGCGGGCGGGAGCGCGGTCGGCCTTCCCCGCCAGATAGTCCGCGATCTTGGCGGTATCGGCGTAGGCGTATGCAATGCGCTCGAAGCGTTCGTGCGGCACGCCTTCGGGTATGGTCGCGTCGACGCCCACTTTCGCGCCCACGGGTACTACACCCGGCGGCATCACCGGAAGACTCGGGTCGAGAGGCTTCGCGCGAGCACCCGGGACGACGAATACGTCGCGGTCGGCCTGCACGCGCGTGGCGATCGCCCATTCGACATCCATCGGATCGAACACGTCGATGTCGTCGTCCACGACGACGACGTGTTTCAGGTCCATCACGGAAAGCGCGGCAAGGAGCGCGTTCTTGCCTTCGCCGGCCTGCTTCCTGACGGAGATCACGGCATGCCAGAACGCACAGCCGCCGAGCGTCACGTTGATCGCTTTCACCTGAATGCCCGCGTTCTTGAGCGCTGCACGTATAGCCGCATAGCGTGTCGGGGCCGCGAGCCATGTGTTCTCCCATGGCATGTGCAGCGCGTAGTACACGGCGTCTTCGCGCATCGTGATCGCTTTGATGCGTACCACCGGATTCCAGTGAAGCCCGCCCATCAGGCGCGTGAACTCGCCAAAGCGGCCTTCGGGGTTGGTCCAGCCAGTCGGCAAAATTTCGCCTTCGAGCACGATTTCCGCGTCGGCGATGCAGGGCAGATCGACGGTCTCGCACTGCGCGAGCTCGACGGGCTCGCCCCGAATCCCGCCGGAGATCGCCATTTCGTCGACGCCTATCGGCGCGCGAAAACCGGCGCCCATGATTTCGATGGGATGCGTGCCGAGCGAAATGGAAATCGGGCAGGGCCGGCCCGCTTCGAATGCCCGCTGCGCGAACATGCGCATATTGTTCGGCGTCACGATATCGATTCCGGTGAGATTCTTCTCTTTCACCATGAAGCGGTAGACGCCGGAGTTGAGGCCATATTCCGGATCTTTCGCGATGACGACGCCGGCCGTGATCATCGGCCCGCCGTCATACACCGAAGACATCGGGATCGGCAGCTTGAAGAGATCGACGTCGGGGCCGACTTTGATGACCTGTTTGTGCCGCGCGGTCTCGACGTAGCGCGGCGGGATCGGATGGTCGATGCCTTGCCGGAGCTTCATCTCGATTTCCGAATATTCGCTGCAGCCCATGCCCATGATCGAGCGTTCGCGAGTGCGAATGATTCCGGAAACGGCCGGCATGTCGTAGCCGATCACGTCGTGGAAGAAAAGCGCTTTGTCGGACTGATCGACGAGCGTCGCGATGTGGCGGATGTCGACGGGCTGCTTCACGTCGACGAGCTCCCCTGCGTCGCGGAGACGGCCGAGAAACTCGCGGAAGTTTTCTTTCATCAGCTACCTTTCGTAAACTGGAAGCGGTGTCGGTACGTCGTGGAGTGCGGCAGCGACGCACCGCGGGTCGATGCGCTGTCAGCGCACCTGGCGTGGCGTTAACGCGTTACTCGTCACCCGTCACTGGTCTTTCAGGACATCGCTCCTGATCCCCTGCCACCGCCTGATCTTGGCGTGCTGAAAACCGAAAAGATCGAGCACGCGCGCAACCGTGTGGTTCACGAGATCGTCGATTGTTTTCGCGCCGCTGTAGAACGCAGGGACGGGAGGAAATATCACGCCGCCCATCTCGGTGACCGCCGCCATGTTGCGCAAGTGCGCAAGGTTGAGCGGCGCCTCACGCGTGATGAGCACGAGCCGCCGACGCTCTTTCAGAACGACGTCGGCCGCGCGCGTGATGAGATTGTCGGAGAACGCATGCGCGACGCCCGCAAGCGTTTTCATCGAGCATGGCGCGATGACCATGCCTTCCGTGATGAACGAACCGCTCGCCACGGAGGCGCCGACGTCCCGCACGTTGTGAACCACGTCGGCAAGCTTCTGGACGTCTTTCCGCGCGAGCCGGTATTCCTGCCATACGTTCAGCATTCCGGCATCGGAGACGACGAGATGCGTCTCCCAGCCGCCTGCGGCGCGCAGCACTTCGAGTATGCGCAAACCGTAAATCGATCCCGTTGCGCCCGTCATACCCACGATCAGGCGCTTTTTCGATGAGTCGCCGCGCTTCTTCACGCGATCGCCGCTTCTTTTTTCCACCTGAAGAGATGGTTTTCGAGCGGTCTGAGCACGCCCATTTCGAGCACGGCCATCATTACCACCAGCGCGATCGTCCATGCAAATACCTGGTCAGTCTGTATGAGGTCGGCAGCCTGTCGGAGCCGATATCCTACACCGCTCGACGATCCGAGCGTCTCCGCGACGAGCGACACGCGCCAGCCGAAGCCGAAAGCGAGGCGCGCCCCGGAGAAGAAGTAGGGCAGGATGGTCGGCAGGTAGATCTTCACCATGACCTTCCGCTGCGGCATGCGAAGCGTATGAGCGAGCTCGATGAAATCCGCATTGACGGTGCGCGTGCCCTGCCACACGTTGGTGATGATGAGCGGCATCGCGGTCATGAAAACTACGAAGACCGTGGTCGCGTTCGATACGCCGAACCAGATGATCGCGAAGATCGCCCAGATCGCCGATGAGACGGTGTTCATGACCGGGATCACGGGCTCGAAGAATTCGCCCAGGCGCTTGTGCGCACCGAGCAATATGCCCAGCGGAAGCCCGATCAGCGTCGCCAGGACGAATCCTGCTGCGACGCGGGCCAGCGTGATCGCGAGGTTGTGCCAGAGGTCCCCGTTCGCCGATATCGTGTGCAGCGCCTCGAAGACGCGCGGCGGCCCCGGTAGAACGAAGTGCGGCATCGGCAGTGAGGCGAGCCACCATATGGCGATCAGAATGACGACGAGCGCCACGCGTTGCGCGACGAGGTCCGCGCGCCATTTGCGAGCCGGCGCCGTGGCGTGAATCTGCTGTTCTAGGACTGTGGGCACTGTGCGCGGTTCACTTCGGGCTCGCCGTGAAATACGTGCCCCGACCACTCGCTACGAGCGCCCCGTCCTTGTCATAGACGTATGCCTCCGCGGTCGAATACTGGCTGCCCATGCGCACGACGCGTGATTTGGCGGTGAGATCGCCAGGCATGGCGGCCTTGTGATAATCGACGCGCAGGTCGATCGTCGGAACCGGCCGGCCCAGCTCGGCGGCGATCGCGTAATCTGCGGCGACATCGACGAGTGCGGCGAGGATTCCCCCATGCGTATATTTCCGGTCGGGATTCACGACCCATTCCTCGCGCCAGGTCGCCCGCACCTCCAGGCCATCGGCGTCCGCTTTGACCACGGTGAAGTTGAGCCACTGATTGAACGGCCCGCGCGTGATCAGCTGTTGAATCTTGTCGATTCCGATGCGGGATTCACTCATGCGTTGCTCCGTGTGGTTTCGGCGTCTTCTCTCGGCATCTGCTGTGCCGCCCAGCCCCTCAATTGCTGCTGGTCGATCTTGTTCGTTCCGGCGAGCGGAAGCTGGTCGAGAAAGAACACGCGGCGCGGGTGTTGATATGCAGGCCCGTTTGCGAGCGCAAACGCCTTGAGCTGATCCTCGGTCGCGTGCGCGCCCCGACGCAGCACGACGAACGCGTAGGGCACCTGTCCTTTGAGCTCGTGGTCGAACGGCATCACATACGCCTGATGCACGGCGGGATGTCTCTCGAGCAGCGTTTGCACTTCGATGGGGAAGATGTTCTCGCCGCCGCACACGAACATGTCATCGGTGCGGCCGACGAAGTAATAAAAGCCTTCGGAATCGCGCCGGCAGATGTCGCCGGTGTGGTACCAGCCGTCGCGAATGCGTTTTGCGGTCTCCTGAGGGAGATTGTGATATGCGAGCAACACGCCCGGATTGCGCACGAGGAGCTCGCCTTCATTTTCGTTCGCACCACCGATCAACTTCGCTTCTGTTCCAGGGTATGGGTAACCAATGGAGCCTTGCGGACGCGGTTTGCCTTCGGGGTGCGGTCCGAGCGGTACGGGACCGCCTTCGGTGACGCCGTACACGACGAGCGCTTCGGCGTTGGGGAATGCCGTGCGCAGTTGCGCGAGCAGCTGCTGCGAAGAGGGCGCCGATCCCATCATCACCGTGCGCACTGACGACGTATCGATCTTCGCGAGGAGATCTTTTCGCGCGAGCACCATCGATTGCATCGTCGGCACGCCCGAGATCACGGTCGCCTGATAGCGCCCGATGGCACCGATGTACTGCTCGACTCTGAACTGCGGCAGCAGCACGAGGCGCGCGCCGGCGGTGAGCCCCTGCTTGATCGCGTTCAAGGCATTCTTGTGATACAGCGGTGCCGCAATGAGGATGACGTCCCGGGGCGTCGTGCGGCGCGTGTGCGCGAGCATCCTGCGGCTCCAGTTCTGGCCGTAATGACTGAGCAGAACGCCTTTCGGTTTTCCGGTCGAGCCCGAGGTATAGGGCTGTATCGCCACGGAATCGGGCGCGGGCTCGAATGCCGAAAACTCGCCTGGATCCAGGAACTGCTCGAAATCCGAACGTCCATCCGCGCCGAACTCGATAACGCGTACTCCGGGCGGGGACAGGCGCCTGAGGTCCGTCTCCGCGAAGACAAGCTTCGCGCCGGCGTCGTGCACGATGTAATGAACGGCCTCGGTGGCGAGCTTGATGTTGATCGGGACCGGCACTACGCCGGCCCGCATCGCGCCGAGGACCGTCGCGACGAACTCGTGGCGATTGAGAGACAGGATGGCGATGCGGTCACCCGGCGCCAATCCCGCGCTTCGCAGCCCCCGCGCCACGGCGTTGCAGAGCGCGTCGAGCTCGCGAAAATCGATTTCGCGCGGACGATTGGCGTCGTACAGATCGACGAGTGCGCTGCGTCCCGATGCGACATGCTCGGCGAAGAGCAGGCCGAGGTTTCCGGGATAACCGCGCGGCTCGGGCCGGGGGATTGCCATTATGGAGTGACCACCACTTTGCCGAATACTTCGCGATTCTCGATGAGCCGCAAGCCCTCGACCGCGCGCTCGAGCGGCAGCACTTCATCAATCACCGGTTTCATGCGCCCTTCCTGGATGAGATCCATCAGCGCGAGCAGGTTCTCGTCATAGAAGCTGTTCGAGCCGATCACTTTGAGCTCGAAGCTCCAGATGTAGCGCAGATCTTCCTTCGGGTCGTAACCCGCGGTCGCCCCGCACACGAGGATCTTGCCGCCGCGTTTCACGCATCGCAGCGTCGGCCCCCACGTGTCGCCGCCGGTGAAGTTGATCACGACGTCGACGCCGCCCTCGTACGACCGCCGCTGCGGTTTGCCGTACTTTTCGATCGCCCACTTCGAGAAATCGACTTCCTTGTAGTTGATGACGTGGTCCGCTCCGAGATCTTTCAGGCGCTGTATCTTGTCCGCGCTCGATGCGCATGCGATTACCTCGGCGCCTCGCATTTTCGCGAGCAGCACGCATCCCGTGCCGACACCGCCGCTCGCGCCGAGCACGACAACGGTATCGCCCTCTCCAATCGTGTCGTGCGTAACGATCATGCGGTGCGCGGTCCCGTATGCGACCGGAAGCGACGCGGCTTGCTCGAACGACACGTTTTGCGGCATGCGCAGGAGCTGGTGCTCTGCCACCAGGCATTTTTCGGCCAGGCCGCCGTGCACCATCTCGCCCATCAGGCCTTTCTTGCGATTGAGCGGGTTCACGAGCACACGATCGCCCGGTTTCCACCCCGAAACACCTGGGCCGACTTCGATGATCTCACCTGCGAGGTCGAGACCGACGATCATCGGCATGGGGACTTTGATCCCGGGCATCCCGCGCACGGTGAACACATCGTGGTAGTTGAACGAGGTGGCTCGCACGCGAATGACCACGTGGCCTTCGGTCACGACGGGATCGGGAAAGTCCGTGACGTACTGCAGCTTGTCGAGACCACCGTGTTCGCGCAGTACAACTGCTTTCATGCTTTGCTCCGGAGTTGATTGTTACGACAGCGCGGGGTAAACCGCGGAAAGCCGGATTATGCGCCGTCCGCGGTGATCGAAAGATTCATGACGGAGCGGCTCGTGAGAATCGCCGAAACGATCATCTGCCGGGATGCTTCGATCTGTTCACGGCAGATGCGCTCCGCGAGCTCGCCATCTCCACGGGCGAGTGCCTTGATGAGCGACTTGTGCTCGAAGTGGCTTTCCTGCGAGCCTTTTCGCAGTCCCAGGCCCAGATGCAGAAGGCGCGTCATCTCGTCGAGCAGATGCTCGATCGCGCTGGCGAGACGCGCGTTGCCGGTGGCCTGTGCGATCGCGACGTGAAAGGCTTTGTTCGCGTCCAGGAACCGGGCGGTACTCTTCGCGTTTCCCGGCTGGTAGCCTGCGGCACAGACCTCGTCGTGCATTCGCAGCTGCTGGGCATTCACCTTGCCTGCAGCGAGGCGGGCGGCTGCAGGCTCGAGGAGGAGCCTCAGCTCGAAGACATCCTGGATATCCTGCAGCGTGACGGGCATCACCATATAGCCGCGCCGCGGTATGGCGCGCACGAGGCCGTCGTGAGCGAGCCGCGTCAGCGCGACGCGAACGGCGGCCTTTCCGAGCCCGTACTGACTGCACAGCTGCGTCTCGGAAATTTCGCTGCCCGGTGCGATCGAGCAACTGATGATGTCGCGCCGAAGCTGCTCGTAGGCTCGTTCGGTCAGCAGAGGTATAGTCACGCCCATCGTCGTGAAATTTTAAGCAGGTCCATCTGACATGGCAATTGGCGCCCAGAACTTTGGCGGTATCTTCGTCGGGCCTGCCCTGTTCGCGACGGTTTACACCACGATAGGCAGCTATGCACTCACCTATGCCTGGATGAGCGTGATTGCGATCGTCGGCTTTGTGCTGCTCACGTTGAGCCGCGGTGCGGCGAGGCGGCAGCGCTGATGCCGGACTCACTCGCACTGCCGACGATGTTGTGGATCGCCGGCTCGGTTTTCGCGGCGTACGTGGTCCGTGGCATGTCAGGCTTCGGCGCGGGCCTCATCGCGGCGCCGCTGCTCGCGATGGTGCTGCCGGTGCACGTGGTCGTCCCGCTTTCGGGCCTGCTGGTGTTCGTGCTCTTCATATTCCTCACGATACGCGACCGTCGACAGGTGATCTGGCGCGAGTTGAAGCTGCTTGCGCCTCCCACTGTTGCGGGCGTGATCGCGGGTCTCCTTCTCTTTCGCTCGCTCGACAATCACCTGCTGGTGATCATGCTGGGCGGCTTTCTGATCCTGTATGCGACGTACATGCTCGCCGTGCACGCATTCGGTCTGCCGCATTTCAAGTGCTCGGAGCGGTGGGCTTTTCCGCTGGGATTCGGCGGCGCTTTTTTCGACACGCTGTTCGGGGGCGGAGGCGGCACACTGGTCGTGATTTACATGCACGCGCGGGGCATCGGCAGAATGGAGTTTCGCGCCACGGTCGCAATGCTGTGGTTCGTGGAGATGATCGCGCGCATTGGCGGCTACGCGCTCGCAGGTTACTACACGCGCGAAATCATCATCCTGGTGTTGGCGCTTCTGCCTATTACGTGGGTGGCGACGTGGGTCGGCGAGAAGCTCGGCAATCGCGTGAGCCAGGAAACATTCGCGCGCATACTCGCGGTATTGCTCATGCTCAGCGGCGTGAGCCTCCTGT
>Ga0209382_10004985_pt1 | contig 17393 bp, 19 predicted proteins | sample SoiMetdeltSBSDD5_FD_187599 | JGI IMG/M metagenome (GOLD analysis project Ga0209382, IMG submission 187599) | Bulk soil microbial communities from a Populus tree surrounding site in Tennessee, USA - Soil MetaG P. deltoides SBSDD5 (SPAdes) (version 2) | ecosystem: Environmental > Terrestrial >...
TCGGCATCCCTGAGACGGTGGCCGAGACCGGCATCACCTACCTCACGCGCTTCTACCGCTTGTGCCCGGGCCGGTCGATACCCGGAGGGATCCTGCTGAGCGCCAGCCGCCGGGCCGGGCTCAGCTACTCCTGCATCGCCGCGGACAACGGCACCTACTCGATCACCATCGCCGTCGAGAGCTCGGACCACGAGCTGCGACGGCACCTCCTGGACCCGGACCGCTTCGAGGCCGTGTGCCGGCTGCTCCCGGGCATCGAGCACCTGACCGACCCCGAGCTCGCCCGGCCGTTCACCGCCGTGGACGCCATGGGCCGCCTCATCAACCGCCTGCGGAGCTTCGTCGACCGGGACGGACGGCCGCGGGTGACGGGGTTCCATGCCGTGGGCGACGCCCACACGACCACCAACCCGCTCTACGGGCGGGGCTGCGCGCTGGCGATGGTGCAGGCCGTCCTGCTCAGCGACGCCTTCCGGGACCACCCCGCGGACCCCGTCGCCCGCGCGCTGGCCTACGAGGACGCCTCGGCGCGGGAGATCGAGCCCTGGTACCACTTCGCCGTGGACGGTGACGCGATGCGATCCCTCGGCTCGGCGGTCGAGCCGGACGACCCGCGCTTCACGCTCCAGGACCTGATGCGGGCCGGCACCGCCGAGCCTCGGCTGCTGCCCAAGACCCTGCGCGCCTTGACCCTGCTCGACACGCCGGACGTGGTCGCCGGGGAGCCCCTGTTCGGCACCACGCTGGCCGCCATCCGGGTCAGCCACGCGGCCAAGATCGCCACCCGGCGGGCTGAGGGCTACCGGCCGCCAGTACAGCGAGAGGACCTGCTCCGAGCATGAGCGAGCACACGGCCCTCGGCCTCGACCCCGCCGCGCGGGCGGCGGTGGACCACGTGCTGCGGACGACCCGGGCCGTGCGCCGCCGGCTCGACCTGGACCGCCCGGTGCCCCGGGAGATCGTGCTGGAGTGCCTGCGGCTCGCCGTCCAGGCGCCGACGGCCAGCAACGCCCAGGACTGGCGCTGGCTGGTGGTCACCGACCCTGACAAGCGGGCCAAGCTGGCCGAGCTCTACGCGGCCAGCGGAGCCGGGTACCTCGCTGCGGCCCGGGAGCGGGCCACCGACCCCCAGACCGTCCGGGTCTACGCGAGCGCCCTGGCGCTGACCGAGACCCTGCACCGGGTGCCGGTGCACGTCATCCCGTGCATCGAGCGGCGGGTCGATGGCGCGCCGGAGATCGTGGTCGCGTCGGCCTACGGGTCGATCCTCCCGGCGACCTGGAGCTTCCTGCTCGCGCTGCGGGCCCGGGGCCTGGGGTCGGTGTGGACGACCCTGCACCTCGCGCGGGCGGCCGAGGCGGCGGAGCTGCTGGGCATCCCCGACGGCGTCACCCAGGTCGCGCTGCTCCCGGTCGCCTACACGGTCGGCGCCGACTTCCGGCCTGCGACCCGGCCGCCGGTGGAGCAGATCACCTACTGGGACACCTGGGGAGCCACCTGATGCAGGAGCACCGGACGGAGCTGGTCATCGACGCCGAGGTGCCCGCTGTGTGGCGGGCCCTCCACCCCCGCCGCCCGCCCGGGACCGAGCTCCCCTGGCGGATCGAGTACCCGGGCGGCAGCATCGAGGTCGTGGTCGATGGCGACGAGGCCGGGCAGGGCCTGGTCCGCCGCTGCACCTTCCGCGTCCCCCGCTACCTGCTGTCCGGCGGCGTCGCCCAGTCGTTCGAGTGCATCGTGGAGGCCCGGCTCCACGAACTGTCCCGCTATGCGGCGGTGGGCAAGCCGCTGTGGTCGCGCGCCGAGGGGTGGCACCGGCTCGAGGAGGTGGGCGAAGGCCGCACCAGGCTCACCTTCTGCGAGAGCTACCACGCCTTCAACCCGCTGCTGCGCCGGCTGTTCGAGCGACGGGTCCACCGCTTCATCTCCACCGCGAACACGGCCGCCTACACCGGAGCCCTGGGGCGCCTCGGCCCGGTCGAGCGCCTCGACCCGTCCCGGAGGGACCGATGACCACCATCCTCCACGAGCCCGACGCCGACCTCGGCGAGCTGACCGGCCGACGGATCGCCGTGGTGGGTTACGGCAACCAGGGTCGGCCGTGGGCCCTCAACCTGCGGGACTCGGGCCTCGACGTGCACGTCCACGTGCGGGCCGACGAGACCCGGCAGCGGGCGATCGCTGACGGCTTCGCCCCGGCCGACATCGAGGGCGCGTCGTCCGCCGACGTGGTCTGCCTGCTCGTCCCCGACGACATCGTCCCGGCGTTGCCGCTCTCGCCCCGATCGGACGCGCTGGTCGTCGTGGCCAGCGGCTACACCCTCGCCTTCGACCGCTTCGATCCGGCCTGCGACGTCGGCATGGTCGCGCCGCGGATGCTCGGACCGGAGGTGCGGCGGTGCTACGAGGAGGGCACGGGGTTCATCACCGCGTTCGGGGTCCATCGGGACCTGTCGGGGCGGGCGCGGGCCCGCACGCTGGCGGTGGCCAAGGCGATCGGCGGACTGCGGCAGGGCGCGATCGAGCTGACACCGACCCAGGAGGCCGTGCTCGACCTGGCCGTGGAGCAGGCGCTCTCGCCCGCCCTGCGCCACGTCAGCCAGTCCTTCGTCCGGGTCATGCTGGAGCGCGGCATCCCGCTGGAGGCCGTCCTCACCGAGCTGGTGCTGTCCGGCGAGGTCGAGCGGACCTACCGGCTGCTACGCCTGGAGGGCTACGCGGCCCAGATGGACCACCACTCCCCCGTCAGCCAGTACGGGCAACTGTCCCGCGCTCACCACTACGACCACCTCGATGTCCTGGCCACGATGCAGGCCATCGTCGACGGCATCGCCGACGGCCGCTTCGCCGACGAGTGGGACGACGAGCGCAGCCGCGGTGGCGGGACCTTCGACCGCCTCAAGCAGGAAGCCGTCGGCCCGGAGATCGTCGCCTTCGAGAAGGACCTGCGCCGCCGGCTCGGCGAGACGGCCGACGCCTCGTAGCCGGGAGGCCCGGCAGGCTCAGACCCGGGCCAGGAGGAGGTCGAGCGGCCGCGGCACCCGGGTGAGGTCCAGGGCGTCCACGAGCAGGCGGGCGTAGCGGACCTTCCGCCCGCCCCGGGTGCCCATGAAGCGCCGCAGCTGCTGCTCGGGCGTCCGCTCCCGTTGGGCGGCCTGCTTCCGGAAGATGCGCAGCGACCCCCGCTCGCCTTCGGCCTCGATCACCTGCTCCACGGCCTCGGCGCCCAGCGCGCGGATCAGCTCGTCCTCCAGGTCGAGGACGCACACGTAGAAGCCGAGCGCCTCCATGTCCTCCCGGCCCAGCTCGACCCCCAGGCCGGCCCGCTCCAGGCCACGGCGGAAGGCTCCCTCCTCGCCGACGTCGCACAGGCCGGTCAGCCGGAGATCCCGGCCCCGCGGCCCGAGCTCGGCCAGGAAGGAGCCGATGTTCGTCGCACCGCCCATGGGCACGATGGCGACGCCCTCCGCTACGAGGTCCCGACCCTGGCGGACGGCCAGCGCCTCCACCGCCACCTGGTCGCTGACCCCCTCGACCAGCACGGCCGTCCGCGCGTCGCCGGTGCTCAAGGCGCCGGCGACTCCTGGGGCGGCCAGCTCTGGCGGGACTCGTCGATCGGGCTCATCAGGCCGACGTCGTTGCCGTCGGGGTCGGCCACGATCGCGTAGCGCGCACCCCAGAAGGCGTCGAAGGGCGGCTGGCGGCCGACGCAGCCGGACACGGTGAGCTCCGCGTAGCGCTCGTCCACGGCGTCCCGGCTCGGGAGCACGAACCCCATGACGACCGGGACGCTCCCCGGGTCGGCCCGCCAGCCGGCATGCCAGAGGCGAGCCGAGCGGTCCGTGTCGAGCTCCAGGCTGAAGCCCCCGGGCATGCGCAGCTGCACGTGATCGGCGGTCGCGGGGTCGTCGGGGTCGTGGGCGTCGTCCGGCACGGCGACGCCGAGCCGCCGGTAGAAATCGAGGCTCGCCGCCATGTCGCCCACGATGACGTTCAGCATGTGCAGGTCGGCCCGGGCATCGCTCATCACCGGCAGTGTGCCAGCGTCGATCAGACCGCACCCATCAGTCGAGCTGCAGGCACTGGTAGGCGGCCATGACCAGGAGGGCGCCGCGCAGGTCGCCGACCAGGCCGCTGGCCATGCGGTTCATGACGTAGGCCACCGACAGCTGCGCGTCGAGGTCGAACACCGCGACCGAGCCGCCCCAGCCGCCCCAGAAGCAGGACCGCGGGTTGGGGCTGAGGGGCACGACGTCGTTCATGAGCCCGAACCCCGTGCCGAGGCGCAGCTTGACGCCGAGCACCTCGTCGACGTCGTGGAACTGCTCGGTGAAGATGGGCTCGATGCCCTCGGCGGACAGGATCTTCACGCCGTCGACGGTGCCGCCGTTGGCCAGGGCGGAGTGGACCCGGGCCACCGAGCGGGCGTTGCCGGTGCCTCCGGCCGACGGGATCTCGGCCGCCCGCCAGGCGCGGGTGTTGGGCTCGGCCCCGGTGAGCGGGCAGCTGAGCAGGGCGCGAGCGCCGACGCTGGACGGGTCGACGGCCGCCTGGGCCATGCTGGCGTCCAGCGGGATCATCCGGCCCACACGGTGCTCCTCGGACTCCGGCAGGCCGATGTGGAAGTCCGCGCCCAGCGGCTCGGCGATCTCGTCGCGGAAGAAGGTGCCGATCGTGCGCCCGGTGACCCGGCGCACCACCTCGCCCTCGATGAAGCCCTGGCTGAGGGCGTGGTAGCCGGAGGCCGTCCCCGGCTCCCACCAGAGCGCCTGCGCGGCGAGGGCCGCGGCCGCCCGGTCCCAGTCGTAGAGCACCTCGGGCGTGATCGGCGGATCCCACCCCGGGACACCCGCGGTGTGGCCCAGGACCTGGGCCAGGGTCACGCCCTCCTTGCCCTGGGCGGCGAACTCCGGCCAGTAGGTCGCGATGGGCTCGTCCAGCCCGATCTCGCCCCGGTCGGCCAGCACCAGCATGCAGATGGCCGCCATGGTCTTGGTGGTGGACCAGACGTTGACGATCGTGTCCCGCTCCCAGGGGCGACCCGCGTCGTCGGCCTCGCCGGCCCACAGGTCGACCACGGGCTCGCCGTGGAGCGTCACCGCAACGCTGGCCCCCAGCTCCTGGCCCTGCTCGAAGTGGGCCGCGAAGGCGGTGCGCACCGCCTCGAAGCGTGGATCGCAGTGACCGTGGATTTCCGTCACCCTGGCCCCCCTAGCTCGCGCGGCTGCGGTGACAGGGACCCTAGCGCCGCACTTGACCCGCCGGTCAGGTTGCGGTCTCCCGTGGTGGCGAGACGACGCCACCCCGGGCCACCGTTCGGGCCAGGATCCCCAGCGTGGCCCGCAGCGCACCCTCGGACAGCACCGGGAAGACCCCGGCCTCGCGCCAGACGGGGTCGATCTCGGACCAGTCGTAGTACGAGGTGACCAGCGTGCCGTCCTCGACCGGCTCCAGCGTGTAGCCGTAGACGTGGCCGATCTGGGGACGGAGCCGTCCGAGGATCGTCCACTCGATCTGCCGATCCTGATCGAAGCGGGTGATGCGGACGGTCACGTCGTAGCGGCCGAGGGGGTAGTCGTTGAGGGCTTCCCGGTCCATGTGCACCACGAAGCTGTCGCCCGCCGCGGCCACGGGGTCGCCCGTCGCGTCCTGCAGCATCCCCGAGCTGTCGATCGCCACATGGCCCTGGGGGTCGCTCAGCACCCGGAAGATCGCCTCGGGGTCCGCCGGGATCGTCCGCCGGACCTCCATCCGCTCGCTCGCCATGAGGCCAGCCTGCCACCTCCCCGGCGCGTCTACCGTGATCCGGTGGTCTCCCCGCCGACGCTGACGCCCCAACAGCCCGCGGGCTCCATCGAGGAGCTGCTACGCGGCCGGGCCGCGGATGTGCGGCGGGAGCCGTTCCACAGCGACGACGGCAAGTCCGGGTCGGGCTTCGAGCGGGTGTGGCTCGACGGCCAGCCTCACGTGCTCAAGGTCCTCCACGTCGACGGCGACTGGATCGCCCGGTCGCTCGGCGACCTCGGTTGCGCGGCGCTGCGGGTCTGGACCGCGGGCCTGCTGGACGCGGCCCCCGCCAGCATCGACCACACGGTGGTGGGCGCCGCCTCGGGCCTCGGCCGGCACGGCTGGGGGGCCGCCCTCCTCATGCACGACGTCGGGCCTCAGCTGGTGCCGGAGGGCGACGCGCCGATCACGCTCGAGCACCACGCGGGCTTCCTGGACAGCCTGGCCGAGCTCTCGGCCCGCTTCTGGGGTTGGACCGACGACGTCGGCCTCCTCCCGCTGACCACGCGGCTGTCGTTCTGTGGCCCGGGGATGCTGGAGGTGGAGCGGGAGCTGGGCTGGCCGCATCCGGTCCCGTCGCTGGCCGACCAGGGCTGGCAGCGGTTCGGGGGGCGAGTGCCCCCGCAGGTCGAGGATCTCGTGGAGGGCCTGCGGCGGGAGCCGTGGGTGCTGGCCGACGCCCTCCGGGCGACGCCGTCGACCTTCCTGCACGGCGACTGGAAGCTCGGCAACCTCGGGCGCCACGACGACGGCCGGACGATCCTGCTGGACTGCGCCTACCCCGGCGAGGGCCCGGTCGGCCACGACCTCGCCTGGTACCTGGCGCTCAACCGGGCCCGGCTGCCGGAGAGCAAGGAGGCGGCCATCGATCGGTTCCGGCGCTCGCTCGAAGGCCACGGGATCCCGACCGACGGGTGGTGGGAGCGCCAGCTCGGCCTGAGCCTGCTGGGCGCCCTGGTGGAGTTCGGGTGGGAGAAGGCCCTCGGCGACGACGCGGAGCTCGGCTGGTGGGCGGACGCCGCCCGGGACGGCGCCCGCTGGCTCTGATCCGGCCCGCGCCCGCCTCGGCCTGCTGAACTGGGGCCGTGCCCAGGATCACCGTGCCTGCCGACCAGGACCCGCTCACCTACCTGTGGACCCGCCGCGCGCCGAGCCTGACCGCGCCGGCCGGCGCCTTCAGCACTGCCGTCTACGAGCGGTCGGCACTCGGGCTGCGCGAGTTCGAGGCCGCCCGGACCCGCATCGCGCAGATCAACGGCTGCGCCCTGTGCCTCGACTGGCGCACCGCCCGCGACGTCCCCGCCCGGGGCGAATCGCCCGACGAGGTGCCCGAGGAGCTCTACCGGCGGGTGGGCTCGGACCCGGGCTGGGCGGGCTTCAGCGAGCGGGAGCGTCTGGCCGCCGAGTTCGCCGAGCGCTTCGCCCTCGACCACCTGGGCATGGACGACGAGCTCTGGGACCGCCTCCACTCGGCCTTCACCGACGACGAGCTGGTGGACCTGGCGCTGTGCGTGGGCTCTTGGCTCGCGTTCGGGCGGCTCAACCGGGTGTTCGACGTGGACGGCGCCTGCCGCGTGCCGACCCGCGGTGGACCCGGTGGTCCCGGCGGACCGGAGACCGGATGACCCCCGTCGACCTGGTCGAGCTGAGGCAGATCGAGCGCCTCAAGTACGCCTACTGCCGCTGCCTCGACCAGAAGCGCTTCGACGAGCTGGCCGAGCTGTTCACCGTGGACGCCACCGCCTCCTACGGCGGCGGAGCGCGGGAGCTGGCCGGCCGGGACGCCATCGCGGGGTGGCTGCGCAAGTCGATGGCCTCGACCTCCATGCTGACCAGCCACCAGGTGAGCCAGCCGGAGATCGAGCTGGTCGGCCCGGACGAGGCCACGGGCACCTGGGCCCTCCAGGACGTCGTCGTGCTGGTGGACCTGCGGCTCGTGGTGCGGGGCGCCTCGTTCTACGAGGACCGCTACGCCAAGGTCGACGGGCGGTGGCTGATCCGCCACACCGGCTACCGCCGGCTGTTCGAGGAGATCGCACCCCAGCCCGACGGCGCCCGGATCACCGCCAGCTGGTGGGCCACCGACGGCCGCTCCACGCTCACCTGACCGGGTCGGTCCTCCCGGACCTCTCGGACCTCTCGGACCGGTTGGTCCCGTCCAGCCGGTAGAACCGCACGGCGTTGGCTCCCATCACCTTGGCCGGCACCTCGTCGCCCAGCGCCGCGGCCGCCTTGTGGGCCGCGGCCACACAGCCCGGCCATTCGGCGTCCCAGTGCGGGTAGTCCGACGCGAACAGCACGCTGTCGGCGCCGAACTGCGCCACGTAGGGCGCGAGGAACGGATCCTCGCACTCGAAGCTGACGTAGCACTGCCCGCGCCCGATCAGCTCACGGGGGTCGCTGCGCATCCCCGGGAGCAGCGACGCCCGCTTCTCGCGGTGCTCGGTCGCGCGGTCGGCGAGGTAGGGCAGCCAGCCGAGCCCGGCCTCCAGGAAGGCCACCCGCAGCTGCTCGTGCCGGTCCAGGACGCCGCCGAGCACCAGCGCGGTGAACGCCACCATCTGGTCGACCGGGAACGACAGCAGGTGGACCTGGGCGTAGTTGTCGAACCGGTCGGCAGCGGGCAACGGCAGGTGCATGCCGGGCGCGCTGTGGACCCCCACCGCGAGGTCGTGGTCGGCGACCACGCCGAAGAAGCCGTCCAGGGTCGGGTCGTCGAGGTTGCGGTCGCCGACCACCGGGGGGATGGTCACCGCCCGGGCTCCCTTCGCGGCGAGGCGCTCGACCTCGGCCACGGCCCGCTGCGGGTCCTGGAGGGGCACGGCACAGACCCCGACCAGGCGGGTCGGATGCCGGGCACAGACCGTGTCGAGCAGCCAGTCGTTGTACTGCCGCGCGAAGTCGGCGGCGAAGCCCGGATCGGCGAACCCGGTGACCCCGATGGACAGCCCGCCGTACAGCACCTGGACGTCGATGCCCTCGGCGTCCATGTCCTCGATGCGACGGTCGACGTCGGCCGATCCCTCCCGGCAGGCCGGATGCAGCGCGCTGTCGATGGGGACCCCGCGACCCCGGCCCTCCTGCAGCGGATAGGCCCGTCCGCCGATGCCGGCCACGGTCGCGCCACCCGAGGCGGCGGCCGTGAGCCATCCCGGATGGCGCTCGTGCAGCCAGGACCACGCCAGCGGATCCTCGCTGACGTGGGCATCGGCGTCGACGACCACCGTGTCGGTCGCCGGGTCGGTCACGTGGGCCAGCCGGGCGTCGGCGTCTCGTCCAGCACACCGGCGTCCGCGCGCAGCTCGCGCCGCACCATCGCTTCCCATTGGCCCGGCGGCGACAGGAAGTCCAGGTAGCCGGCGAGCACCTCGTACTGGTCGGGCTTGAGCGGCACCCCGCCACCCGCGGCGCGCACCCGCCAGGCGTTGCGGCAGCGCCACTCCAGCACCATGCAGCGGTGGTACGCCTGGGCCACGTCGCTCCCCACCACCAGGACCCCGTGGTTCGCGAGCAGCGCCATGCGGGCATCGCCGAGGGCCCGGACCGCGGCCTCGGCGTTGGCGCGGTCGTTGACGGTCCCGTCCCAGGTCTCGTAGAGGGCCACCTCGCCGGCCACCAGGGCCGACGTCTGGTCGTAGACCGGCGGGACCTCGTGCATGTCCGCCCAGATGGTGGACCACACCGGATGGTTGTGGACCGCCACGCCGACATCGTCCCGCTCCCGGTGCAGGGCGAGGTGGAGCTCGATGGCGGGCGAGACGGTCCACGGCCCCTCGAGCACCTGGCCGTCGAGGTCCATGCGCATGACGTCGCCGGCCTGGATCTCGTCCCAGGTCAGCCCCCACGGGTTGACCAGGAGCGTCCCGTCCTCCTGCCGTGCGGAGATGTGGCCCGCCAGGTGGTCGTCGTAGCCCTCGCGATGGAGCGTGCGGGCGAGCAGCGCCACCTCCTGGCGCGGCGACAGCTCCGGCAATGCCGGACCGAAGGGGTTCTGGTTCGGATCCACGGTCATGCCGCTGTCCTCCGTTCCCGTTTCCTGACACCTGCGTCACATCGGTGCCTCGACTATCCCTGCTCTGCGGCGTCACTTCAAGAGGCCCCAGGCGAGCGCTCCACCGGCCGCGGGCGGTCAGGGATGCCCACTACTGTTCCTCCCCGGGGTGCCGTCATGACTACAACTGACACACCGGACGAGGAGCTCGATCCCTTCGAGCGGTCCAGGCGTGCAATGGGGCTGACCGTCGTCGAGAACCCGTACCCCGAGTTCATCGCGCAGCGGGCCGAGCACGGCGACCTGATGGTCGAGGACCTGAGCTCGCTCATGGGCGAGGACACGCCCGCGGGGACGCTCATCGTGTACACCGCCGTCAGCTACGACGCCGTGTTCGAGGTGTTGCGGGACGGTCGGCGCTTCTCCTCGTCCGGTTACGCCGAGGTCATGGAGCCGGTGATGGGTCGCACCATCCTCCAGATGGACGCGCCCGAGCACCATGCCTACCGCGGCCTGATCTCCCAGGCCTTCACCCGCAAGGCGATGCAGGCGTGGGAGACCGAGCTGATCCGGCCCGTCGTCGACCGGGCGATCGACGCCTTCGCCGGCGCCGGCCGGGCCGAGCTCGTCCGCCAGCTCACCTTCCCGTTCCCGGTCAACGTCATCGCCGAGCTCCTCGGCCTGCCCGGCGAGCAGCTCGGCCTGTTCCACCGGCTGGCCGTCGAGCTGATCAGCGTCGAGACCGACATGGACGCGGCCAGCCGCGCGTCGGCCGCGCTGGCCGAGGTCCTGGGGCCGCTGATCGACGGGCGGCGGGCATCCCTGGGGCGGGACCTCGTCAGCGTCCTGATCCAGGCGGACAACGACGGGCAGCACCTCACCGACGACGAGATCCTGGCCTTCTGTCGCCTGTTGCTCCCAGCCGGCGCCGAGACCACCTACCGTTCGCTGAGCAACCTGCTGGTGGGGTTGCTGACGAATCCCGAGCAACTCGACGCGGTACGGAACGATCGGAGCCTGATCCCCCAGGCCATCGACGAAGGCCTACGGTGGGAGTGCCCGTTGTTGACCATCTTCCGCACTGCCACCGAGGACACCGAGGTGTGCGGTGTGCCCGTCCCCGCCGGAGCGGCTGTGGTCCTCAATCTCGGCTCGGCCAACCACGACGAGCGCCGCTGGGAGCAGCCCGAGCGCTTCGACATCTTCCGTCCGTCGCTGCCCTCGCTGGCCTTCGCCAGCGGCCCCCACACCTGCCTGGGCATGCACCTGGCCCGCGCCGAGACCCGGGTCGCGCTCGAGCGGCTGTTCGACCGGCTGCCCGCGCTGCGCCTGGATCCCGAGGCCGAGCCGCCGGTCATCACGGGACGCACCTTCCGTTCGCCGATCGAGATCCCTGTCCTGTTCGGATGACCCGACCCCTGACCCGCTCCGCTACACACCACCTGGACGACGTCCCCGACACCAGCACCCACACCCACCACGCACACCACCACCGAGACGCCCCACTGTGACCGATCACTCCTCCAATCCCTCCGAACCCCGGCCCGACGACCGGCCGGACCCGCCCACCGATCCCAAGACCGATTCCATCGACATCGCCGGCGACGTCGCCCACCGGGACCGGGTCTACGACTACGTCCGCGGCGGTACCGACAACTTCGCCGTCGACCGCAACACGGCCGAGTACGCCTCCGCATCGAGCCCCGGCGGCCTGGAGCACGCCCGAGCGGCGGTGCAGGCGAACGAGGCGTTCCACGTCCGGACCGTGACCTACCTCACCGGCCTCGGCGTCCGGCAGTTCATCGAGATCGGCGCGCGGATCCCCGGCGGGGACACCACCCACGAGATCGCCCAGCGCATCGCCCCCGACTGCCGGGTCGTCTACGCCAACAACGACCCGGTCGTCCTGGCCCATGCGCACACCCTCCGCAAGAGCACCCGGGAGGGCTCGACCGACTACGTGGACGGCGATCCCGAGGACCCGGAGGCCATCCTCGACAAGGCCAGCGCGACCATCGACCTCGAGGCCCCGGTCGGGGTGCTGCTGAGCGCCTTCCTCTACCACGTCCGCGACGACGACGACCCGTGGGGGATCGTCGCCCGGTACATGGCTCCCGTGCCGTCGGGCAGCTACCTGGTGATCTCCCACCTGACCAGCGACATCATCGCCGACCAGGTGACCGAGGCGGCGCGGCGCGTCAATGCGCAGCCGGGGTTCACGCTCAACCTGCGGACCCACGCCGAGATCTCCCGCTTCTTCGACGGCCTGGAGCTCGTCCCGCCGGGGGTGGTCCCCATCGACCAGTGGGGCACCTCGCCGTCCCAGCAGGAGAGCTGGCCGATCCCGTTCTACGGGGCTGTCGGCCGCAAACCCTGACCTGGCCCGCGATGTCCGTGGACCTTCCCGAGGTCGACGTCCTGGTCGCCGGCGCGACGGCGGCCCACGAGCGACTGGGGACCACCATCGCCGGTGTGACCGACGACGTCGCCCGCCGCCCGTCGCTCCTGCCCGACTGGACCGTCGGCCACGTGCTGACCCACATCGCCCGGAACGCCGACAGCCACGTGCGCCTGTTGGAGGGCGCACTGGCCGGGGAGACCCGCACGCAGTACCCGGGCGGTACGGAGCAGCGGGCGGCCGACATCGAGACCGGTAGCGGCCGGCCCGCGGAGCAGCTGGTGGCCGATGTCCGGGACAGCGCCCTCCGGCTGGAGGCCATCTGGGCCGCGATGACCGAGGCCGCGTGGCGGGGCGGCGGCGTCTTCGACGACCGCACACCCTGGCCGGCACCGCTGATCGTCGCCCACCGCTGGCGCGAGGTCGAGGTCCACCACGCCGACCTCGGTCTGGGCTACGGGCCTCAGGACTGGCCGGACGACTACGTGGCCACCGAGCTCGCCCGACAGCTCAGCGGCCTGGTCCACCGGGTGGACGGTGGGCGCCGTCGCCACCTCCTGGCCTGGTTGCTGGGTCGGGAGCCGCAGCCGGCGCTGGATCCGCTGCTCCAGGACCGCACGACCTTCCGGGTCTGAGCCGCGCCCGGACTGCCGGGGAGTCAGCGGCTCAGGGCATGGAACCCGATGTGCACGGCGAGCAGCAGTCCCCACAGGACGGCCAGGCCGACGGACCCGAAGTCCCAGAAGACCAGCGCCGACACCGGTACCAGGAGCAGCAGCCAGGGACGACGCACCAGCAGGGCCGCCAGCAGGAGGACGGTCATCACGGCTTCGGCCCTCCCTCGACCGCGGGATCCAGGGACCGTTCGAGCCGCGCCAGCCGCGCCCCCAGCATGCGGGTCATCTGCTCGTGCTGGTGCGTGAACCGGCCGAGCTCGGCCTCGGCACGGGTCACGGCCGTCTCCACGTCGCGCAGCCGCCGCGCCTGCTCCTGGCTGTCGAACGCCTGGTCCGTACGGAGCTCCACGACCTGTTCGCGCAGCGCCCCCACCTGGCCGTAGCAGGGCGAGCGGTGGCTCCGCTCCAAGCGGAGCAGCCGGCGGGACAGCGCCCAACCGCCGATCACCACCACCTGCCACAGCATCACCACCAGCAGGTCCGTCATGGCGCGGCCCGCCCGGAGATCACCGTCCGTGCTCGATGGCAGGTGTACGTTTCAGTCCAACGTCGGGTCAGCATGTGCTCCTCCTCGCGAGGGGTCAGGTGGGTCCGATGTGCGCAGCCCTCGGTGGTGCTCTGGTCGGTAACGCCGAGGGCTGCCGGCTCTCCGGGGCGGTGTGGATGGCGGTGCTCGGTTGCTGGGGGAGTCTCCGCATCCTCGTAGGAAGCTCTGACTCGACCTCAGCATCACAAGCCCTCTCTCTTCGCCTGCACACTGTGCGCCAGTCCTGCAACATTTGTCAACAAGTGCACAAGTAGTGCCACAAGTAGTGCACAGGTTCTTTGCTCTCGTCACATCCGGTGGTCACGATTGGTCTGATACAACCAGGTAGTGGACGATTGGCACGTATGTGCGCTAATGTGCGCACTGGTGCAACCTTCGATGGAGCCCGTGCCTGGCCGTCGAGGCCCTCGGGGACGACCGGCAGCCGACGTCGCGGCCATCGGGGGTGACCACGCCTACGAGACGACCCAGCGGCTGATAGGCGAGGAGCTGCGCAAGGCCCGCAAGGCCAAGGGCTGGAGCCAGACCCAGCTCGCCGAGGCCATCGGGGCCAGCCGCTTCATGGTCATCCGGCTCGAGGCCGGCACCAGCGACCTCCGCAAGGAGATCGCCGAGCGCATCGAGGCCGCCCTGGAGTGCAGCGGCCTGGTCGACCTGATCGACCGGCGGGACCAGCTGGTCGACAGTGACGGCTGGTCGGACCGCGACAGTGTGATGCGGCGGCTGCTGCGGACTCCCCGCCTCCAGACGGTCCGCATCGTGCTGGCCGACGACCTCGACCTCTACGAGCTCCTCGTCGACAACCCTGCGGTCGGCGATGCCCGCATCGAGGTGATCGTGCCGACCATGGCCCGCGAGCGGCAGCTGTTCCACGCCCTACCGATCTACGGCCACCTCGAGCAGCAGATCACCCATCTGAGCTGGCTGGTCGACGTGCGCAGCTCCAGCCGGATCGGCGAGATCCAGGTGCTCGAGTCGCCCAAGGTGCTGTCGCCCGCCGTCATCATCCGTTCGCCGGCGGGCACCGAGTGCGCCTACTGGCCCGTCGCGCCCGTGGGATCGCAGATCGACGGCCGGGACATGCAGGTCGTGTCCACCTCGGACGCCCAGGTGACGGTGCGGGTCGATGCCCACATCGACGCGGTCAAGGCCGCCGCGTCGCCGATCCGCAAGACCCAGGTCGTGGCCCTGGTCCACCCCGAGCCGCGTCCACGAGGCGAGGACCGGCCCCTCGAGTTCACCCGCTTCGAGGCCGGCAGCGACCCGGAGGAGCTGGGCGATGACGAGGCGTTCGCGGTCGCGCTCCTGCTGATCCACACCGTGTGCCCCCGCCGGGATCTGGGCATCAAGCGGCGGCTTCTCGTCTACAAGCGGCCGGAGTACGCCGATCGCTGGTCACTCCCCGGCCAGAGCGTGCAGGAGATCGACGTCCGCCAGGCCCGTCACGCCACCGAGGGCCACGACTTCACCGACCTTCGCCGGTCCTCGACCGACCGACTGGCCGCCTCGCTGGAGCACGCGGCGTACTTCGAGCAGTACGGGGGCACCATCCCCCTCCAGGTCTTCAAGGAGGCGGCCCGGCGGGGCCTGTTCACGGACTACGGCATCGACATCAGCATCGGCCGTCTCCACAACGTCGTCCTACCGCGGTCCCTGCAGCGGATCGCGAAGGACGTCGACCGCGACGAGGACCGCTCGGCTGTCGTGCGCCGGATCGCACCGCGGCTGTTCACCCTGGAGCTGATGCAGCTGCCGGGATCCTCGGTCCACGAGCTCAGCATCATCAAGGAGAACGTCGACGTCGAGGAGTGGGGCTACGAGGACATCGCCGAGCAGGACGACGGCGATCTCAACGACTTCCTCAAGTCGGCCGAGTCGACCGGCTTCCTCCTGAAGATGTGCCAGGAGCTGGGAGTGGCCGCCCGCTAGTCGAACGTGCGGAGCATCAAGCGTAGGTAGGGACGGGGCACGGCGATGCCGTGCGGCGCGTGTGCAAAGAAGGACACGTGAGTTGACAGCGATCAAGGTTCCGCTCACTCGGGGTTGGAGCGATGCCGTCCGTGCGGGGCAGACGGGCGGCCCCCCACTCGACGATCCGTCGCGCCGGAGGCGACGGCGACGGTTCCGCGCCCTCACCCGGCGGGTGGTCGGTCGGACCAGCCGCCGCCCGAGCCCCGTCGGGACGGCCAAGCTCGGGGTGGAGCAGCCGCTCAGCGCCTATCCGCCGGTCCTGGCGATCACCTTGCGACGCCGTGACGGCGGGCAGGACAAGGTCCTGATCGGCGTGCGGACCTCGCACAACCGCACCCACCAGAACGTGTTGAGCGTGCCGACCATCCGCGTCCTGCCCGAGGTCGCGGCGGTGTGGCGCCGGCCCTTGGCCGACGGCGTGCTGTCGACGGAGGGGCTGCGCCCGGGATCACCGGTCGAACGGACGGTCCGCCGGGTGGTCCTCGAGCTCCTGGCCCGGAAGGTGGGGCTGGCGGACCCCCTGGAGCGGGGCGAGGTCGACGTCGAGATCGAGGCCATGCTCGCCGTCCAGGGCACCAGCCTCATCGGCTCCCGCAACGGCGAGGACGTCACCGAGAACCTGACCATGTTCAACGCGCAGGTCCGGTGGACGAGCGCCGACGACCCCGGTCCCGCCACCACCGCTTCCTACGACCCCCTGCTGTGGATCACGGAGGATCAGTTCGCCGAGATGGTCCGGACCCGCGACGTCGGCGTCCTCGACGCCGGGCTGGACGAGATCGAGGTGTGCGTGCGCGGCCTCTGCATCGAGTCGACGCTGCGGACGCTCGGACGCCGCGTCGGCCAGGACGGCCGCTAGGCGCTAGGTGGCGGCGAAGCGCAGGGGCAGGGTCTCGGGGCCGTAGATCCCCATGGGGACGCGCCAGGTGGGCTCGCCGGCCAGGGCCAGCTCGGGCATCCGGGCCGGCAGGATGGCCAGCGCCTCCTGCAGCTCGGCTCGGGCCAGGTTGGCGCCCAGGCAGTAGTGCGGGCCGCCGCCGAAGGTCAGGTGGGGCTCCCGCTCGACCGTGATGTCGAAGGTCCTCGGCTCGTCGTAGGCCGCAGGATCGACGTTCGCGCTGCTCGTCGCCAGCATGACGAACGTGCCGGCGGGGATGTGGTAGCCGTCGATCTCCAGAGCCTCGACGACGATGCGGGGCACCGCGCCGGCCGCGCCCTGGAACCGCATGACCTCCTCCACCGCCTGGGAGCCCAGCTCGGGCCGTGACGCGAGCAGCGACCACTGGTCCGGATGCTCGGCGAACAGCGCCATCGCCAGGCCCAGCTGGTTGCGGGTGGTGTCGAACCCGGCGAAGAGCAGACCACCGATCATGGACCGCAGCTCCACGTCCGAGAGCCGGTCGCCCTCCTCCTCGGCCTGGACCAGCGCGGTGATCATGTCCTCGCGCGGGCTCCGCCGCCGGTCCTCGACGAGGCGCCCGACATAGTCGTCGAGCTGCTGCATGCCCCACTGGGCCTCGTCGCGATGGCTGCCCAGATCGAAGGACAGGATCCAGGTGATGGCCTTGTTCCAGGTGGCGAAGTCGCCGTGGTCCTGGTCGGGGACGCCCAGCAGGTGACACATCACGAGGATCGGATAGTGGTCCGCGACGTCGGCCATGAACTCGCACTCGCCCCGCCCGAGCAGCGGCTCGAGCAGTGCGGTGAGGATGTCCCGCATGACCGCCCGGTGGGGATCGACCGCCCGGGGCGTGAAGGCCCGGCTGACCAACCGCCGCAGCCGCAGGTGCTCGGAGCCCTCGGCCGCCAGCAGCGACGCCTCCATCTGATCGAAGATCAGACCGTCCGTCACGCCCTGCATCACGGTCAGGTCCCGGATCGCGCTGCGCAGGCGCCGGTCGGCCAGCAGACCCTGGACCAGCTCCCGGCGGATCACCATCCCACCGATCGGCGTGCGCACCACCCCGGTCTCGGATCGCAGGCGATCGATGATCGACCCGGGGTCTTCCGTGAACTCCCCCG
>Ga0209382_10004986_pt1 | contig 17385 bp, 9 predicted proteins | sample SoiMetdeltSBSDD5_FD_187599 | JGI IMG/M metagenome (GOLD analysis project Ga0209382, IMG submission 187599) | Bulk soil microbial communities from a Populus tree surrounding site in Tennessee, USA - Soil MetaG P. deltoides SBSDD5 (SPAdes) (version 2) | ecosystem: Environmental > Terrestrial >...
TTCAAAAAATTATTGATCAAGGGATATCATCGGTAATTATTTTCGGAGATCCAGGTATTAGGGATTTTGGCGCGTCCTATGCATTTCGTAGCGATGGTATAGTACAAAATAGCACAAGAAAAATCAAAAAGGCATTCGGAAGATCGGTGTCTATCATAACCGATGTCTGTATATGCCAATACAATACAACTGGCCATTGCGGACTACAAATTAAAAAACGAGATGGGACTACAGATGCTATTGATAACGATAGTACACTAGATTTACTTTCTAAAATAGCAACAAGTCACGTTGAATCTGGAGCAGATATTGTAGCACCTTCTTCAATGATGGATGGCCAAGTGATTAAGATTAGGTCCGCCCTTAACGATAAGGGCTTCAGGGATGTCAAAATTATGGCATTTTCCGCAAAACATGCTTCATCTCTCTATTCTCCTTTCAGAATGGCAGCGTACTCGAAACATTTCAATCACTTTCCAACCATCAACAAGTCGACTTACCAATTAGGATACGGTAATCCTAGACAAGCGATTCGAGAGGTACAATCCGATATTCATGAGGGGGCAGATATGATAACGATAAAACCTAGTCTTGCATATCTGGACATAGTGTCGATGATGAGGGATAACTTCGATATACCTTTGGTAGTCCACAACGTTTCTGGGGAATGTGCTATGATAAAGGCCGCCGCTAGGAACGGTTGGATAGACGAAGAGGAATGGAAGGTCAACACCGTAGCCGCAATAAAGAGAGCAGGGGCTCAGAGCATCATTTCTTATTTCACAATGGACATAGCAAAATATTTGGATAACTAGTTAGTCTTAGGCCGATGGTGTCACTTTTTCCCTCTGCATGCCATTGGGATTATTGACATCAAGATCGCTAGTCGGGGAATAAATTTTCATGGTACAAGACTGATAAACATCCTAATTGTCTAGTTAGAATTAATTATTAATTTAGAATTAGTTATTAACCACGATATTTCCAATATCACTTTTTAGGAACTGTTTTTTTCTTTGCTAATCTCATCCGATATTAGCTTCCCAATATATAGAGGCGTTTTTAAGATTGTTTGATAATACTTTGTTATGAGGTCCTGGTTCTAGTAGATATATGCCATAGTCTACGTTTTTTATCTCGTTATGGTAAATGGTATTGTTTCCAGATCTATCGCTTATCTCTATCCCCACCTCGCCTCCGTAAATACTATTGTCGTATACTTTATTATCATCTGATGATGTATGAATTGCGATCTGCACAGTATTTCCACTTAAAGTATTGTTTCTGATAACAGATTTTGTAATGTTTTTGTCTAGCATTATTCCTCTATCATGATTATTAAAAACCGTATTGTTATCGACTAATATATTGTAACAGTACCTGGAACAAATAATACCATGCTTTCCATTGTCAAATACGGTGTTGTTTCTTATAACTAAGTCGTGAGTTCCGCTATGCGGGTCGATACCATATAAAGAATTATTGTAAAATTGATTGCCTTCAATCGTTATATTATATACTCCAAATTTATAATTTGCAGAGTAAAAGCCATACCACAAATTGTGTATTTTATTATTTCTTATAACGCTATCAGCACCATCGTAATACGATAAGCCAAAACCTCTTGAAGCGTTGTGTCCTAAATAGGCTATTTCTGAATTGGTGATATTAGTATAGGCGGGACGATCTGATCCCTCTACAACCTTAATGTAACTCCGAGGCATCTTACCATTCTCATTAGTTTTTGCAAAGGTATTGTTTTTTGTGTCCCACCCAGTTATTTTCACGGAATCAATATGTATACTTCCACGTACTTCCAAGTAATATGCAATACCGCCTGTTGAATTAATTTTCAACCAAGAAGTATCTGAAGAATTGACATAAAATGTAGACCCATCATCTACTACGATATTCGTATTTAGAATCCAAACCCCGGGAGTTTCTTCTATTAGAATATCCGGATCGTCCAGTATATTGTAGATTTCTGTTAGATTTGTAGATTTACAACTTATTTTAATAATTCTCTCCGGTAGGATATAATCAACACAATCTTCAACCTCTCTACTGCTATCAACATCTATTGCCATTTTATTAATGTCGAAAAATGAGGAAAACAGGCTGATCACGATAGCTGTTACCAGCAATAAGATACGAATTAGTACCATCATCGAATTAGCATTACCGGCCGCTGTATAACGTTGTCTAACACTAAAGTTTTTTCTTGTGTAGATACTGGCGTGAAAACTATTGCTAATGGTATCGAATCAAATTCAAAAATTTCGATTACATCATTATTTCCACGATATGTCACTTACAAGTATAGCATAGGTCAAACCTTCCAAGACGCAGGAATTTAGGTGATTACCCATTAACATTAGCATGTTTTCCAAATTTAGAACTTCCACGCCTCTTGTGCCTTAACAAGAATATTCCGAGGAAAAAGCTCCCAATCAAACCAGATAATAGAATCAGGTTGGCATTAGAAGCCATTGCCTTTTTCCAAGGGACTAGGATGCCATCTTGCTTCGCCTTGTCAGAGATATCTCCGGGTATTTTTAGGTTAACCTTATGCAAACCCGCTGAAGGTTGATCAAATTGTAATGTTCTAATATATGTTAGGTAGTCTGTGGTATGCTTATTTCTAGAGGATTTGTCGTATTCATCAACATAGCCGAGGCTCATCTCCATATTTGCATCCGTTAATTCAAGTGGGTTGCCTTCGATTCCTTTCGTTACATCGAAATCATATTGCCCTTGGAACAATGATTCAAAAGATACATTCCCATGTGCGCTAACTTCTGGTCTTTTAATTAAAAAATCAATTGAATTTGTCTGTGATGGAATCGGATTTATATTGTGAAAATAGATTTCAGTAACGTCATGTTCATTGGTTGTATTACCACTTTGATTTGCATATTTGATTGTTGTTCTGGTGCCGTCTACCTTGGTAATATTTACATGAGCATCCTTGTCTAGTAGCTGTATAGCCAAATCAAAACCTGCAGGGATAGACATTCCAAAATAATCTGATTGTGATAGTGGGTACGAAGAAGATGGTAAACTTACTTTTCCTGACATTTTTATCGAAGCTTTATACTGACCGTAGAGATCGAGGCCGCTTATACGCATATCATGAGAGATACTTTTATTTCCAAAATACTGAGAAGAAACAGACTCGTTGTTATCGTTGTTGACTCTAAGGACTGAAGACTCTGCTCTAGTCTCATTTTCGGGATGAGGAGTTATGAAGATGTCTTCCACTTTGAATTTTTTGTTAGAGTCATTTTCCGCTCTTTCATGTGTAGGAGGTAATATTGAAGAGCTATTGATAGTTAAGTCTCCGACTATGGTAATATTTCCCAAATTATAATAATTTGAAAAGGATGAATTACCTGCTACGAAGTCGTCACTGAGCTTATCGTTGTATATGCCAAATAATTTAGGTAAATCTGCGAGAGTAGAGAAATATTTATCCGGGGATTGTGAAATAGCATCGAAATATCCAGCGGCATCTGCGAAGACAATTTTACCCTTTCCATAATCTTTTTCTATACTAAATGGGGTTACCGTCAGATTGTTGTTTTCGTAATAGGTTTTCACTCTTGCATCTGGGGAAATAGAGTTGATAACAGACACATTGCCGGATACTTTTAAAGGATACTTTTCGCGAGACGGGTCAACTATACTATCAAAATCACTAGTTCGGTTACTATACTTGATGGATAGAAGAGAGCGAGCCAGCCATCCATCTGCCTCCTTATCCGTATTTACTACGGTAAGTGTTCCGCCTTTCCGGACATAGTTTAGGAAACGATCCATCTGGTCCTTGCTGTTTATCACATCATTTAGGCTGTCACCTGATGTTCCAGAGATTAGAACAATATTTCTCTTGGAAAAAACGGAATTATCATCTGGGAGAAAACTATCATAGTCAATTCCTGAGAGAGCAAGAGATGATATTGGATAATAATTTCGGTTGGTTTTTTCTCCAACAAGGTTACCAGTATTATAGCTGTTGTTTGAAGCTTCTTGGGTAGAAATTCTTGAGATTTCAACAGGCCCGAATTCTGCTATATTTCCAGCACATCTTATCCCAACCCTTGAGATTGGGTCACTATTATTATACAGATTGCTAGGAACATTTAACCTAAGTATATCGTTAACGTAAACTTTTAGATAATCTTCCAAAAATGACACTTGCAAAGTATATGGAATCCATTTATCCAGGTTCACTTGTTGGTTTTCAATAACATACCGGCCTTTTGGGGCAGGTGTTTCAGAAAATTCTAATTTGTCATCTCGGATACGTACGTAATATTTCTTATCTCCCTCCTCCCATAACATTCCACACTCATCATGTGGTCTACTCTGATTCTCATTGATTACTCTAAATTCAGATCCGATATAATTTGGACCTTCGTTTCTGTATTCTAATTTACTTGACCATAGCGTCTGACTCTTGTTATAAGCATTTAGTGTAACCCCTTTTTTATCTTCCTTGACTTTAACAAGAGCTGAATTACCAATCTTGTCAAAAAACTGGCTATTGTAAGAAAGGGTTATCCTATCACTATTAGTATTATTATGATTTTCTTCCCTGGAAGTTAATGATTGTAATAATATATCATCCTGAAATGAGGGGTGTATAAAAGCAACTCCTCCACTAGGTGACGGTGAGCTTATGTAATCGGGAACATCTAATATAGTGAAATTATTGTCCTGGTAGATTCTTTTGAAATTTCTCATTGCAAACTTGGCAACATCTGAAGATTCATCTCGTGAACTTTCTATATCTTCGACTCCTACTCCATTTTCAGATATCTTGTATTTATTACCCACATCCGAGCTCAAAATCCCACTTCCATTGGCGATATCTTGCGATGGGATCACGATCAGCCCTGTCCCGCTACTAGACAAAATACTATAGAACGATTCCAGACTGGAAGCATTCAAAACTAAAGGACTTTGAAGCATTAATGGAATAGGAATACCTGCAAACCCCTGAAATTTACCCAAGAGTCCAAGCCTTGTTTGATATTCGTCAGGCCATGTTGCAACATTTTGAATTCCAGTTATAGAAGTATTAGAAATATTCTTGATCAAAAGTTCATTATTGTCCCTTACAAATTCGAGCATATCTAGTTCTGGAGATGTGGGAAAATTTCTTCTATTAAGCCAAATAAGATCTGAATTTCCAGTTTCTTGTTCTAAAGACCAGGCATCATAGCTGACAAACACAAGGGTTGAAATGCTGCTTAAGACAATTACGGCACTCAATAGCATACCGTCAAGCAGGTAGTTCAGGCGAAATTTGGCATTGTTTATACGAAGAATTATTTCATAAATCAACAATGACGCAAGTCCAATGAGTGCAGACATAACATACTTGCCGAATCTGTGTTCATCATAATACGGTCCCGCAATTATTGCAATAATTGCCATAATCCCAAAAACAAATATTTCAGTCTCAAATTTTCTAAAAACGTACGACAGAAGATAGGCTATTCCTAAAATGCCAACTAGCCCAAGCTTCATAGGATAGAGATACCATGGGACATTGCGTGGAAACGATTCTGAAGTTTGGGACTCTATGTCTTTTAGTGGGAGCTCGGCCCAAGTAATGAACGTAAATGCGTACAGATAGGAAACTACTAAAACCATGATGATCCCTAAAGTGAACCGAGTTCGTCCCCGACTATGTAGAGATAATTTACTCGCAAATCCTCGGTGACTACGGATATAGCCGAATATCTTCTGTGGTGTCTTAGTAAGATGTAGTACCCACATAATTATCACAAAAAAGAAACAATTGTAGATTAAGGGAATTCCCATAATTGCGGTCGCGCCTAGATATTCTTCGTTGAAAAAATAGATAGCAAAAAGTGCTATTCCTATGGCTAATAAGAGACTAATGAATATGAAATTTTTATAAGGTAATTTGAATATCACCGGAAGAATGGATGCTATTATGAAAAAGTAGTAGATCTCGTCATGCGAAAAAATCCCCAAAATTATAGCAGCGGTAAGCACCAGGATGTACCCGTATTTCTTTCCCCGATTGTTAGTATCTTCCTTTAACACCCCGAGCAATAAAAATCCTATTGGCAGTACTATAAGCTGTAAACCTGTACTAAAATCAGGGTGCGACGCCAGAAGGAAAGTACTTGGGGTTCGAATATCGTATGTTTGTTTACTTGACATCAAGATAGTTTGCGTCGCTGTGTCTTGTGACACGTTCCCAGAGTCAGAAACAAAAATGCTAACAGCATGTACCCAACCAAAACCAGAGCCTAGCATGAAAAGAGCTGCAGCTAGAAGCGCAGATCTTGTTTTGTGAGCAGGCATCCATTTTCTACAGAAGTAATAAAATGCAAGGACGGCCATAAGGTTAAGAAATCCAATAGACGCATACGCATTGACGGTAGGTACGTCTGCTAAAATAAAAAATGATGAAAGAAGGGCAGAAAGAAGAGGAGGATAGATAAAATCGGAATTAGATGCGTCGATAGAGTCGTAATTGCCTACCACAAACTGAATTGCGCGTCCGTGATGATACCACTGGTCTCCTATTATTACACCTCCATGTAAGATTGAGGTCGAAAAGACCATTAGGCCAATGAGTGATCCGAAGACTATCATCATTGGCAAGCTAGCCGCAAGCTTGGTCTTGTTGATTTGGAAATTAAGATATGACCAAAAGCTGAAATTGCTTTTCTTAACATCAAGGCGCTTTTTTGTAGTGAATATGTTGAGTCGACTTTGGACAAACACTATGAGAATTGCCAGATATAGTACAACTAACGCGAATTTGATGTCATGTGATGCAAATCCCATCATAGACATGATATATCCGGTAAAGCCTGCAAGAAACATGCTCAAGATGTAAGCAAGTAAAATTTTTGGTAAGGTTCCGATCCTTTGCTTTGAACTAAAGATAATACTGATAAGAGCATATCCAGGGAGAAAGAAAGTTAGTAGGATTGCAGAACATAATTTCGTAAAACTAGCAACCGTAAACTGCTGCCATTCGATAAATAGAATTCTGTCGCTGATAGCGTGATCCAATTCGGGGATGATGGTTGAAATGATCAACAGTGCTGCATAAATTATCACAAAAATAATAGACGGCAGAATGTTGGTCTGATCTTTCTGGTTATGGCCTTCTGATGTAAGTCGTTCTCCATTTCTTCCTCGCGCTTCATGCGATATTTCTCCACCAATACCTATCTTCATGGATTTGTTATTTGGAAATATTCTTGCGTAGTAACTGGTTAACCCAAGAACTAGGGCAGAGATTAGTACAGACAAAATAAGTGACGTTCTGAAAGAAATTAGTAGTGTATTGAGGATAAAGTATACGAGCAAGCCACCGATAATAGCTCCAGGTGCAACGAGGGCGAGAACATATTGAGAGTGAGACAAGGAATTAATACTCTTCTTACCTTCCCAAGTTCGACGTATAATTCTCTTTAGTCATTCCAAGCCCTTAGCGTATTATGTTTTGGCGTTGCACAAAAACTATTTATTAATTTATTTATTTTTTATATTATTTCACTACACTAGAGTTCATATTTAAAGGATGTCATCTTCCTTATAATCCTCTATCTGTTGTTCATAAAGTAACAGATTTTTAATAATCGACCGCCAAAGGATCTAGTAACTTTGGGCAAGAGAGATTGATATCACGCTGCTAATAATATTTAACATACAAATTTTTCTTAAACTATATAGCCCGAATGTAGTATCTCAAACTCATCCTCTCTCATTTATTGAATAAATTCTCCCGATCACAATCCCGGGGGTCTCTTGATTGAATCAATTCGTTATATTATGTTTTTATCGTACAATTATGCGATATAATTGATGCCGTTTCATTGGAAACTCTTGAGGCATATGAGATTATATTGGTATCAAAGTTGGTAACTTTGCCGCCTCCGTCATTCACAATAATCCTATCCGGATCATAAACATTAATGATATTATAATTACTGTTGTCTGATTCAATAGTTACCTCAAATGGGAATGTAGTTCTAAAGTAAGTGTAGAATTTGCCTCTACCAAATACCTGTTACCTGATAAGGTTATATCAACTGGATCATTATGATAAATAGGGACCCCTTGTTATTTTTAGTCGTACCCCATTTTCAGAATTATTCAGATCGTTGCTGTGAAAAATATAGTTGAAGCGTCTACGATATCCAAGGTTAATGGTGTCATCAAGTCTGAGCAATAATTGAGGAATTTATTGTTTTATATCTAAAACAAAAACTTAGAGTCATTACGCCTCAGCATTTGAGTAGTGCTAGCTCCTATTAGTCAATGTCTGGTTATAGTCATATTTCGGGTCTAACTTCTTAGCTCTCTCCAAACACTTTCTCGCCTCTTCATCATTTCCGTACTCAGTTAAAGCGTTAGCCTTACTGATCCATGCCAGGGCGTTATTGGGATCTAGTTGCACAGCTTTGTCGAAATATCTGATTGCCTCCTCATAATCCTCAATCTTGGCGTGACTCAGACCCTTTTTGTAATAGTCTTCGGACATGTTATTTCGCTTTTATACCATTAATTATATCTGGTAGATAATAAAATTTGTCCAAATAGGGTAAAAACTTTACTTATTATTGAAATGATGGAAAACAATAGAACAATCATTGCTACGATTGCTATATTGAATTTCCAGCTGGGATCAGCCTTCCAGCCGAAATTTCGGCTACTCGGTTTGCTCACCGTATATCTCGGAAATTGCATTTTTGAGGACTTCAAGATATTTTGTAGGTTGTATCTTACCATCTGGTGTGACCGTTAGCAGATTGGTGGGGGCCACAGGATTAGGGATGTAATTCCAATTCCAATACGCCCAGCCCCATACTGATGATTTTTCAAATTTATCGACAAAGAATGTGGCTCTGCGCTGGTCAATATCGCTGGATTTAGCGTCTACTTTATACAACTCAATCTTATTACCGTCATCGTCTGTTTCTTCGACCTTTACCCGCTCAACATTATTCCATTCACCGATCATTACAGGAATACCTGAAATCTTACCAGCTTCCAAATAGGTCTTAAACCTGTCATCATGGTAGCCACCGGGTTCCGGTAACCTATAAAGAGTGAACTTGAATACAGTATTGTTATTATTGTCAGGAGCCATTTTTGCGATATTCTCTGGTGTAAGTTCAATTACATCGGAATGCTTGCTGCCCGGTATCTGCTGACTGAAGACTATTGTCTTTTGAGTTAATTCCCTTAGCTCTTTTACCATAAATGTATTAAATTCGCCTACTTTTTCCCATTGGTTATCATTATGAATTTGCGGTTCGTTCAGTATTTCGTAACCTAAAGTACTTGTATGATTATCCACCGTCTTCACTATTTTCTTTAAAAAATCTGCCATGAGGTCCCAGCCATCAATTCCATCAGTGTCTTCTATAGATCTATCCCACCATTCAGTCCACCAAATTTTTGAGGATTCGTGGTGAGTCTTGCCCCCGCTACCTTTATCAAATATGTGGTCGTCTGTATTCTGAAACAATGACTCAGGAAATCCAGTGCCATTCTTAGGATCTAGCCAGCTTGATGTTTGATACTGATGGTTATCATAAATGACCTTAATTCCATACTTATCTGCAACTCTAGCGACAGTCTGCAACTCCTGAATAAATAATTCAGGATTTCTTTCGTAGGCTTCCCAATAAAATAAATATCGAACAAGATTCATTCCTGAGTCGCGAATCAAACTAAAGCTGTCTTCATAATAATTCTTAGGAAAGACAGAGTTAGGGTATCTTTCATGTTGAAGATTTGTGTACTCTCCCCTGACATTTACGCCGATATACATTTGCCTTTTTTCATCATTTTGATCGATATCTTGAGCTATAGCAGGTGGGGAAGCTGAAGAGAAAGGTTTTTCAAATGAGACAAGGATCATTAGTGAAATAAATATAGCGAGAAGGAAGTGTTTAGCTCCTACTTTCAAGAACATTATCTGGGCAAAGACCTTTTCATTGTTGTCTTCTTAATAATTTTTCTATCTGTAGGACCTGCATATAGTTGTAATTCTAGGGAAAAGAGTAGAACATGTATTATTATCAATATAATGTCAGAATCTTCTAGTGTCAGACATGGGAGGGAAAAGATTATTACGACTACCCAGTATTCGTAATGATGACTGTGTCTGGTACTGTATCTATAATTATCCCAACGCTAAATGAACAGTTAGGAATTCAAGAAACTATTTCTTCTATTCTAAAGTCTAAAATAAAGGAAAAACAGGCATACGACGTAGAAATACTAGTAATCGATGCGGACTCTAATGATTTAACACGAGATCTAGCAGTTAGTATGGGAGCTAAAGTAATTATCGATAAACAAAAAGGGTATGGACATGCTTGTAAATTGGGTTTTTCTGCTGCAAAGGGTGACATAATAGTAACAGTTGATGGAGATAATACCTACCCAGTTGAGTTCATAACAGAATATATAGAAAAATTGAATCAAAGTGATATGGACTTCATAACAGTAAATCGGTTTGCTAATATGGAAAGAGGTTCAATGAGCTTTACTCGCAGATTTGGAAATAAAATACTGTCATTCGCTCTGCGTTCTTTGTATTCGATAGAAATTACAGATTCCCAATCCGGAATGTGGATTATGAAAAGGGATTTCGTAACCAAGATTAGGTTAAACTCTGATGATATGTCATTGTCAGAAGAAATTAAGATTATTGCTTTCAAGTTCTTTAGAGCACTTGAGTTGGACGGTAAATACTATCGCAGGGCTGGCCACTCAAACTTAAAAACAATTCAAGTCGGGTGGAAAAACCTAGGCTACCTATTTACGTTTAGGACAAAAATGAAGTCTGCAATCGTTTTACCGTATAGTCCCCTATAACTGTTGATCTAGTAGTATAATGTGAAATTCTGTTGAATTTTTTTCTGGTTTCTATTTGGAATAGATCTCATCGTTTCGAAATGAAGTCAATTAGAGAACTTACTTATTACTATGGATTCTTTGGCTTGTGAACCTTTTTCGATACCACTTTATGTATCATGTTCTAATTGCATCAAGGGTGTAATCGAAACCGAATAATGATATGGTATGCTAGACCATGGATATTTTTTAGTACCTGGATGTTGTCATCAATGATATGCTTGTCGAAGAAACTAATTAAATTGTCTATAGTTTTTTCTACAGTGGTGAAATATGGCGTTGCCGGTAGGATGCTCGTACTATTGTTCTCAGTTAGCAGCTTCTAACACAATTCCAACACCTGATAAGGTATATCGGAGTGAGGTTTCTTTGGACTTATTCATGGACTCTAGTGGATAAATATCCATTTTCCCGTTCCGTTCTGATGAATTCTTTTATGCCAGTTCTTAGATCAATTAATGGCTCAAACCCAAATGACCTTATTTTTCTAATATCCGCATATATTCCGTGGACATCGCCTTGCCAACTTTTGCCTGAAAACGAGAGAGCATATTTCAAATTCAATTCTTCTAACATCATAGAAAGGACACGTTTTATTTTTATCCCTTCGCCGCTTCCGATATTGAAAGCCTCTCCCCACATATTGTCCCGCCTTAGTGGTAATACGATTGCGTTTATAACATCCTTTATATTGATAAAATCCCTAATTTCGTTTCCAGTCCCCAACATTATGATATCTTCTGTATCCTGTGCCTTAGTCATCCTCTCTAAAAAGTCGGACATTACACAACCTCTTTGGCGTGGACCGTAGACGTTAAAAAACCTAAGAGCGACGACCTTTGTGTCGTGTATTCTGCCATAGTTGAAACAGAAGCTCTCATCTAGCAGTTTGGTAACTCCATAAGGGGAAATAGGCCTTGCAGTAGATTGCTCATCCGCTGAGTTGCCGTTGTATTCACCGTATACTGTGGAAGTCGATGCAAGAATTACGGAAGATCTATGCTTTACTGCCTTTCTCATAATATTATGGGTGCCTATGACGTTGGATCTAAAATTCAGATCTTCATCTTCCACAGACCTAGGAACACTTGCATTAGCGGCAAAATGGAATACATAATCGTAATTTTTCCCATAGAAGATCGCATCTACGATAGATGCATCAGCAATATCTCCTATAAATTTCTCCACTCGTGCTCTAGGTTTATAATATTCCGGAGATACTACATTGGAACTTGCATTATCAACTAATGTTACATCGTCTCCGTTACTTAGAAAGTAGTCTACTATATGACTTCCAATGAATCCAAGTCCCCCCGTCACCAGTACCTTATACACTTCTTAAGACGTGAAACCGCCTATCTTAAATGAATTACCCTGGCTAATCGTGGAGCACCGATAATTTAGTTAGCTATGATCCTGAAGTTAAGATGGAAGTATACTCCGTATCACGAGAACCGGAGAATTCGCTGGCGTATCCTGTGCTAGTACCCATCTGCAAATAAAAAAGCATGCTTAATAACTCATCGATTTTTTCAGCATTTTTCTCATCCGAATTGGTCTTGTGTGTGAATTGATTTATGAGTTGGTACAATAAATTAACTGGTCATGCCTGTAAATCGTTTACTCCTTCAAGCCATATCCAAAAAATAACCGCTTCCACCTCTTCTTGATTATCTGCCGCCTTATCTTCAACGGGGGTCACCAAGGTTAATTCATTTCTGTCATCTTGCAATCAAAATGATAGAGGTTTGCACTGTTGATGCCACCCAAAAATAATTCGTTCCTGTATACTCAACTCACTGAATATGCATTTTATTTCTTACATAATTCATGTATTGATACAATTCCGAAGAATAAGGTCAGTTAGATTCTAAAGCTTTGGACCCTTGAACCCTATAGCCTTTCCCGTTACTGCGACTAATTCACTAACTGAGGTAATTTTTAATCCAAATCCGACAGCCAAAGTAAAAGATACGGAAAACAGGATTACCATCATCGGACTCTCTGACGCAAAAGGTAACCACAAAAAAACAAAACCAGCTACTAGCCCAGATACAAGGGACAGAAAGCACCTAAATACCACATGGGTGTTAGCACTTCCGGACCAAATTACTGACGGCACAAATGCAGCAACAGAAGAGACGAGAATAGAAAGTCCAGCGCCAAATATTCCATATTCAGGTACAAAAAACAAAAAGGATATTAGGAATACAAATAACTGAATCGACCCAATAACTACTATTTGTTTAGATCCGCTTTTATTAATAAGACTTGAAATGACGTTTGCTACTATGATGTATGGAAATATTGCCGCAGATAGAACAATTAGGGTGTGACCTGCCGCTAGGTACTCTGGTCCTATAAGGGAGAGTACAAATTTGGGCTCAAGGATCAACGTCACTATTATAGGGGCAGTTAGAAATAGGCCAAGCCTAATACTATCAGTGGATAAATCTCGTTTGCCCGTTAGGGATGCAGGTATGACCATTAAGGCCATATTGCTTGCGAAACTGCCGACGATAAAACTCATCATTAGAGCTATGTAGAATATTCCCACATCAGTTTGACTTACACCAAAATAAGCCAGAAGAATTACGCACAAACTATAAACTACTGTCTTTGATAAGGCTGCAGGAGCGTTAACTAAGGCGTCTGACAGTATCTCCCTTGTGTATCTTAGGTCTCCCACGGAAAGGTCAAAAGATCTTCTCGCAACTACGAATGTTGAACACGTCACGAACACAGCGTTTAACAGAATTGAAAGAAGTATGCCAACGGCCCCAAACCCTGCTAGTACCAGTAAAAAACCGGTTGTTAGTTGCAGCGTAGCACCTATTGTGTCTAATATTAATATGCTTCTTGCATCAGAGATCCCTAGCAATGTAAAACGAATTGTCCACCGAAGAGAAGAAAAAAAAACTAAACCAATAGCTAACCAACTGAGCTGATTTACAGTGCCCCCATATAATAGATCGATCAGATAAAACAAGATCGGAGTCGAAACTAGAATAAGTGACAACTGGATAAGCAAGGCCATTCCAAGAATCCGCGATGGACCTAGAGATGCTTTTTTGACTAGCGTGTATTCAAATCCCAACAAAATTATTGTAAATGCAAGAAAAGCAAAGCTGTTCACAGCAGTCGCCTGACCTACTTCTCCTGGGGTGACAAATTTAGAAATAATAATCCAATATATCCAATTGATAAATGAAAGTACTAAGAGATCAAGGGTAAGTAAAGAACCAGGTATGGCAAATTTGTCAACTGACATAATGTATGACTACACAAATAATTGGTTTTATCGTTATATCCGTTGCTAAAAGCGGGCTTTTTAGGTGCCTCTCTAAGTTAAGGGACGGTTTTCGCTGACAAATAAATTGTCATATATGCGATAAAGCACTTTTTCCATCTCTTTCCAATTGTATTTTTCTAAAAATGCTCTGCGTCCTTTGTCTCCCAAGTTTATGCGCAACTGAAGGCTGTCCCTTAAAGTAACAATAGCAGCCCTTATTCCGTCTATGTCATCATAATCAACAATAATCCCAAAGCCTATTTTTCTTACGAATTCTGGTGACAAGTTGGTAATTATCGGAATTCCGCACATCATGGCTTCATAGGTTTTATTGTGCATCGTTATTCTGTTAGACGGGTTGTCTAAGCTATACACTGCTATCATCGCATCAGCAGAATTAATGGACTCATAATATTCATCAGTATTAACCAAGTACCCCCTGTAACTTATATTCGGAGTCGAGACAAGTTCACTTAGCAATTTCTTGTCAATCAATAGGCCATGCATATAAAGTTCGACATTATTCAGATCCTTAATGGCACGGGCTATATTTTCAAGACCCCGACCTATCATTATATGACCCCCATACACAATGGTCAATACACCGTCTCGTCTGCGTTTAGGGATGTTTTGGTAGTGGTCCTCTGGAGAATTTATTATTATCTCACACCGTTTTGGTCTTTTTTTGAATGTTGCCAGAACCTTTTCGTCAACCGTTATCAGAACATCCGAATGCTTACTAAAAAATTCCTCAGCTCTGTGAATACTATAGAACAATCTATTAAATTTTGGGGGAATAAAAGTCATAGCATATCTATCGAATACGTAAAAAACTAATTTTTTTCTGAAGATTTTTTTGTAAATGTAGCATGGTATAATGGTATCTAGATCACACGCTTGAACAATTTTCGGTCTGGAGTAGGACAGATTTATAAAAGTCCACGTCCAAAAAATAGGAAAAAAAAATACTAGGGGGAGGTAACCGGATAACGATGTCTTATATATTGGCGCTCTTAGTTTGAGGACTTTGATCCTCAAATTGTCGCTAGCATCATTTGTAGTGTCGGCTATGATTCCTTTCTTGAGATTCTTAATTACATAGTCTTTTCTGCCCTCGCGGTTCCAACCAAGTACCATTGTGGAATATCTTTTGGTCAGTGCTCTGACTATTCTTACCAAACCAGTGTCATGTACTATAAAATTATTTCTAACTATGGCTATGTCTATCAAACATAATTGGGTCATCTACCTGGATAGCTTAATTTATGTATATACTGGAGAAGCATTTAAGCGAAAACAGAAAAATAATACACAGTAACATAAATTCAAAAACATGCGCATCATAATCATTTTGAACTATAGCAACGAGAGTTTTTTGCAAGTAAAGCTCTAGACATACTCAAACAGTTGATATTATTCTAAATTCGTGTTGATTAGAGAACAAAGTCCCAGATAATATTTATAAATTCAAGTCCGGGAAGCTCATGTTATCTATTGTCAGTAGAGGTCAACCATGTGCGAAGCGCCACTTTACGTGGGTTGCATATATTTCATTACAATGTGATAATATGGCTGTTGATTCTAAATTTTGTATTTAATGCACATTATCCAGTGTATGCGAAAGAGTCACCTGCTGTAACTGACGGCAATCTTCAGATTGACCCTGTCGTTAAAGGACTAAAGCTGCCAACAGCAATGGATTTTCTCGGTCCCGACGATATATTAGTTCTTGAAAAGGACAATGGAACGGTACGAAGGATTGTAAATGGAAGCCTATTGAAAGAACCCGTGTTAGACATTAACGTTGCAAACAAGTACGACAGAGGATTGCTTGGTATTGCTATTTCCAGGGGCAATAGTAATTATAGCGGAGCAATTGACCCCTACGTTTTCATCTACCTAACAGAATCCACAAAGGAAGGTTCTGACCATTGTTTTTCTTGGAGACTATGTTCGAAATATGGTGAGCCAGTGGGCAACAGGCTCTATAAGTATAGGTGGGATGGACAAAAGCTAGTAGAGCCTCGTCTTCTCTTAGATTTACCAGCTTCTCCAGGACCAGCGCATAATGGTGGAGTTGTTCTGATTGGCCCTGACGATAACATATACCTGGTAATTGGGGATCTGAGGGCCCCAAAGACACTGGCTCAAAATATCCAGGATGGTCCTCCTGCCAATGGGACTAGCGGAATACTCAGACTCACTCAGGATGGCGATGCCGTAAAAAGTGGAATCCTCAGCGATAAGCCCCCGTTGAATTTTTACTATGCGTACGGCATAAGAAATAGTTTTGGAATGGACTTTGATCCTGTAACTGGCAAATTATGGGATACGGAAAACGGGTACCTATTCGGAGACGAAGTTAATGTTATTGAACCAGGATTCAATAGCGGATGGGCTAGAGTGCAAGGTATATGGAGTATTCCAAAACTTGACGACGAAGGGGTTGATGCAATACATAAAGGGAAAATTGCACTGAAGCCAGACAGATTGGTTGACTTCGATGGAAAAGGAGAATATAGCTCTCCAGAGTTCTTTTGGAACAAGTCTGTTGGCCTTACCTCACTTAAATTTCTCAGTTCCGACAAATTAGGGATGGAATATGAAAACGATATCTTAGTAGGTGACTACAATTATGGCAGGATATATCGTTTTGAGCTGAATAAAGAAAGATCAGATATAGATCAAAAAACGATTGTTGCGGATAGAATGGCGGAGTTGAACAGTCTTGATAACATATTTGCGGAAGGATTCAAATCGGTTACCGACATTAAAATAGGACCTGATGGGTTCGTATATGTCATTTCGTTTTATGATGGGGCAATATACAGGATATATCCGAATAGCGTCAGCTAGCATACAGCTAGTGTTAGTACCAATGTCTGATATTGTAAAAAATAGAATGACTAGGAATTTAATTGCGCAGGATTCAGCTCGGTCGTCATTGATTCATAACACTCCAAGTATGAGTTTATACCTTTAGGAGCAGGTCTCGTAAGAGCCCATTGGTATTAAATTTTATCATTGTAATTATTCAAAAGTTAAATCATGCTACTTCTAATTTGTATGAAATATCTCATTAACATCACTGCCTGACCCACCTGGCTTTGGTCCCCCAGCGATCACATATATTTTTTCATCGATACCAACAGCTGCTAACCCGT
>Ga0209382_10004989_pt1 | contig 17383 bp, 13 predicted proteins | sample SoiMetdeltSBSDD5_FD_187599 | JGI IMG/M metagenome (GOLD analysis project Ga0209382, IMG submission 187599) | Bulk soil microbial communities from a Populus tree surrounding site in Tennessee, USA - Soil MetaG P. deltoides SBSDD5 (SPAdes) (version 2) | ecosystem: Environmental > Terrestrial >...
AGATTCGCCAGAGCATTAATCGGGCAGGAAGCCTGCCCGATGCGAAATTCATCTCCATCCAAGTCGCTCAAGATAGCGACTATGGATGGAGCATTCTTTCGCGGAAGAGGTAAAAGTTTCGGGAAGGTCAGGGATTATGAGCAATTTGATTCGTTTCGGCATCAGCGCCGAGGAAGAGCTGATACGGAGTTTTGACGAACTTTCGGCGGGGCGTGGATACGGCAACCGTTCCGAGGCGCTGCGCGACCTGATGCGCGATGCGCTCGTGCAATCGCGGGTGAAAGCGCAGCCGGACAAGACGGACGTCATCGCCAGCCTGACACTCGTCTACGACCATCACGCGCGAGAACTGTCAGACAAGATGGCTACCCTCCAGCACGAACATTATGGCCTCGTGATCTCGGTGCTGCACGTTCACATCAACCACGATGACTGCATGGAAGTTATCGCCATGCAGGGCAAGGCGGGCAAGGTTCGGCTCCTTGCCGATTCACTGCTCAGTCTGAAGGGCGTCAAACACGGCAGGCTCTTCATCACGCTTCCTGGGCAGCGCATCACAAAACGCGACTCCTCGTCTCATCCGCATCCTCACGAGCATGCTTACAAAAAGAAACCTGTTCGACGCCGCCCGGAATGAACCGAAGACGACTCTTCAGCAAAGACCTTGAATTTTAATAAGGCTGGCGCCAGACTACGCGTCAGTAGCACAAATCTAAATTTCGTGTGAACACCGTACGTCGACAAGAAGCGATACAAATCTATAGACGGAAATAGATAACGTGGAGGTTCGATGAAGGCCGTCTTCACTCTGATATTGGCCATCCTGTTGAGCCTCTGCCCACGAGCGGCGGCGCAGGCGCAAGCGCAACGAACTCTCTCCGGCACGGTCGTTACCGGCAGAAATGAAGCGGTCGCCGGGGCCACGATCACCGTTCGCTTCTCGGCGGGCGAACTGACCGCGACTAGCGACGGCGAAGGCAATTTCAAACTGGCCGTTCCCGCCGAAGCGCTGATCGTGAAGATCACCGGCAAAAACCTCGTCGCGCTGGAGCGCAAGATTGATGCCCGTGAGCAGTCGGAGCATTTGAGTTTTGAAGTCAGGTATAGCATCCCGCCTGTTCATGACAGTGTGGTGATCGCTGACACGGCGCTCGACCCGACCATTGATCAACGAAACGACACTATTTACAAAAACACGCTCTTCGGGCGCGATGACCAACTCATCTTTACGCTGAACGCCGGGATCAACGCCGGCCAGCATGAGGGCGGCGGCAAATCGCTGGAGGTCCGCCGCTTCGGCTTCAACCTCGATCATGGCGGCGTCAATGGCGGTCTCAAAGTGCTGGTCGAAGACGTGCCGCAAAACCAGGGCACGCAAGGACATGGGCAAGGCTACCTCGGTCAGTTGAAGAGTCTCTCGCCGGAGTTGGTTGATGACGTGGAAATCCTCAACGGGCCATTCAGCGCCCAGTACGGAGACTTCTCCGGTTTGGGCGTGACGCACATCCGGTTGAAGGAATCCCTGCCGGACCAATTCACTTTGCGATTGCAGGGCGGCTCGTTCGCATCGCGACGCCTCTTCACCGCCTACAGCCCGGAGATGACGAAGGCGAAAGCCTTCGTCGCTTACGACGGTTCTTACACAGATGGGCCGTTCATTAACCCGGGACGCTACCGGCGGGATAACGTCAGTGGCAATTACACGCGCGAGTTGGGCGACTCGAAGTCGCTCGCCTTCAAACTCAACCTGGGCCGGAATAACTTTTTTTCGTCGGGCCAGATTCCGCTCGACCTGGTAGAGGCGGGGAGCCTGGACCGCTTCGGCTTCATCGATCCGAACACCGGCGGGAGAGTACGGACAGGAATCTTCAGCGCCTATTACAAGCAGGACATGTCAGCGGGCGGCGTGTTCAAACTTGACGGGTTCCTGACGCGATCCCTCTTCGACCTCTTTTCAAATTTCACCTTTTTCCTGCTCGACCCGGAATTCGGCGACGAGATCCAGCAGCACGACTCGCGGTTGCAGGAGGGCGTTAACGCCCAATACCTGCGCCCCTATCAAATTTTCGGACAGCAGGCGCTCTTAACGACCGGGGCTAATCTGCATGCCAGCCAAAACGTTGTTGGGCTTTTCCCGGCTAGCGCCCGCGTTCCGAACCGTCTGGAAGTGAATCGCGCCAGCGGCATTGATAATCCGGACGTGCTTTTGACAAGGGCGCACGCCTCGGTGACCAACACGTCGGGGTACATTCAGCAATCGCTCAACCTGCTCGGCGGCCAGTTGCGTTTGGAAGGAGGCCTGCGCTTTGACTACTTTCGCTTTAACGTCAGCGAGGGCGTGAACCAGACGCCCACTGAGACAAACTTCTTTTCCGGCGTCGAGGGCGCAGGTCGTTTTCAGCCGAAGGCCGCAGTCGCCTACACGATCTCAGATCGCCTGCCGCTGACCTTCTACGTCAATTACGGGCGCGGGATCAACAGCCAGGACGCGCGAGGTGTAGTTCAGCAGCGTGACGCGCCGAAGATCGCGACCACCGATTTCTACCAGGTCAGCGCCGCCTATAACGTCAAGCGCTTCTCGGCGAGCGCGGATTACTTCATCATTGACCACTCTAACGAACAGGTCTACATCCCGGACGACGGCAGCTTTGAATTCAAAGGGCCGAGCCGGGCCACGGGGTACGAGTTGAAAATCGCGGCGCAATTGACAAAATACCTCTCCTTTAGCAGCGGCTTGACGCAGGTGACGAACGCTTTCTTCCGCGGAACTACGCCGCGTGTATACGTGGACAGCGCGCCGCACACGGTGGCCGACGCCCGGCTGATCTTCTCGGCCTTTCATGGCTCTTTTAGCACGCTGGCCTACCGGCACATAGGCGCCTACAGGCTGGACGGCGAAGACCCGACGATTCGGGCCTCGGGGCTGGACGTGCTCGATTTCAGCATGCGCCAACGCATCCGGTCATGGGTGGACTTCAACTTTTCCATTGATAATCTCACGGATAAACATTACTTCGAGACGCAAAACTATCTGGAATCGCGAGCGGCCATTGGCGCTCCGGTCATCGCGCGCATTCATGGTACGCCGGGGTACTCACGGGGCATGACCGTCGGACTGACGTTCCATATTCTTGGGAAAAAATGAAGACGATGAATAAGCGGGCGATTTTCGCGGCTGCCGCGTGCGCGGGAGATGGCCGCGCGGAAGATGACCGCGCATTCTCATGCGCATCACAAAAACAAACCGGCGCGCCGCGCCAAATAAGCCACTACATCACCTCTAACTTTCATCCATTTCTACATTTCCGCAGTGTACGCAGCGCATAGCATCGCCAATAAAAAAATCACTTGGCGCAAATTCAGATTCGGGACGCCTAAATTCATTGTTAAGTCATATGCTTTCACCGTTGTGACGTTGATATTTGCGCTCATTTAAGGACAATGAGCCGGAGCTTTGCGAGAATCTTATTCGACTATCTTCATCAAAATTCAGGTGGATCAGGCCAATAGGAGAGATACCTTATGACCAAACTACTTCGTTCATGCGGGGCGGCTATAGTAGCCCTGCTGTTCTTGAGCGGAGCGATTTTCAACTACGGCCAGGCGCCGAGCGCCAGCCAAACGACACAAACCCCGCGCCCGGATCACGTCATCCTGATTTCAGTGGATGGCATGCCGCCGGATTATTACACCGCCCCGGAGAAGCTGGGGCTGCGCGTGCCGACGCTGACAATGATGAAACAGGGCGGCGCGTATGCGGACGGCATGGAGGGAGTGTATCCTACGGTCACCTATCCGCAACATACGACTATGGTGACCGGCTTGCGGCCGGCGGCGCACGGCATTGTCCAGAACCGCGTCTTCGAAGCGCCGAGCGAACCACAAACCCGCTACTGGTATTGGTACGCCAAGGCGCTGAAAGCGGAAACGCTGTGGACCGTGGCGAAGAAGGCCGGCTTGACCACAGCCGCCGTAGGTTGGCCGGTGACGGTCGGCGCGGAGATCGATTACAACGTCCCGGAGATTTACGAACCGGGCGAGAACCCGGCTACGTGGAATTGGACGGCTAAGCATTCCACACCGGGACTGCTGGAAAAGGCGCTGGGCCCCGATCTGAAGAAAGATAGCAGCGTGGATGAGCGCCTCACTTCGGTCAGCGAGTTCATCATCAAAAACCACAGGCCCAACCTGCTGCTGGTTCATCTCATCGAACTTGACGGGACGCACCACCGCAACGGCCCTCGCACGAAAGCCGGCATAGAAACCGCCGAGCGAGAAGACGGTTACATTCATCGCATCGTGGAAGCGACAAGGCAGGCCGGAATCTTCGAGAAGACGACTTTTTTCATCGTTTCCGATCATGGGTTCGCCGACATTGACAAGCGCTTCTCGCCGAACGTGGCGCTGGCCAAAGAGGGGTTGATTACGCTCGATGGCGATGGGAAGGCGACGGCGTGGAAAGCCGCGGCCTGGCCGGCGGGCGGCTCTTGCGCCATCGTGCTGAAAGACGCCAATGACAAGGAGACCGAGGCGAAGGTCAACGCCATCTTTTCCAAATGGGCGAAGCAGGAGCGCGGCCCGATTAAACAGATCGTCACTCGCGCGGAACTTCGCAAGTTGGAAGCGGTTCCCCAGGCGGCGCTGATGCTGGAAGCCGCGGCGGGTTATTCCTTCGACGACACGCTTACGGGGGAGGAAGTGCGCGATTCGGGGGAGACGTACAAAGGAACGCACGGCTATCTGCCGACCGACCCTCGGATGCGCGCTTCACTGATTATTTACGGGCCAGGCGTGCGCAGCGGCGCAAAACTGCCTCTTGCGCGGATGATTGACCTGGCGCCGTCCATCGCCGATTTGCTGAAGCTGAAGCTTCCACAAACGGAGGGGAAGCCGTTCAAGGGATTGCTCGACAGTGGCTCGACGAAGTGATTTCTTACAGTTGATTTCGATCAAATCAGACTGACGCAAGCGGCAGGAGCATCGCCAGCGCGACTACCAGCCGAAAAGCCGTTTGTGATCGCAGCGTGGTCATCCTTTAACCGAAAATCAGAACGTCAATTTCAACCCGAATTGAAGCTGTCGCGAGGATGTTTTCGTTGTGGTGATCAACCCCGCGCTCCCGACCGCGCCTGTGCTAGAAAACGCAGTGCGCTGGCTCGGAATCGAGAAGTTTGGGTGATTGAGCGAATTGAACACTTCGGTGCGGAATTGCAGGTTGAGACCTTCGCGCAGCCGGAACGTTTTGTTCGCCGCAAGGTCCAGCGCGATCAGTCCCGGACCGATCAGAGTGTTCCGCCCCAGTGTCCCGAAATACCCGGGGGCCGGCAGTGCGAAGGCCGTCGGGTCGTAGTATTTATTCGGCCCGCCCAGGACCGGATTGTTACTGCGGCCCACCACAAGGTCCGGGCGCTGAGGCGAAGTTCCCGCCTGGAAACGCGCCCGCGCCTGATCGAAGCCGACCACAACTGAGAACGGATTGCCTGACGCCAGCGTGGAGATCGCGTTGAACTGCCATCCGGCGGTCAACCATTCCGGCCCGCCGAAGCGAGGCAGTTCCGTCGTCACGTAACTGACGAAGTAATGGCGAAGGTCGTAATTGGAAAGACCGCGCTCCGCCTGGCGGCTGTCGGGGTCTTGAGGCAGGTCGTTGTCGCCGCCCTGCGTGGTGACAATCGAACCGTCGTCAATCGCCTTCGACCACGCGTAGCTGGTGTGGAACGAAAGGTATTTGTTGCGGCGGTACTCGAAAGTCGTCTGCAGGCCGTTGTATGAAGACTGCCCGTCGGTCGTTTTATGCCGGATGCCGCTGAAATTGGGGTTTCTGACGAGCGAATTCGCCGGGAAGAATTTACGGCTGTCCGCCTGGACGGACGGGATCGCCTGATTCTGGTCTATCAAGCGAACTTCATGCAGCCCACGCTGCCGGACAAAGGCGACGGTCAACGTTCCGCCCTTCATCACCTCGCGTTGAACGCTGAAGTTGGTGTGCAGTGAATAAGGATTCTGCGGTTCGTAGACCAGCGTGTCCTGCCGCCCCAATACAAAGTTCGGACTCGAAGTCACCGCCGACGCGTTCGGGAAAACAGGGTTGCGAACGCTACCAAGCGTGTAAAAAGGCGGCGTGCGGTTCGCGGCGTTCGCATAAAAGTCCGTCCACAGCGGATCAAAGAAGACGCCGAAGCTGGCGCGCACACTGGTCTTGCCATCGCTAAAAGGATCCCAGGCCAATCCGAGGCGCGGGGCGAAGTTCAGGTTTGAAGGATTCTTGTAAAGCCGGCCGACAGTCGTAGTTTTGTCAGTCAGTGGATTGCGAACGTTCGCTTCCAGCCCGTCCACTTCATGCGGGACGCTGGCGCGCTCATAACGCAGCCCGGCGTTCAACGTCAGCCGGCGCGAGAGCCGGAAATCATCCTGAACGTAGGCCGCCGTCATCGATTGACGCCAACGGCGAACCGTCTCGGACCCGGGCAGCGCGAGTTCGACAGAAGTCGGCGCCGCGCGCAGAAAACTGGCCAGCGAGTTGAATTGGTAAAAACCATTTGGCGATTGCGGGCGGCTGGTCGGCAGGTAGATCTCCCGATGGTCAAAACCGAGTTTGAGCGAATGGCGGCCGATGACCCAGGAAAGATCGTCCCCGAGTTGAAAAAGATTCAACTCGTTGAAGTTCGGCCCGAAGCGACTCGGCCCAATCGAAAACAACCCAGTGACGCTGATCTGCCCCAACGGCTGGCCGGGGAAGAAGGAAAGCGCCGGGTCGATGCCGCGCAGGGCTTCAGGCGTCGTTCGGCTGGTGGAACGGTTATAGCTGAGGCGCACGTTATTGAGCATTCGCTCGTTGAAGATGCGCGTCAATTGCGCCGTCGCGTATTGGTTGCGCGAAGCCGTGCTGGAAGTGAAGAGTCGCAAGTTGTCCGGGATCTGAACTTTGGCGTTGTTGAAAGTGTAACGCCCGAAGATCGAGGTCTTGTCTGAAAAGCGATGGTCTATGCGCCCGGCAAGGAAATCCTCGTCGTCCAAATTTGAAGCCGAGGAAATGTACTGACCGGTTCCGTCGCCGAAGTCTCGCCCGTTCGGCAATGGGACCAGGTTCAAATAACCCGGAACCGCCGGGTTCACGGTGATTTTGGCCAGCCCTGGAATGTCGCCGTTACGAGCGGCGGCGTTCGGCACGATCGCCTGATTCGTGATTCCCAGTCGTTGCCGCAAGCCTTCGTAACTGGCAAGGAAAAAAGTCCGGTTCTGCGCGATCGGCCCGCTGACGACGCCTCCGAACTGGTTGCGGGCGAAATGCGGAATCTTTTGATCGGCCGGGTCGAAGAAGTTCTTCGCGTCGAAGGCGCTGTTACGCACGAACTCGAAGGCCGAACCATGCCAGTAGTTGTCGCCGGAGCGTGTGACGGCGCTGATAACGCCGCCCGCGCTGCGCCCGTATTCAGCGCTGTAGCCGTTGGTCAGCACGCGGAACTCCTGCAAAGTGTCCACGCCCAACAGGACGCCCGACACGCTGCCAGGCGTATTGTTGTTGCCGTCGTTGATGTCCGTCTGGTCCAGCACGAAACTGATCTGGTTGGGACGCCTGCCCCCGACCGAGAGCTGGACCCCACTGCCGGCCGAATCCGACGTGCGGCGCGAAGGGGCCACGCCCGGCTTGAGCAACGCTAACTGGACGATGTCACGCCCGTTCAGCGGCAGTTCGCGGATGGAGTCTTTATCCATCACGCTGGATAGCGCAGCGCTTTGCGTTTCTACCTGACTGACACCAGATGTGACCACAGTTTCGGAACTGACTGGCCCCACGCGCAGGTTGAAATCCAGCCGCGCCTTTTGCCCAACGGTGAGTTCGACGCCTTCATGGGTTTCAGTCTGGAAACCGGTTTGAGAACCCGTCACGGAATAAGCGCCCAGCGGAAGCTGTGTGAATGTGTACAGGCCGGCGCTGTTAGTATGAGTTTCTCGCGTCAAGCCGGTCAACGGCTGCCTGACCGTGATTCGCGCGCTGACCAGAATGGCGCCGGCGGAATCGGTCACAGTCCCGGCAAGTTCAGCGGTGTTTTGCTGTGCGTTTACGGAGCCACAAAACAATATCAGACAAGCCACGGAGAGTATTTGTTTATTGCTTATCATTGTTTCTCCTTGTGGTAGCGGGTTGAGCGCCGCCGCCTGTCGCAGTCGGTTGTGAATTTGCCGGCTTGGGCGTGGTTAGGCGTCCTCTAGCCATTACCACTTTTTGTCCGTCTTCAGTCCCTTCGGTCCAGGCGACAAAAAGATGGTCGGGGCGTTCGAAAAGGAGCGTTGGATAGGTGGCGCTTCCTGCGGCATGTCCCAGCCGTTGCGGCTGTGAGAGCGATCCGTCCTGATCGATCTGGCGGAAGTAGATGTCTAACTTGCCCCAGCCGTTTTGATCGGAGGCCTCGCGCGCCTGAAACACTATACCGACGGAGTCTTCCAGCGCGAGCAAATGCGGGTGGTTCGCGTCGTGAAGACTTGCGTCCGCTTCAACTTTTGCGGAGAAATGCGCGCCGTTATCACCGGACGATGCGATGTACACGCGCCCGCGGTCGCCACTAACGGTCCGCCATGCGGCGAACAGCTTCCCGCCCATCGTCGCTAACGACGGTCCTGAATGCGGGCAACCGCTGATCCGCCAGTTGTCTTCCGCGACGCGAGTCGGGGCGCCAAACGTGGCGCCGCCGTCAGTCGAGGCGCCGACGAAGATGTCGCGAATGTCGTCGTTGATCACGCCGCGCCAACCGATGTGAATGGTCTTCGCGTCGGTGAAGGCGATCGAAGGTCGGCAGCATGGACATACGTTCAGAGCTACGCGAACACTTTTTTCGAACGACTGGCCGCGATTCGTAGACTTGGCGACGTAGAGCGCCGAAGAACCGGACTTACCCTGCCCGCGGTCACGCCCGTCCAACCACGCCGCGTAAACCGCGCCGTCCGGACCCACGGCCAGCGTGTAAAACGACTGCGAGGCCATGCCAGATGGATCGACCGGAATTGATTTGCCGAACGACCGCCCCCAATTCGTCGAAGTGGCCAGCCGCAGCGAGGAGTGATCGTGGCCGTCTTCCGCGGTCCAGAGCGCGTAAAATTCGCGCATGGAGCGCACAATCATCAGCGGCGTATTTTCCGCGTGCGAGGCGACTTCCTCGCCGTCGTTGACGCGAATGCCTTCGTCAAAGCTGTCGCCGCCGTCGGAAGACGTCTGCAGCCACAGATTGCGGTCCTTGAGGCGTAACAGGAACAAATCGCCCGAGGCGCGCACGCCTAGCTGAGGGTACCCCCCCTTTATCAGAACGCGTCCTGTCGGTTCGAAGGTGAATTGTCGATTTCCTACACGGCCCGTCGCCGTGGACAAACTTACAGAAGTAACAAGAATGATGATGGTTGACGGGAGGGCTTTTCTAAGCGACCTCGCGAATGTCGTCGGGTTGAGACCGAACTCCTGGATTTTGAGCGCCTGTTTTTTCATGTTGTTTTTTCCTTTGGCGATCGAAGACTACTCCCGCGACTGTCCTCCCGGGGGTGGGAAACAGAACGCGGCGCAATCGAATTCAACCTCCCATTGCTTTGGACACGGCGAGCGCCGAAAGAATGGGCGTCAGCTTTCGACCGACGTCGATGGAAATAGCGATCAATCGGCTAACCCGAAAAGCGCCGGTCTCCGACAAGTCGGCAGGCGCGCCTCGACATCAGTCAACATGTGGTTGAATCAGTGAAGGTATTTTCAGGCAATAAGCCCGTAACAGGCGGGAGGGGCGCGGGGAGAGGAAGGTTGCGTAGCGAATTGATGGTCAAACAGGAATCGATCCCGGTAGAGCTTTGGCGGGATGTGTGTGAACGATATATGCGGGGCCTGCGCATGCGCGGCTCGTGGTAAATTGTTTTGGGCGGAAATCCTGGAAGCGGCGCAACCGGCCGGACAGGGGTTGGTTAAGGTTGTTTCAATCGTGAGCGAGACGTCTCCCGGCTTCGGCTCATGGCCTTTGACATAAGCGTGGCGCGCCGCGCAGCAGCAATGGCCCTCTGCGATGCAGCATTCCATCTCGCAAACGTCCGGCTCCCAGAAGGCCAATGAAAGCGGCGCAGAAAGCCAGCCTAGCGCCAGCGCCAACGCCGCAACCCCTGCGCGTAACCTGAGCCAGGTTTTCAGATTGATGGTCATTGGAAGACGGTTATGGTAGCAACTTTATTTAGACGAGGTCAATCTTGATAACGAAATTACTAGCTATTGAAGGAATTTTTTGACTTCTTGAAGGTCAGTTACGCCATCGATACGAGCCTCAAGTCTTCCTTGACGATCTACGATGATTGTTACCGGCAGTAAGTTCGTTACTCCGTAGAGTTTGGCAATACGACGATTTCCGAATAGGAGCGGGTAATTTATCCGGGACTTGACGGCCAACCGCCTCACCCGGGCCGGGTTTACCGGCGGGTACGTAACACCGATAACCTGTATTCCTCGGTTTCGATAGCTTCGTTGCAGGCGGACGAACTCCGGGATCTCGGCTAGGCAAGGCGCACACCAGGTGGCCCAGAAGTTGATGACGACAATTTTGCCTTTGTAGTCATTGAGCCGCGCCACTCGTCCCTCGAAATCCTTAAGCGCAAATTGGGGGGCGGGCGGCGGCCGATCCGGGGAGACTTTTACCTCGGCCTGACTGGAAGCGACGATTGAATGCGTCGCCAATATTAACAGTAGAAGAATCGCCCGTGGCATCCCAATGACTTAGTACATGAACCTGATTCCGAACATCACGCTTCTATCGGTCCGCAAGAGCTGCGGGCCTGTGTTGAGGACAACCGGCAGTTGATAGCTTCCTTCGATCACCCACCTCGGATTGAACGCGAACTGTATCGCCGGGGCTATGTAATACTCCGACGCGCTGCTGCCGGGGACCACCTGGCCATTAATCCTGCCCCGGGCTTTGTGAAGGTAGGTTGTTTCCAGAATCAGCCTCAGCTCGTTCGTCGGCCCCCGGTACTCTACGGGAAGCAATATGTATTCGAGGTCGGTATTCAGTCGAATCTCGTTGCCCATACGAACTCCGACGAACTCACTGCGCATCACGCCTTCGACGTTCGCCCCGTAGACTAACCTCCGCTTCGCCCGAGAGTAGACCGCATCCATGTGAGTGGAAAGTCCGCCGTCTATCCGGAGTAATTGTCGGCGGAGGAACTCGGCCCCATTTGTGGCGGGATCGCTGACCACATTCTTGCTGGCCGTCGGCAACTCTATCCCGACACGTATTGCGGCCTGCCGGTCCCCCCCGGTCTCAAGTGAGTTGTGGAAACGATACTTGATCCATCCGATCACATTGCCGGAGTTATGCGCCGAGTCGGTTCCCTGACTAAAGATATGGTATGGGACTTCCCCTTCGAACTGTAGCTTGGGCGTGGGCGTGTAGCTGAAACCTAAACGCGCCTCGTGGTGATCCACTTTCAGGTCGCCCAGGTGCTGTTGCATGAAGTGATATCGCAGCGTGACCTCGCCGCCCTTGTAGACCGCCAGACTGGGGGTGGTCGTCCGGATAGGGGCGGGCGGCATGCCGGCGGCGGCGTCCTCTTCTACAAACGGACCTCCGATCGAGTTCGCATCGAGGAACGGAGCGTCGCCGGTCTCTGAACGGCGAGCATCCGTCTTGCCGCTGCGCACGCGTATTACTTCACACTGTTCACAACTCTTGCCGCCCGTCTGCCAGTCGCCAATCACCTCGAAGTTGACGCCGGCGGCGCCCTTTTCGACCTCCGCGCCCAGTCCGTCGCCGGCCAGTTCGAAACGCTGACCCGACGCCCCGGCCTCGAGGCGCCAGCCGGAATCATCGCGCGACAGCTTACCCGACACGGTGATCTCGGCCGAGATGAGGTTGAACCCCGCCCTCTTTAGGGTCGCTTTCAGATCCGCAAAGCGGACCGGCTTTTCCGCCTTGGGCGTGAACTCGCAGAGTCCCTGATAAAAATCGGTTATCTTCACCTCTTCAGGCTTCGGGCCGAAGTCGAGAAGACTCACAGCCTTCCTGATGTTGAAAGAGCACATGCTGCACAGGTGCCCCCCTAACTTCATTCCGATCGATTTGACTTGAGCTTGAGCGCCGGTGGGAATGAACAACAAAACGGCAAACAACCCCGCAAGACACTTCGTCCTTTTCATTGTCGCCTCCTTGGTGAGCTATTTTTTGGACCTGACGCTTTTCTTTGCCCGTCAACTTGCCGGGCAAGTGGCGATAGAGGGGAGCTCTTGCGTTAGGAAATGTCGTATACGCTTATCAAAGTGATCAAAACACTCCACCTATATATAAAGACGCAAATCTGGAAGAATTTTGCCGGAATTATTGAAGCGCCTCGACAAGCAGTTGACGTTGCGGCCCGAGTCGTAGCTCGATTCGAACTCGAAACGGCCGCATCGTCGCGCGGGGCCCTGCGCGCCCGCGCAAGCTGCCGTTGACGCTTGTCTGGGCAGGCGCGCTCAAATTCAAGGTGTTGAACAAAACGATGGTTACGAGTAAACGAAAACAGAGTCTCATATTTCCTCCTGATGAGATCGCCTTTCGATTAACGTGACTTCGCCGGCGTCCGGCGGGCAAACAAGGCCGGGGCGCTTGGCGTTTACCAGATAACGCCCCGGCTGGCTGCAACGGCCTTCACCATTGGGAAGGAAAGGATCTGATGAGTAAAAGGCCTCCCAATACGGGTCGTGAAGGTTTCAGCCAATTTTTTTCAATCCCCTTTCACGAGAGGCGGGTTCAGCCTTTTCAAGGCATGGCGGATGCTCTTCCGGCTGACCCTGACCTTGCATTCGTCTGCGATCAACCGCTGCAGTTCTTCGATTGTCGCTTCGGGGCAAATTTCGAGCGCCGCCTGAAGCACGGCGAGTTGTTCCTCGTCAAGCGGAGGGGCTACGCCATATTTGCGGCGCCGTGTCAGACTCTCTTCGTCACGACGCGACTTGAGCGTCTTCTTGATGAAGGAGGAGTCGGCTCCGGAGATCCTGGCTATTGTAAGAATTCCCCGTTCCACGACTTCGACGAGCCGTTCTACAAACTCTTTGGAAGCCGGTTTTATACCCATTACGCACTCTCCTTTCCTCGATATAAATCAACCACAGCCATCCGCTTCGGCCTGCGAGTCAAAACCGCACGCGTATCCCGCCGACGACGGAGCGCCTGTTCGAGGGCTCGAAGGCGCGCGTCACCCCTTCTCGAAGCGTTAAAAATGATACGTCAGCGAAGCCGAAACGAAGCGCGGCGGCGAGTATTGCACGGGCGTGAACTCGCTCTCTTTGGCGATGCGAAAGACGCGGTCCGTCGCGTTCTCAAGATTGAACCTCAATGTGACGCCGCGCCGCTCTCTGCGCAGCAGGTCGATTCCGAAGTAGAAGTTGGCGACGAAGCGCTCGGGCAGGCGAACGAGGACTTCTTCGCCATCGGCGTTCGGCAAAGACGCGGGCGTGCCGCTGCCGTATTCAAACTGCGCCGTCGCGAAGAAGCCGCTGTGCCGCTCGCGGTAGTTCAGCCCGGCGACGGCGGTATGAATCTGGTCGAAGGCGGCCGGCCCGCGTTCACCCGGTTCAACACTCTCGACCGTGAAGCCGCCGGAGATCGGCCCGGTCTGAAAGACGCGCTGCGCCGTATAGCTGAAATACCCCGACAGTCCCAGCCGCTTGATCTCCGCCAACTGCAATGAAGCTTCAACGCCATAAGCCTTGCCGCGCGCAAACGTCGTCGGCGCGAAGATTCGCACGTTGGCGAGTTCGGTCGTCTCGAAAGAGTGTTTATCCGACCGCAAGAAACTCGTGACGCGCGCGACCACGCGGTCGCCGAACGCGCGGCTGATCCCCGTCTCATAAAAGTTACTGCGCGAAATTTGCGGCGGCGCTCCGGTCAAGCCGAGTTGCGCCGAAAGCAGCAGGTTCTCAATCGGCGGCGGCGCGAAGAACCGGTTATAAGCGAAGCGCAATACGGTGCGCCCGCCATGCAGCGCATAAGCCATATTGATTCGTGGACTGAATGCCTGTTCGCTGGTCACCAGACTGTAGTGGTCGTAACGCAGTCCGGGATTGATCGTGAAATTGCGAGTGACCTGAATCTTGTCCTGCAAGTAAAGGCTGACCTCCCCCCCGGATTTGCGACCGCGAAAATCGAAGGCTTCGATCTCTATATCGTTGTTGCGTGGATCGAGGGAAAAATCTTCGCGCAGGCGCAGGCGCATCAAATCGATTCCGGCTTTGACGGCGTGGCGAGGGCCAATGAACAGCGAATAGTCGCTCTTGACGCCGAACGTAATGTCGTTGCGCTCGCCGCTCGCCTGAATCGATTCGGGGTCTGAGGTCGGTAATAACCGCGCGCCGGCGAAACGTTCATAGACCGATGTCGAGAGTAACGCCGAGGCAGAAAAGGTGTGCGCCCAAGACAAGACTGCGGTCTGCTCACGGTTGCGTTGGAAGAAGTCACGCCCGCTCGCCTCATCTTCGGTCGTATTGGGCAATTGAAAATTGGCGCCGTCGCCCGAGAGCGACAGTCGGAGAGAGTCGTGGTCGTTCGCCCGATAATCGAACTGCGCGAAGCTGCGCGAGCCTTTGCCGAAATCGTGGAAGCGCGCCGGCTCCGGGGTATTCAGGTAGCGCAGGCTCTGGAAGCCTTGCCCGTAAAAAAAGTAGCCGAACTTCTCCGTATGGCCGCCGTAATCGAAAGCGAGGTTGTCGCGCAGGTAGTCGCCTGCGCCGAGGGTCACGCCGCCGTGTTTGTTCGCGTCGAAACCGTTGCGTGTGACGACGTCGAGAATGCCGCCGAAGCGGTTGCCGAACTCGGCCGGAAATCCGCCTGTGATTACATTGACCGACTGGATCACGTCGGGCGCGAGGCCCGGCGTAAACAACTGGTGCGGATTATCGAAGAACGAGACGCCGTTGATAAATGTGTTGAGCGAGAGCTCGTTGCCGCGCAGGTGAACGAGATTGTCATGGCTGCCGACCGCGCTCGACACGAATGGCGTGATGATTTCCGTCAGTTGAGTGCGGCGAGCCGACGGCAAGGATTCGATCTGTTCATGCGTGAGCGTGGTCGCGGTAGCGGCTTCGGTTTCGTCCGAAAGTTTCGCCCGCGCATTGACCGTGACCTGCTCTTTGATGGTCGCGACCGGGCTCAACTCAAAATCGATTTGCCGCGTACCTCTCGGTCCGAGCGTGATGGTCGCTTGCTGCTGGTGGAACGCCTCCGCCGTCACGCTTATGTCGTAGCGGCCCGGACTTAAATTGACGAACGAAAAACGACCTTCCACATCGCTCTTTGTGGTCAGGGCGGAGGCGAGCAGGTCGCCTTCAAGTGTGACGGTCGCCCCGGTGACGGGAGCGCCTGTCGTTTTGTTAATGATAGCGCCGCTGATTCGTTGCTGCGCATAGGCGGTTGTCTCAACGAACAAGAAACAAAGTAGCAATGCAAAGCAGACGGAATTCGCCACTCTTCGTTTCTGTGTCCTAAGCACGAGCAAACAGGCTCTTCTTGTAGGCATTGGGTCCTCCTCTTGATGAAAACGGACAATGGCAAAGGCGTCACAACTCAGCGTTCGGAACAGCCGGACGCAACAGACAGACGGGGCCGACAGCGCGCTCTCTCTACGCCCGGATAAGACCTCAGGCGTAGCTGCGCCCGCCGTTACGCGCAGATTGGCGAACTTCTGAATTGTGACCACAGGAATCGGATGAATTGATCAGAGGAGGGTGACAGGCGGAGCACGAGGGGCCGCAGGAGCGCCGGCCAGCGCGTCACGTGCGAAGCGTGGCGTCCGCGCGTATATCGATTGCGCGACATCGACCTCGCCCGCATATTTCACAACAGGAGCTTTAGGAAACTGAAGATGGTGGAAGCCGGAAGCGGGCTGAGCGCATCGCAGCGGACAAGACGCCGTCAATTCCTTTTCCGAAATGGCGGGCCGCCCGTCCTCGCCGGGGACGTGGCCTTTAACAAAATGTTTGCGCGCGGCGCAGCAACAATGCCCTTCGGCCACGCAGCATTCCATTCCGCAGACATCCGGCTCGCTCGCCATCAAGCGCAGAGTAGGCGACAGCCAGCCGAGCAGCAGCGCAAACACCGCCGCCGTCAGGCGCAATCGGGTGAAGACTCTTTTTCTTCCGTCCTGGTTCATCGGTGTTGTGTTACTCGTTAGCAGTGACGGATATTTGATTCAGGTTTGTAGGCGACTTTGATTGAATCGCAAATCTATGCCCCGCGCTGCGAAATGTCAATCACCATAAATATCGCCACACGCCTGCTTACATTACTTGCAAGAATTGAAAACCCTTGCGCGCCAGCTCCGAGTTGGCAACAATGAAATCGAGCGCAAGCTGATCGAGTCGCCGTAGATAATGAGGCGTGCGCATACTCAACCCAGGAGGTTAACTCAATGGAACAGTCGAAGATCCGGTCTTGGTGGGCCCACCGCCAGGGACTCGACGGCGCCTTCGCCGGCAAGTCGGCGTCGGAAGTTTTGCAACGCGCCGGCTGGGCCAGGTCGGTCGGTGGTTCTAACCCATACTTCACTCTATTTTCGCGGGCAGGGCTGAGTCGTGAAAATGTTGACGCTTCCGTAGCAAAGCTGGAGATCCACGAACTTCCGAGCGCTCGCGGTTGCACCTACGTGCTGCCTGCTTCAGATTTCGCGTTGGGGCTTACAGTTGGACAAGGGTTCGGCGGCGAGATGAAGGTGGCTGAAAAGCTCGGCGTGACTCAGAAAGAGGTCGACAAGCTCTGCGACTCGATCATCACGGCGTTAGAGAATGGTCCGCTCGACCCCGACGGATTGCGAGAGGCGACGGGTAAATCTGTACGGAATCTCGGTCCCGAGGGGCAAAAGAAGGGACTGACTACGACGCTCCCGGTTGCGCTGGGAAAGTTGCAGTCGTCCGGGGTGATCAGGCGAATTCCTACCAACGGCCGCCTTGATCAGCAGCGTTACAAATACTCGCTTTGGCGCCCAAATCCGTTGCAAGATTTCAAGCTGTCTAGGGAGGAGGCCTACACGGAGCTAGCCCGCCGCTTCTTTGCATGGATCGGCCCGGCAACGCTCGCCGAGTTTCAAAAGTTTTCCGGCCTGGGCGTGAAGGCGTCAAAAGTAGCTGTCGAGCATCTGAAACTCGAGCCTCTTGCGCCCGGAGATGATCGCCTGCTCCTGCCGGGCGATCGCGCAAAACTGGAAGCGTTCAACCCGCCAAAAGATCCACATTACGTACTTGTGGCCGGGATCGATTCGGCGATCCTTCTCCGTCATAACCTGGAATGGCTATTAGACCCGAAGGACCTGGGCCGAGAGGTCTTCGCGGAAAAAGGATTCAAACCGATAGGCGAACTTACCGACCTGCCCAACCATGCCATACTCGATCGCG
>Ga0209382_10004991_pt1 | contig 17380 bp, 17 predicted proteins | sample SoiMetdeltSBSDD5_FD_187599 | JGI IMG/M metagenome (GOLD analysis project Ga0209382, IMG submission 187599) | Bulk soil microbial communities from a Populus tree surrounding site in Tennessee, USA - Soil MetaG P. deltoides SBSDD5 (SPAdes) (version 2) | ecosystem: Environmental > Terrestrial >...
GCACGATATCGGTCTGCGTGGTCTGCTTGAACAGCTCGCCGGCAATGCCGGTGGTGCTGCCGAGGCCGGCGGAGCTGTAGTTGAGCGCGCCCGGCTTGGCCTTGGCGGCGGCGATCAGCTCCTTGACGGACGTGGTCGCCGACTCGGGCGGCGCCACCAGGATCAGCGGCGTGGTGGCGACCTGCGATACGCCGACGAAGTCCTTCAGGGGGTCGAAGGCCAGGTTCTTGTTGAGGTTGCCGATGACGGTGTGGCCGTTGGAGGTGAGCATCAGCGTGTAGCCGTCGGCGGTCGCCTTGGCGACGCTGGCGGTGCCGGCAAGGCCCGGCCGGTTCTCGACGATCACCTGCTGCTTCCAGCGCTCGGAGAGCTTCTCCACGACCACGCGGGCGAGCAGATCGGTCATGCTGCCGGCGGAGAACGGAACCACCAGGCGCACCATCTGCTCCGGGTATTTGGCGGCATCGGCCGAAGGCGCCTGCGCCGACGCGGCAGTGCAGGCAGCGGCCAACGCGGCAAAGGCGATCCAGAGGCTGTGACGGCGGTGCATGGTAACCCTCCCGGCGGTTCGCTCGTCTCTCGTGTCGGCGCATACTATCGCAAGCTCTCGGCCTCGGCTTCCAGCAAACCGGGCGGTGCATGCCAGGCGGGCAAGGGCCTCAGCTCAGCGACTTCGCATGGATGCTCGACACATCACAATGCGCGCGCGAGGACCTTGTTCAATCCGCGTCGGTTCGGCATTGTCCCCCAGGGCAGGTAATCGGAAGCGCCGGGAAGGGGTCGCTTACGAGCGGGCAGCCGACGAACGCGGGGTGAGCAAGGTGAGCATGAGCACGGCGAGCAACGGAGCAAAAGAGCCCCACGGGCCCCTCGCAGGCATCCGCATCATCGATCTGACGTCGATGCTGTCGGGGCCGTGGGCGACCATGATCCTCGCCGACCAGGGCGCCGACGTCATCAAGGTCGAGGAGCCGCGCCAGGGCGACCACACGCGCTCCTACGGCAATCGGCGCAACGGCTTCTCGGCCTCGTTCCTGAACCTCAACCGCAACAAGCGCTCGGTCGCCATCGACCTGAAAACGCCGCAGGGCGTCGATCTCGTCAAGCGCCTCGCCGCCGGGGCCGACGTGCTGGTGCAGAACTTTCGCCCCGGCGTGGTCGAGCGCCTCGGCCTCGACGAGGCCACGATCCGCAAGTGCGCACCCGGCATCGTCTACGTGTCGATCAACGGCTTCGGCGAGACGGGGCCCTACGCGCACAAGCCCGTGTACGACCCGATCGTGCAGGCCTTCTCAGGGCTCACCACGGTGCAGGCAGGCTCCGACCAGCAGCGCCCCCGGCTCATCCGCACGGTGCTTCCCGACAAGCTGACCGCCGTGACGGCCGCCCAGGCGATCGCCGCGGCGCTGGTGGGGCGGCTCAAGACCGGCAGGGGCCAGCACGTGCGCCTCTCCATGCTGGACGCGGTGCTGGCGTTCCTGTGGGCCTCCGACATGGGCGCGCAGACCTATGTCGGCGAGAAGGTCAACCAGCGCACCGCGGCAAGCTTCATCGACCTGATCTACGAGACGCGAGACGGCTTCATGACCGCCGCGGTGATGACCAACAAGGAGTGGGCGGCGCTCACCCGCGCGCTCGAGCGCCCCGACTGGCTCGAGGACCAGCGCTTCACGACGCCGGCGTTGCGCGACCAGAACATCGACGCGCGCCTGCAGATGACGCAGGACGTGCTGAAGACGCGCACCACCGAGGAGTGGCTGGAGCGGCTGGAGACGGAGGGCGTGCCGTGCGCGCCGGTGCTGACCCGCGATCAGGTCATCGCCCACCCGCAGATTCTCGCCAGCGGCATCCTCATCGAGAGCGACCACCCCGTTGCGGGGCGCCTCAGGCAGACGCGCACCGCGGCGAGGTTCGAGACGCCGACGGTGTTGCGCTACGGCGCACCGCGCCTCGGCGAGCACAACGGGGAGGTCTTCGCCGAGCTGGGCTTGTCCGAGACCGAGATTGCGACCCTGCGCAGCCAAGGCATTTGCGGCTAGCCATGTTTACCGAGCCTGGCCAACAGTCGGGTGGTCGAGGGTGCTCACGTCCGGTTGTGGCGTGTTGCAGCCGAAGGCCGATTGACGAAGGGCGGTCATGACCCAAGTCTGACCTCGAGGAAACAATCCCGCTGTTGTGATACGCTTCCCCCAAGTGTACTAGGCACGGTTGGGGCATACGGCACCGCGCAACGATGATGCATGTTGTTCAATCATGCGGACAGGCGGTATCTCGATCGAGAGACGATGGCGCTGCTCGAGCTATCAGACTATGCTACGACTGGGATCATAATATCCAACAGCAGCTTCGATTGGTATCGCCAGCGCCGAACAATACCGGACTTGGTCCAAGCGCTCTCCCTTGACCATCTGCATGGTTGCGCCGAAATCAGCGTCCGCGGAAAAAGCGCCGACCTGCCTTTAGGCGACGCTTTTACGGTATCCAACAATAAAACTTCAATCCTCCATTGTATATCCAAGATATATGAATCTTGGTATAGCCCGCGACAAGTGGCGCGTCGGTATGCTCATAAAATTCCGGACGAGTTAAGCCACCCCATCGTAATAATTCAAGGGGTCTCCAAAAGACGAACGTTGAGTTCTCGCGACCCAATATCTGGTGACCTGACTTCCAGCAGTAACTGGGAGAAGAACATATACAACGACATCGTTTCTTGGCTACCAGTGTACGACCGGTTGCTCCTGGAAGCCGAAAAGTGCAATACAGCACCTTCACTCGTAACCTTTGATGATAAACCATGCAAGATTTGCTCCATCAGTGTCGATCATCTGCCAATAACTACATTCTTGCGAGCGATCTATGAACTCATCTATGAATCGCAAGTAGATGCAATTCGTGCGGTGACATCTATTGAACCGGCTCAGATTGGCCGAATGTCAGGGTACTCGGGTGGTGCGGTGGGAGCCGTGTGTGAAGCTAGTGGCCTGCCGGCATCGCCCGGAACAGCAGTTGGCCATCTCCAGTTTTACGGCACGCCAGGAACATCATCGGCTGCCAACCCATTTATCCTTCTTTCCACTGATTTCTATGAAGCGCCCGACGAAATGCGGGCGAACGCCTCTGCATTCCTCTCCCCGACAGGAGGAATGACGTCGCATGTGGCAGTTGCTGCTCGTGGCTCAAACCGTCCCTGTGTCGTCGGCGTTGGTCGGGCGAGCGTCGACCAATACAATCGGCGGTTGATAGTCGACGGATATGCTTTCACTGAGCGGGACTACGCAGTTGTCGACGGGTCGACTGGGCGGGTCAGCTTCCATAGAAAGGCACCTGATCTCGACCCCAAATACGAAGTAGGGCCGGCAGCCCGCGCACTGTCACGCATCGCGCGAGAGGTCAAAGTGCCGCGTGAGTGGACTTCATTGCAATCGACACCTCTCATGCAATGGAAATATTCCGCCATTCTGCAGAGGCTCAGAGAGACGGGAAACGTATGATGTCGTCAAAGGTGTTACTAATTGAAGATGACCCTGCTACGGCCGAAAGACTAGTCAATATTTGTCGGCGTCTAGGGTTGGATGTCAGCTATTGCGCAAACATAGTAGAGGCACAGGCCGCCTTGCGCAGTGACCAGCCGTTTTTGGCCCTCTTAGTTGACCTCATGCTACCTCCTAATTTCAGAGATGAGGGCATAAGATTCATCGAAGGCCTAGATGATAGGAATGAAGCGCAAATCATCTCCTTTTCGGCTCGCGAAGATAGTATGAAGCAAATAGTAGATCGCGCTTATCAAGCAGGCTCACGGCGGTTCCTCGACAAGAACGCCACCGATTTTTCTTTTGAGTTCGAGCGCGAGCTAGAATTGGTTATTCGTGAGTCTAGATCGCGAGTGTTCATAAGCTATGGGCACAATGAACTGCTCAAGCTCAAGTTGCGGCAATTCATTTCGCAGACGATGCGAAAGAATACCATTCTATTTGATGATATTCCGAGTCGCGGCAAAACCGTGATCGAGAAATTGGAGATCATTGCGGCCCTTAGTTGTTTCGCCGTTGTGCTGATGACTGCCGACGATCTGCTGGCCGATGGCGGGGTTAGAGCCAGGCAGAATGTCATACACGAGGTTGGTTATTTCCAGGGTTACCTGGGCCGACATCGCGTGGTTTTGCTTGTGGAACGCGGCGTCGAGATTTTCACCAATATTTCCGGAATTGTTACGATAGGATTTGTTCGAGACCATTTTGAGGCATGTTTCGAGGCGCTTCGGTTGGAGATTGATGCTGCGTTCCGGGAGGACGCAGCGGACGTTCGGAGCAACTAGAGTACAGCTGCCGATGAGTGTGACACTTCCGTTATTGGCACCTTGCGACTCCTATCGTTCTTCTGCTTCCAGAGCACAACGGCAGTAGCGCGACATTGCTTCTGTTGCGTGGGATGGGCCGATGCGAGGGCTTAGCGGGCGTCGGTGTCGGGGATGTCTCGACAGCAAGACGGCCCTGACCAGCGGGGGCCAGAGCTGTGCGAAGGCGACGCCCCCATCAAGGAAGGGACACGACAGGCCGCACCCTGGCATCCTGGGTCACAACGTCCAGGCAGCATGGGCGTATTCCGGGATCGCGGCTCACATTTCCACGCGGTATGCGCCGGCATCGCGCACTAACGCGCAAAGGTAACCGGCACGCGGCGGGGGCCGCGCACCGCGCCGGTGGACCACGTCACCTCGCCGGCCAGGTCGAAGTCGGGGATGCGCTTGAGGAACTCCTCGACCGCCACCGTCATCTCCATGCGCGCCAGGTTCGAGCCGACGCAGCGGTGGATGCCGAGGCCGAAGGCTGCGTGCCGGTTCTCCTTGCGGTCGATGATCACCTGGTCGGCATCGGGGAACATGGCGGGATCGCGGTTGGCGGCCGGGAAGGAGAGCATCACCATCTCGCCCTCCCGGAAGGTGCAGCCGTTGAGCGTGGTCTCCTTGGCGATGAGGCGGGCCATGGTGACGGGCGCATAGGCGCGCAGGAACTCCTCGATGGCCGACGGCACCAGCGCGGGCTCCTCGGCGAGGCGCCGGCGATCGGCCGGCGTCTTGGCCAGGTGCCATAGCGAGGAGCCGATGCCGCTCCACGTCGTGTCGATGCCGGCCACCAGCAACAGCCGCAGCGAGCCCAGGATGTGGTTCTCCTTGAAGGGCTGCCCGTCCGGGTACTTGGCCGTCAGCAGGTAGCTGATCAGGTCGTCGCCCGGCCTCTCCCGGCGCGCCTGCAGGTGGCCCCTGAAGTACTCGGTCAGCTCCGCGAAGCCGCGCTCCAGCGCGTACTGGTCGGTGGTGCCCTGCTCGAGGGTGTCGTGGATCCACTTGCGGAACCGGTCGCCGTCGCTGTCGGGGATGCCGAGCATGTGGGCGATGAGGCGCACGGGAATGTGCTGGGCGTAGTCGGCGGCGGCGTCGCAACGGCCCTTGCCGATGAAGGCATCGATCAGCTCGTTGCACACCGCGCGCGCCTTGGGGATCAGCTTGTCGACGGCCTGCGGCGTGAAGGGCGGCAGCAGCACCATGCGCGCCGCCCGATGGCGCGGCGGATCGGAGGTGATGGGTGGGGCACCGCCACCCTCGACCGGCGGCGGGTTGTCGCGCACCACCACCTGGCGGGAGGAGAAGTGCTCGGGGTCGTAGGCGATGGCGCGGATATCGTCGTAGCGGGTCGGCAGATAGGCGCCTCTGAACCGCTCCGTGTGGGCGATCGGGCATTTGGCGGCGCGGATCTCATCCCAGATCGGAAACGGGTCCTCGACCCACCTGGGATCGAGATGGTCCCAGTCCGTCAGCCAATCCGTGACCGGTGCGCGCTGGCTCATCGCTACGTCCCTGCACTGCTTCCCTGGCAAGCCGGGATAGCGAACTGCGGGCGCCTTGGCAATCTCGGCCACGCTCGGGCGTTGGCTTTTCCGGGGGCGGGCCCCGGCCCGGCAGGCAATGCGGCTAGTCGCCTTTCCGGGCCTGCCGCCTATGCCGCTCGATGTCTTCGGGCTCCTCGTCGTCGATGCGCGTCATGGAGTTGCGAGCATGATGCTGAGCGTGCAGCAGCTCGTCGAGCTTGGCCTGTATGGCTTGGGTGTCGCGGTGCTCCGCACGTTGGATGAGCAGGGTCATGCACCAGATGGCAATCGTGGCGACACCGTGCCAGCCGAACGTCTCAGGGGCGAAGACGAACCATAAAACTCCATAGGTGAGAACGATTAGGAACGCCAGCGGATTGGCGGCCAGGACGCCAAGCTGGGTGAGCGATCGTCGAAGCAAATCGATCACGACCCGGGATCTCGCTTGCAGCCTCGGGGCCTTCAGGTGCGGCGCTTCTCGAGCCGGCGGGCGTTCAATTGGTCTTGGTTTGCGGCGGCTGGGACTGACCGCTCCGCTCCAGCTCCTCTTGCGGCTTGGCCTTGCCCGGCTCTTTGTCCTTCGTGACGTCTCGTGGGCCGTGCGGCCCAGTGTCCGGCGAGCCGCCGCTTGGGCCGCGCGTGCCGGTTTCCGGCCCCCGCAAGACGTGGCCATCCTTGGCATCGGCTGCGCTAGGCCCGGTCTCGCGTTGTTGCGCCCAGGCTGGCGCCGCGACGATCAGCAATCCAAGCACACCGGCAGATACGAGAGTTTTCACGAGCCTACTCCGCAGCAACTTCCCCAGTTAACAAACAGCACAGCTGTTGGTTCCAGAGGCAGATCTGCCGGCCGTCAATCGTGGCAGCGGCAAGACACCCGCGTCGCTGGCCACGCGCACGAATTCAGCGGCGGACCGACGTGCACCTCCAATGGCTGGAGCTATTTGCAATCCTGCCATCTCGGACTCTACTCCCTTGGCCCCCTCCCTCTCCCCTTTCCGGCCGAGCTTGGCTTCGGACCGGCTGTGCGGTGGCGCGAGGCGCGAGCCTGTCGGCCTCCATCTCCCGGTAGCGGCGCTGCAGGTCGGTGACGTAGTCGCGCACGATCGGTACCGCCTCGCGCTTGCGCGCCAGCTGCATGTGGAAGACGAGCTGGCTGCCGGTTCGGAACATCATCTCGGCGCTGATGAGATAGAATTCCCACATGCGGCAGAAACGCTCGTCGTACATGGCGGCGATCCTGGCCCGGTTGGCCTCGAACCGCCGGCACCAGTGGTTGAGCGTCTTGGCATAGTGCAGGCGCAGGAATTCGAGGTCGGTGACCCACAAGCTCGCCTGCTCGACCGCCGTGAAGACCTCGGAAAGCGCCGGCGAGTAGGCGCCCGGGAAGATGTACTTCCTGAGCCATGGGCTCGCGGTTCCGGGCGGGCTCATGTGGCCGATGGAGTGCAGCAGCATGATGCCGTCGTCGTCGAACAGCTCGTTGATCTTGGCGAAGAACTCGCCGTAGTGGTGGACGCCGACGTGCTCGAACATGCCGACCGAGACGATGCGGTCGAAGCGGCCCTCGACATTGCGGTAGTCCTGCAGCTCGAATCGCACCCGGTGGTCGAGCCCCGCGGCCCGCGCCTTCTCGTTCGCCAGGACGTGCTGCTCCTTGGACAGCGTGACGCCGGTGACGTCCACCTCCTCCATCGCCGCCAGGTAGAGGGCGAGCTCGCCCCAGCCGCTGCCGATGTCGAGGATCTTGAGGCCGGGTTTCAGGTCGAGCTTGGCGGCGATGAGCCGCAGCTTGTTGCGCTGCGCCTCCTCGAGGCCGTCGCTGTCGTCGAGGAAGTAGGCGCAGGAATATTGCATGCCCTCGTCCAGGAACAGCTTGTAGAAGTCGTTGCCGAGGTCGTAGTGATGGGCGACGTTGCGCTGCGCCTTGCCGACGGGGTTCGCCTGCTGGAAGCGCTTGAGGCCACGCGAAATGCCCCGCAGCACGCGTTGCAACGGCTGGTTGCCCAGCGACAGCCGGTTGACCGAGAAGAGCGTGAGGAAGTCGCGCAGCGTCGAGTCCTCGAAGCGCAGACGCCCGTCCATGTAAGCTTCGCCGGCATGCAGCTCCGGATTGAAGAACAGCTTGCGATAGAGCGAGCGATCGGTGAGCCGCATGGTCGCTCTCGGGCCGGGCGCGCCGGAGAAGACGTGCAGCCCGCCATCGGCGTCGATCACTTTCAACTCGCCCACGCGCACGAACGATCTCAGCATATGCGACAAGGGGAACATGGCTCACCTCTCGCGTGGCCGCGTCAGCGGAACGGCGGCTCGTCGAAGCTGCGCAGCTTGCGCGAGTGCAGCGTGTCGCGTCGCACGCGCAGAAGGTCAAGGGCCTTGAGGCCGATTTCCAGATGTTGTGCGACGGCGCGCTCGTAGAAGGCATTGGCGGCGCCGGGCAGCTTGATCTCGCCGTGCAGGGGCTTGTCGGACACGCACAGCAAGGTTCCGTAGGGTACCCGCAGCCGGAACCCTTGGGCGGCGATAGTGCCGCTTTCCATGTCGACGGCGATGGCACGGGAGAGATTGATTCGCTTTCTCTCCTGCGTGAAGCGCAGCTCCCAGTTGCGATCGTCGTTGGTGACGACCGTGCCGGTGCGCAGCAGGCCCTTCAGGGCCTCGCCGCTCGCGCCCGTGACGATTGCCGCCGCGTCCTGCAGCGCCACTTGGATCTCGGCCAGCGCCGGCAGCGGGACCTCGGGCGGCATCAGCGCGTCGAGGATGCGGTCCTGCCGCAGATAGGCGTGCGCCAATACGTAGTCGCCGATGCGCTGCGTGTCGCGCAGCCCCCCGCAGTGCCCGACCATCAGCCAGCAGTTCGGGCGCAGCACCGCCAGATGATCGGTGATGTTCTTGGCATTGGAGGGTCCGACGCCGATGTTGACCAGCGTCACCCCTTCGCCCTCCGGCGCCACCAGGTGATAGGCCGGCATCTGGTAGCGGTGCCAGGCGCACCCGGCAACGAGGGCATCGGCCTCCTCGGGCGAATGCTGGCGCTCGATGAGCACATTGCCGGGCAGCACCACGCGGCTGAAAGCGCCGTCCTTGCCGAGCTGCTCGCGTCCCCAGCGTACGAACTGGTCGACGTAGCGATGGTAGTTGGTGAGCAGGATCCACTGCTGCACGTGGCGCCATTCGCTCCCCGTGTAGTGCACCAGACGCCGAAGCGAATAGTCGACGCGGGCGGCGTCGAAAAGCGACAGCGGGCGGGCCTGGCCTTCGCGGTGCTCCCACTGGCCGTCGGCAATCTCGTCGCCGACCGCGGACAGCTGCGGCGTCGGGAAATGCCGGGCGAGCTCGGCGGCCGTCACGCCGGCGCCGGCGAGCTCGTCGGCACGCTCCAGGACGTACGGGTAGGGGATTTCCTGGTCGCTGACCGCCACCTCGATCTTGGCGCCGTACTCGGCGAGGAGAGGGTCGAGCTGCTCGATCAGATAGCGGCGAAAGGCGCGCGGATGCGTGATGGTGGTCTCGAAGATGCCGGGGCGCTGCAGGCGGCCGAAGGCGCGCCGGTGGCTCGGCAGGACACGATCGTTGTCGCGGTGCACGACGCGCAGCAGCGGATAGCGGAACGCCCCCCGCATCTCGCGCGAGGGCGGCTCGCGTGTGCTCAGATAACGATCGAGCGCGGCAACCAGGGCGGCGCTGGCGTCGGCATAGAGCTTCTCCAGGCGGTCCACGGCCGCCTCGGCGGATCGAACCGGTCTGGCGGAGCGCTGCGACATGTCCCCTCGGTCTATTTGCGAGGCTGGCCGACCTCTCGATCACCCTAGCGGGCAAACGCGAATTCTCGGATGGCCTAGACCACTATCGGGCTGACATTGCAAGTCGACAAGGACCCTGGGCACCCAGAATTGGGTGTGGCAGAGACAACGCTAAGGCCAAGTCCCGAGAACAGCTTGCAAAGTTTGCCTGATTCACTATATTCTATCTAATTCGATAAACATTATGGACAGCCAATGACCGCTCTCAGACCCCTCAAGGATCGGTTGCGCAATCGGGAGTTCACGGCGGCACAGGCCAGCGCGATGCTCGGTCTGTCGGGTGTGCAGGTCAACAATCTCATCGATGAGCTGGCGCAACTGGGCATCGCGCACTCCAAGGACAGGAAGCGGACCATCGAATATCGCGGTCTATTTTCGTTGAAGCTCTGCCGCGACCTCATTCGCTGGGACGTCGGCCCAGCGCTGAGGCTGAAGGTAATCCAAGCCGCCCTGGACGCGCCGCGTAAGAAGTTCGTCGGCATCGCTGGCACAAACATTTCTGCAATGCAGGTGGGCAACTATCGCAAAGAGGCGAGCGATTGCATTCGGCAATTGCAGAACGCAGAGAACGCCGTCTCCAGCAAGCCCGAGATCATGCAAGGAGAGCCCTGCATACGGGGTACCCGCGTTCCCGTGTATTGGATCGCTGACATGGTCGACGCCGATGGCTTGGCCGAAGCGAAGAAGACCTATCCGCAGTTGACCGAAAAGCAGTTGCGCTCGGCCCATTTGTACGCCTCGGCCAATCCCAGGAGGGGCCGACCGAGGGCGATAAGTTGGCCTGTTGGACGCGCCATCAAGGGGCGCAGCCGGACGAGGACCGTTACTCTCGATTGAGCGCAACCGCGAACCCTCCAGGTATCCTTGTCGATGAGAATCTAAGCCCCGAGTTGGCCGACGCAGCTGCCGATCGAGGCTTTCCGTCTCTGGCCGTTGCTCGGCTTTGGCGCTTGCGGGGTCGCGGCGACCACTTGATAGCCCACCACGCTGTCGCCAGGGACATGATCCTCATCACGAACGATATGGTGCATTTTGAGCGGATCTATCAGGAATTGGACGCACATCCGGGAATCGTCTTCTTCGTGTGTCACTCGAAACTTCGAAAGAAGGCGTGGCAACTGAAGATGATGGAAATCGCTCTCGACGAAATCGAAACGGAGGAGCCCATCCAGCAGGCGATCGTCATCAGCGCCTCGCCGCACGGGCGAAATTCAGCCACGCTAAGCGTGGACCGATACTACCTGCCGGACGTTGCCGCTGAAAACACCTAGGCGAAATTCGCACACGAACTGTCCCCGCTCGTCCCGTCTCAATACTCCCGCTTCTTCGGCTCGATGTAGCTGATCTCGTTGGTCAGCGTGTAGGTGTGGACCGGGCGGTAGTCGAGCCTGATGCTGTGCGCCTCGTCGTCGGCCCACGCCAGCGTATGCTTCATCCAATTGATATCGTCGCGCTCGGGGTAGTCCTCGCGCGCATGCGCGCCGCGCGATTCCTTGCGGTTGACGGCGCTGACGACGGTGGTGGCGGCCTGCACGATCAGGTTCTCGTACTCCAGCGTCTCGATGAGGTCGGAGTTCCAGATCAGCGAGCGGTCGGAGACGCGGATGTCGCTCGAGCCCTTCCAGACATCCTGGATCATCTTGGCGCCTTCCTCGAGCACCGGGCCGGTGCGGAACACGGAGCAGTTGGTCTGCATGGCCTTTTGCATCCTGAGGCGCAGGGCGGACGTCGGCGTCGAGCCGGCGGCATGGCGCGCCTTGTCGAGACGCGCAAGCGCCAGCTCGTCGGCATCCTTCGGGAGCGGCGGCATGGCGGCACCGGCCTCGACGGTCTCCCCACAGCGCTGGCCGGCGGCACGGCCGAACACGACGAGGTCGGTGAGCGAGTTGGAGCCGAGGCGGTTGGCGCCGTGCACCGACACGCAGGCGGCCTCGCCGATGGCCAGCAGGCCGGGCACGATCGTATCGGGATTGCCGTCCTTCAGCGTCACCACCTCGCCGTGATAGTTGGTGGGGATGCCGCCCATATTGTAGTGCACGGTCGGCAGCACCGGGATCGGCTCGCGGCGCAGATCGACGCCGGCGAAGATCCTCGCGCTCTCGGTAATGCCGGGCAGGCGCTCGGCCAGGATCTTCGGATCGAGGTGATCGAGGTGCAGATAGATGTGGTCCTTCTGCGGACCCACGCCGCGCCCCTCGCGGATCTCGATGGTCATGGCGCGCGAAACCACGTCGCGCGAGGCCAGGTCCTTGGCGTGCGGCGCGTAGCGCTCCATGAAGCGCTCGCCATTGGCATTGGTGAGGTAGCCGCCCTCGCCGCGAGACCCTTCCGTGATGAGCACGCCGGCACCGTAGACGCCGGTCGGGTGGAACTGGACGAACTCCATGTCCTGCAGCGGCAGGCCGGCGCGCAGCACCATGGCGTTGCCGTCGCCGGTGCAGGTGTGCGCCGAGGTGCAGGTGAAGTAGGCGCGGCCGTAGCCGCCGGTCGCCAGGATGGTCTTCTTGGCGCGGAAGCGATGCAGCGTGCCGTCCTCGAGGCACAGCGCGACGACACCGCCGCAGGCGCCATCCTGGTCCATGATCAGGTCGATGGCGAAATACTCGACGAAGAACTGCGCCGAATGCCGAAGCGACTGCCCGTAGAGCGTGTGCAGCATGGCGTGGCCGGTGCGGTCGGCGGCCGCCGCCGTGCGCTGCGCCGGCGGCCCCTTGCCGAACTCGGTGGTCATGCCGCCGAACGGGCGCTGGTAGATGCGTCCGTCCTCGGTGCGGCTGAAGGGCACGCCGTAGTGCTCGAGCTCGTAAACGGCCTCGGTGGCGTTGCGGCACAGGTATTCGATGGCGTCCTGGTCGCCCAGCCAGTCGGCGCCCTTCACGGTGTCGTACATGTGCCACTGCCAATCGTCGTGGCCCATGTTGCCGAGCGCCGCCGCGATGCCGCCCTGGGCGGCGACGGTATGCGAGCGGGTCGGGAACACCTTGGTCACGCACGCCGTCTTGAGGCCCGCTTGCGCGCAGCCGAGCGTGGCGCGCAGTCCCGAGCCGCCGGCCCCCACCACCACCACATCGTAGATGTGCTCCGTGACCGGATAGGCCCGGCCGTTGAGGCCTGGCTTGGCAACGCCGTTGCCCACCTCGCGAACGTTCTCTTCGGCCATCCTCTAAGCTCCGAAGCCCAGCTTCAGCACCGCATACGCGCAGCTGAGCCCGACCAGCACGCAGAAGAACGAATTTAGCATGAGCGCCGCCACCTTCCGTCCCTCGGAATGCACATAGTCCTCGATGATGGTTTGCATACCTAACCGCATGTGGACCGTCCCCGACAGCACCAGCAGCAGCAGCGGGACGGCGTAGTAGGGCTGGGCCAGCGTGCGTTTGGCGGTGGCGTGGTCGGCGCCGGCGAGCTTGGCCACCAGCCAGATTGCAAACGCGACGAGGACGATGTTGGCGACCGCGGTCAGGCGCTGCTTCCAGAAATGATCGGCGCCCGATTTGGCGGAGCCGAGCCCCCGGACCCTGGCGAGCGGCGTGCGATAGGCCATGTCACAGGCCTCCGTCGAGGAGGGCGACGGCCCAGATCGCCAGCGTCAAGGCGACGGAGCCGACGATCGTCAGCCACGAGAGGACATCGACCTGCCAGATCTGCAAGCCTCTTCCCGTATCCCACAGGAGATGGCGCATGCCGCCGAGCATGTGATGGGCGAGTGCCCAGGTGTAGCCGAACAGCACGAGCTTGCCGATCGGGTGGGCGAAGATGGCGCTGACGGCGGCGAACTGCGCCTCTCCCATGGCCGCCGCGATCAGCCAGGCGGCGAGCAGCAGCGTGCCGAAATAGAGGGCGGCGCCGGTGAGCCGATGCAGGATCGACATCACCATGTTGATCTGCCGGGCATAGATCGAAAGGTGCGGGGAGAGCGGACGCTCGACTGCTCGTCTGGCCTCGGCCATGGTGGCTCCTTGCGCCGCCGTCGATGGGTTTCGGCTTCTAGCGCGCTGCAGCATCCGCGACAATCGCGCGAAAAGTCTCAATCGCGGGCAATTCGCTAGGCGTATTGTATGCCAGAGACGGTGGGTCCCCACCGAAACGGGGTTTGATCAGCGCGGAAGGACGAGCCACAAGTCGAGGTCGAGGATCACGCCCTCGGCGTACGCGCCGTTGCCATTGCGCAACGGGAAGTCCGCGCAGCTGCGATTCTTGACGGCGGCAAGCCGCGTGCGCAACGCGCCGATGTCGCTGCGGCCCGGGATCTCGGCCGTCTCCAGGATCTCCGACCAGGCGTAGATCGTATCCCCGGCAAAGCAGGGCGCGACATGCCGCCCGGCGTTGATGGCGGCGATGTGGAAGGCATTGGCGAGGCCGTTGAAGGACAGCGCGCGGGCGAGCGAGATGACGACCCCGCCATAGACGAGCCGACGCTTGAATTGGCCCTGCGCCTGCTCGTGCAGATTGAAGTGCACCTTGGCGGTGTTCTGGTAGAGGCGGGTGGCGATCTGGTGCTCCGCCTCCTCCAGGGTCATGGCATCGGCGTGATCGATTTTCTCGCCTGCAGCATAGTCGCTCCAGCGGTGCGGGGCTCCGGCGAGGCGGAAATCGTAGCGCGCCGTATCGAGCTGAGGCACGGCCTGGCCGAGGCTCGCGGGATCGACCCGCTCGGCAAGCTTTGGGATGACAGGTGCGGGTGCCGGCGATGCAGGGTCGCGTTTGCGCACCATCACCCAGCGCACGTATTCGAGCACCGTCTCGCCCGCGTCGTTGCGGCCGGTGGTACGCACGTAGACCACGCCCGACGCGCGGTTGGCGTTCTCGCGCAGGCCGATCACCTCCGAGGCGGCACTCAGCGTCTCGCCGGCATGGACGGCGCACAGGAAGCGGCACTCGGCATAGCCGAGGTTGGCGATGGCATTGAGCGAGATGTCTGGCACGGTCTTGCCGAATATCGTGTGGAACACCAGCAGGTCGTCGAGCGGCGCCTGGCGGTAGCCGATGGCCTGGGCAAAGGCATCCGAGGACTGCACGGCGAAGCGCGGGCCGTAGAGGCCCTTGTAGAGGGCGGCGTCGCCACTCGTGAGCGTGCGTGGCGTCGCGTGCTCCAGCACCTGGCCGACCGCAAAGTCCTCGAAGAACCGGCCCGGACTGGTTTTCGGCGTGGTCATGACGCCCCCATCCGCGCGATGGCCTCGGCGATGGCGACGGTCCGCCGCGCCATGTCGGCGTGCAGCAACTCCACCATGCGGCCCTCGACGGTGATCACGCCCTTGCCCTTGTTCTCCGGCTGGTCGAAGGCGGCGATGATCTTGCGCGCGAATGCCACCTCGTCGGGCGGCGGCGCGAACACCGCGTTGGCGGTCGCGACCTGGTCGGGATGGATCAGCGTCTTGCCGTCGAAGCCGAGCCGGCGGCCGTGCACGCATTCGCGGCGCAGGCCGTCGGCATCCCTGAAATTGTTGTAGACGCCGTCGAGCACGTCGAGGCCGTAGGCGCGCGCCGCCGTCACGGTCGCCGACAGCCAGTAGAGCGCTGGCCGCCGATTGACCGACAGATCGGCGCGCGTCTCCTTGACGAGATCGTTGGTGCCCATGACAAGGCAGGCGAGTCGCGCGCCGACCTGCCGGGAGGCGGCGGCGATGTCGGCGACGTTGAGGATGGCGAGCGGCGTCTCGATCATCGCCCACAGCCGTGTCTTGTCCGATGCTCCGCCTTTGGCGAGCGCTTCCGTCGCCCGCACGATGTCGGTGCCCGTGGCGGGCTTGGGCAGCAGCACCGCATCGGGCACGGCGACGGCCGCAGCAGCGAGGTCGGCCGCACCCCATGGCGTGCCGAGCCCGTTGATGCGGATGACGAGCTCGCGGTTTCCGTAGCCGCCAGCGGTGACCGCCTCGCATACCTGTCTGCGCGCGGTCTCCTTGGCCTCCGGCGCGACGGCGTCCTCCAGGTCGAGGATCAGGGCATCGGCGGGCAGCGACTTTGCCTTCTCTAGGGCTCGGGCGTTCGACCCGGGCATGTAAAGCACGCTGCGGCGGGGTCGGATCTGCATGATGCGTGTCCAGGATGAGGGTGGCTCAGCTTAGGCAAAGCCCCTGCCAGCGACCAGCCCATGTTAGCTGGAGTTTTGCGAGGGGCAGACGTTGGTGTTACTATTAATGGCCATGACCATCGACACGCTGGAGTATGCAAAGAGGCTAGAGGCCGCTGGCGTCGACCGGAGGCAGGCCGAGGAGCATGCCAAGGCGGCGCGGGATCTCCTCACCCGACACATCGACGCGGGCAGCTATATAGAGCGTCTGGTGGCGGCCGGTGTCGATCCGCTCGTGGCGGACATCCACGCCAAAGCGCATGCCCAGATGGTTGGGAAAGCGACGCGGTGAGCCTCGTCCACAACGAGCGCGTCAAACTGCTGGCGACGGCCCTGAGTAACACCGGGGTTGCGACCGTCGTGACAGCCATCATTGCCCCAATAGCCGGCTTCCTGTACGGATCGCCGACGGCTGTCGCGAGCAGATGGGTGGTGGCTGATCGCAGTAGCTTGGTTTGTGACCGGCTTGGGCCTACATATTATCGCGCAGGCCGTCCTCGGAAGGTTGAAACCATGACCGATGTTCAGCTCTACTTGCTCGTTGTCCCGGTCGTGCTGCTCGCCCTGGGCGGCATCGCCTACTGGTGGGCTACGACCCTCGAGTGAGCGCCTTTGGTTATGGAAACTGCGCTCGCGCGAGCTGCGCTATACCATCATTAGAATAACCGGGATACCAAGCAAATAGCCTAAAGACCGGGAGCTGTGGGCGGTTTGCCTATGGAAACTACCGATGTCGCGATCGTGGGCGGCGGGATCGTCGGCAGCGCCACCGCTTATTTCCTGAGCGCGGACGCCGCGTCCCACGGCCGCCGCATCCTGCTCGTCGAGCGTGACCCGAGCTATGCGGAGGCCAGCACGGCGCGATCGGCCGGGGGGTTGCGGCAGCAATTCTCGACGCCCGAGAATATCGCCCTGTCGCAGTTCACCCTGTCGCTGTTCCGCCGGCTCGAAACGGTGTTCGGGCCGGGCGCGGACGTAGGCTTCCGCGAGCAGGGTTACCTGATCTTGGCATCGCCGGAAGCGGAGTCGATTCTGGCCGAGAACGTGGCCCTGCAACAATCCATGAATGCCGATATCGCCCTGCTGCAGAGGTCCGACCTGGGCCAGCGGTTCCAGTGGATGGCGGCCGAAGGCGTGGCGGCCGCCGGCTTCGGCCGTTCGGGCGAGGGCTGGTTCGATCCGCCAAGTCTCGCCGCCCTCTTTCGCGATACCGCCAAGGCGCGAGGGGCAACCGTCATCCATGATTGCGTCACCGGCATCGACGTCGGCGGCCGCGTGGCGGGCGTCCGGCTGGCAAGCGGCACAAGGGTTGCCTGCGGCGCGCTCGTCAATGCGGCGGGGCCCTGGGCCGGGGAGTTGGCGGCGTTGGCCGGCGTGCCTCTGCCGGTGGAGCCGCGCAAGCGCTACGTCTACGTCATCGACTGCCGCGAGGCCTCCGACGCGCTGCATCGCGCACCGCTGACGGTCGATCCCTCGGGCGTGTGGTTCCGGCCCGAGGGTCGCTTCTTTCTGTGCGGCAAGTCCCCCGAGGCGGGCGAGGAGCCGCCGGCAGCCGATCTCGACGCCATCGATCACGCCTTCTTCGAGACCGAGGTGTGGCCGCGGCTGGCGGCGCGGGTGCCGGCGTTCGAGAGCC
>Ga0209382_10004992_pt1 | contig 17378 bp, 19 predicted proteins | sample SoiMetdeltSBSDD5_FD_187599 | JGI IMG/M metagenome (GOLD analysis project Ga0209382, IMG submission 187599) | Bulk soil microbial communities from a Populus tree surrounding site in Tennessee, USA - Soil MetaG P. deltoides SBSDD5 (SPAdes) (version 2) | ecosystem: Environmental > Terrestrial >...
GGTCAAACAAGGTATCCAAGGCAAGCGCTTGCGCGCGGGCTGGAGCGAAGACTATCTCCTGGCCGTCTTGGCCCAATAAGATGCGATTGCCCTGTCATCCTTTCCTTGACGTTTCCCCCGCGCCGGGCCTATACTGAATGGCGCAGGAAAGTCCTCTTCGCCGATTTCTTAGACACTTATTCCAGGAGGCCAAAATGAACATGCAATATCAAAGCGCTGCGTCGCCGACTTACGTTTCCGACGAAGCTTTTGCCGAGGGATTGCGCCACGCCATGCGGCGCGTCTATCTGTGGATGACGCTGGGCCTGCTCGTGACCGGCACAGTCGCTTTCCTGGTCGTCAGCACCCCGCTCCTTTTCTTGGTGGCCAACCCCATCGTCTTCTTCGGCGCGATGATTGCCGAGTTGATTTTCGTCATCGTCCTCTCGGCCCGCGTGATGCGGATGGCGCCCGCAACCGCCGTAGGGATCTTCCTGGTGTACGCCGCGTTGAACGGAATAACGATGTCGCTGGTTTTCGCGATCTACACCTCCAGCAGCATCGCGATCACGTTCTTCGTCACCGCCTGTCTGTTCGGAGCCATGAGCATCGTTGGTTACACGACTTCGATTGATCTGACGCGCATGGGCGGTTTCCTGTTGATGGCGCTGATCGGCCTGATCATCGGCTCCATCGCCAATATGTTCTTCGCCAGCAGCGCGCTGTACTGGATACTCACTTACGTCGGCATCATTATCTTCATTGGGCTGACGGCGTACAACACGCAGCGCGTCAAACGCATGACGTTGACTGCTTTGCAGCAGGGCGATACGCTGATGGAACAGCGGGTGGGGATTATCGGCGCGCTGTCGCTGTATCTAGACTTCGTTAACCTGTTCCTGTTGCTGCTGCGCTTGGCTGGGCGGCGGAGGTAAAACCGGGAACTGAGGGAACCGCAGAAACCGCGGGAACTGGCGCATTTGAACTTGTACTTTCCGTTCAGCGCTGATAACATTCGACAGTGTGTACTTCGAGATTATTGGCGCGATAACTGAAATTGAAGTCATTGCCAAAGGGCGCGGTATCCGCGATCTGGCCCGCCTCCGCAAAAAGTATGGCGCGGGCCAGTGGCGAAAACTCAAAGGCAACGCCAGCGTCCGTTTGGAAAATGGCAATATCCGCCGGGCTGAAATCCATTGGTACGAAGCGCACGGCATTGGTAAAAAGCGGCTGAAAATTAAACAGTTTCTAGATTAAACGCTTATGAAAACCATACGTCCTACCCGCTACGCTGTCTGCCTGAAGAATAAGAACTGCGAAGATTTAATCGTTCGCAAAATCTACCCGGTTATCCATGACGAGAAGGCGGAGAAGGAAAATCACATTCGCGTCATTGATGAGTCGGGCGAAGATTATCTCTATCCCGCGAGCTACTTTTTCGTCCTGGAATTACCGCAAAAAGTAGAACGCGCTCTGCGGCGCACGCTGCCCGTCGCTGTCTAAGGATGTAACTATGCCCATCTACGAATACTTCTGCTCAAGCTGCCACACCAAGTTTGATGCGCTGCGCCCAATGAGCGAGGCGGATACGCCGATCAAGTGCGAGCACTGCGAAAGCAAGCGCACCGCCCGCGTGCTCTCGATGTTCTTTGCCTCGAGCAACGGCAAGCCGGTTGAAGGAATGAGCGGCGGTGGCGGCTGCGCCTGCGGTGGACATTGCGGCTGCGGGCACTCGCACAACTAAATTCCAAATAGACCCAGCGCGGTTGGGGGACGCAGGATATACTCCGAGCCGCTCAAATTCTGATGAGCGGCTCGGTTTTATTTGAGGCAACTCATGTTGCCACTTAAATAACTATGTCTTTGAAACTTCATGAGAACTCAAAGAAAGGATATTAACAATGGCAAATCCAGACCCTTTAAAAACTGACCAAGCACTTGAAGATCAAAATGAATATGAGGAAATTGTGGAAATTGACGAGTATGGGCGTGTCTATCGTCCCAATGAAGCACCCCGCAACTCAGAAAAAAAGCCTACGATTCTGCGTGATCCCAGAGGGGAATACTGATGAGCAGTCTTCAGGTGAGTAAAGAACTCCTCTTTTTAGATGGGGACTTAAATCGATCACGTTGGGCAGTCGAAAAGGAAAAAGTCAATCGGAAATTTTCCGGTTTTTCATTCTACGCCAGCGGAAATACAATAACATCTGTTCAAGGCTATTTGTACACCAGCTACGGCAATTCTTATTACGTGAATATTGCTATACCCGAAAACTACCCATATCAACTACCTACTATTTCGTTGCCATACGAAACTATTCAAAGCGACTGCCCCCACAGATTTGATAATGACAATATTTGCATCATGAAACCTGAGCAATGGTCAACGGTCATGTCTTTAGCTCTTATTATTACCAAGACTGCTGTGTGGCTCAATAAGTATGATTACTGGAAACAACATGGCACGTGGCCTGGAAAGGAGCAACTGCACTAATGGATTCAAATCAAGTATTAAATTTTGAACGTATAGGCTACTTGCTGAGTCCCGATCAATTGAAAAATGTCCAAGTTACAATCGTTGGTTTAGGTAGCGGGGGAGCACCCGTCTGCGACCATCTAACGATGAATGGTATATGCAGCTGGGATTTGTATGACCCGGACATACTAAATGACGAGAATCTCATAAAACATCCGCGCTCACGAAAAGATTTAGGACGCCTCAAGGTTGAGATTCAACGTGATTGGATTCTTGACCGCAATCCAGCCGCCAGAGTAAAGGTGTTCAATGAGGATGTTTTTGTTTCTTCGAGTTTCCGAGAATCTGTGCAACAATCAAGCTTGGTCTTATCTTGTCCTGATAAAAAGAGTGTCCGCGAGTTTGTTAATGACGTCTGTGTATCAGAGCATGTTCCCTTTGTAACAGCCTCAGTTTTCCGCACAGGGATTGGAGGAGAGGTATATAGCTATACACCTCAAGAAACAGGTTGTTACAAATGTCTTCAGTTATTCACCGAACTCAACGATATGAACTTGTCTGATGATGATTTGGGTTTGAGTGAGGAAGAGCAAAAAAAAATCTATGGGTTAGGCGAAACGGACTTCAGAGCCTCTGGTCTATCAATTGATATTCAGATGATCTCACTAATACAAGCACGCATGGCGTTATCTATCATCTTGCGCAACTCCAATTCTCGTTTGCCGCGACTTAAGAGCAACTGGGTGATATTTGGGAATAGACCCGCCAAGGGAATCTTCAAGAGCCATTTCGAGACAAAGCAAATGTTATTGAAGCCGCAAGCTTCATGCAATTGCCAAAGCTTGAAAGGAGTGTTGAACAATGAAATTGTTTAGGCTTACAAGATGGGATTCAGCAACGGATTATATCTTCTCAGTTGAAATTTCCGCTTCTGTTATCAGTCGCATTAATGGTAGTGTTATATCTTCTGATATAGAAGAAGGAGGAAAATTTCTTGGCAGGGTAATACAACAAGGAAAGAACATTCTTTTCGATGTTCAGACCTACCTCGACTCAGGCCCCCGAGTAAGCAATTCCGAAACTCATCTTGTACCGGATGGTGAATATCAGGAAAACTTGTTTCGCATTGTCGAAGGATATGACCCTGAGATTGAGCATGTTGGTTCATGGCATAGCCATCATTGCAACGGTTATCCAGAGCTGAGTGAAGGTGATATTCGAGGATACATTAATAACGTTAACCACAAGGACTATAATCTCGATTGGTTTTTTGTTTTACTTGTAACACAGGTTAGAGGACAACAAATTCAAGCAAAGTACTATGCTTTTCATCGAGGAGATAGAAATCACTACTCTATCTCAGGAGAACATATAAGAACAGTAAACAGTGTTCATCTTTATGATAATGTCCTAAGAGAAGCTGAACTTGCGACTCTATCCCATAGAAAGCAAGGTCGTAAAGAAATCAGAATCGAAAGTAAAAGCAATCTTGTGGAAGAGAAACTACTAAGTATTCGGGCCGAGGACAAAGCTTGGTTTAATCAAAGATTTCCTTCTGCGCATGTTGTGAGAAATAATCGGGATAATTCCCTCAGTTGGAAATGGTCACTACTTATTGACAGGGAGACTATGGGGTTGATTTATACTTATCCATTATCTTCAAGCAAGAAATTGGGAAAGGCCAGTTTCAAGATTGAATTTAGGCGAGAGCAAATTGCTGATTTTGAATTGGATTTGGATGAGCTTAGGTTTCACAAAATCGAGAAATATCTCGAAGAGACAAAGAAACGTTTACATAAAGATTTCGAGGCATAGTTTCAGGAGAATTCAATGTTAGCAGAGACCCTTACAATCATGGTCGCAGGAATAACCATCGTTGAAAAAATCACCAATATATTTAGAAATCTACAGAGACCAGGCGAGGACAGTTCAAATAAAGAACTCGAACAGTCCATAGAAAACGTTCAGCAAAGAGTAGCAGCAGTAGAAAGTGAGTTGCATAAATCGCAAGCTGATGACAACAAACTCTTAGGGGCTTATTGTGAACTAGTGAAGGTATTGCAGGAAGATAAAAATTATTCATCGCAGATCAGGATTGTTCCGACCGATCACGGAACTTGGAAAATACTTCGTAAACGCAAGAAAACAATTTTACGTGACCCTCAAGGAGAGTATTTTGATTCACCTATATGTAGTTGACCATCCAGCCAAGCGGCATATACTTTGATCGGAGGTCAACATGCAGTGGTCGGAGATACAGCAAGCCTATCCTAATCAATGGCTGGTCATTGAATCCCTGGAGGCCAAGACGGCTCCCGATAACCGGCGACAATTGAAACGAATAGCCGTCGTCGAGCGCTGCCCCGACAGTCAAGCCGCGCTGCACAGCTATCGCCACCTTCATCAGCAACATCCTCTACGCGAATTCTATTTCGTCCATACCAGCCGCGCCCAACTCGATATTCGAGAACAGTCTTGGGTAGGAATTCGGAGACTTGTTTTCCACCTATTCGAGCTAGAGACAGGCCGAGCGTTGAAAGAGACAAACGCCGCCGAGTTCATGCTGGCGTCTGAAGCTGAATTGAGCCGTGATTGGAGCAAGCCCGAAGAGGATGCCGCGTGGGCAAATTTGTAAAACACGACGACTCATGTGCAGAAATTGTGCTTGGCTCGTCTTCAACCTGCGAAGCAGGTTTCGGAATGGTAGGCGTCGGATTCTATCCGATGCCGTTTGTGGTCGCCGAACGCCATCGGATGGAATCCGACGGCTGGCGAGCATTAAACCCGCTGCGCGGGTTAGGCACTTGACATGAGCCAAGACGATTTTGACCGCATCACCTTCAACCGGCGCATCATGGCTGGACAAGCATGTATTCGCGGAATGCGAATCACCGTCTCTCTGATTGTGAATCTAGTGGCGCACGGCAAACAGGTCACCGAAATTCTGGAGGAGTATCCAGATTTGGAGCAAGACGATATCCAACAAGCGCTGGAATATGCGGCACAAAAATTATAAAAGCCCGGCCAAACAGCCGGGGCTTCTTTTTTTCTCTTCGCGCTCTCCGCAGTGAAGGCTTTTACCGCCCCATCGTTAACAACGCATTCGTCGCCAGCGCCATGAGCGGGCCGGGGAGCAGGCCAAACAAGAAGGTCGCGGTGGCAGTGATGGCGACGGTGAAGTCCAGCGCCGGGTTCATTAGCGCCTCGCCCTCACCCTCGCGCATATACATGAGGACGACCACGCGCAAATAGTAGTACGCCGAGACGAGCGAGGTCACCACGCCGATGAGCGCCAGCCATAAGTAGCCCGCATCCAGCGTGGCCCGGAAGACATAGAACTTGGCGACAAACCCGACGGTCGGCGGGAGGCCGGTGAGCGAGAGCATGAACAACGCCATCGCCAACGCCAAACCGGGCCGCCGCGCGCCGAGTCCGGCGTAATCCTCGAGCGCGAGCCCTGAGCTTGTCGAAGGGCCGCCCTCCGCGCGCTCAACTGCAATCACCACCGCCCACGTCCCCAAGTTAGTGAAAGCATACGCCAGCAAATAGAAAATCGAAGCGCCGACGGAAAAATCAGTCAACCCGGACTTGGACGAACCGGCGGCGACCAGCCCCATCAAAATATAGCCGGCGTGCGCGATGCTGGAGTAGGCCAACATGCGTTTGATATTGGATTGCGCGATAGCAGCAAAGTTGCCGAGCGTCATCGTCAGCGCGGAAAGGATGGCGGTGATCAGCATCCACTGCGGCGCGAGCGTGGGGAAAGCGGTGACGAACACGCGCAGCAGCGCCGCAAACCCGGCCGCCTTCGCACCGATGGACATGAACGCAGTCACGACCGAGGGCGCACCATCGTAGACATCCGGCGTCCACATGTGGAACGGAACCGCCGCGACCTTGAACGCCAGTCCGACGAGGATGAGGCCCGCGCCCGCGAGCAGCAGGCCGGTCGTCGCGTGACCCGCTTGAACGACGGCCAGAATCTGCGCCAGGTTGGTCGTGCCGGTCGCGCCGTAGGTCAGTGCAATCCCGTAAACCAGAAAGCCGGAAGCGAACGCGCCCAAGAGAAAATACTTCATGGCGGATTCTTCCGAGGCAGAGCGTGGGCGCGCGAAGCCGGAGAGGATGTAGAGCGGGATCGAGAGCAGTTCCAGCGCGAGGAAGACGACGATGAGATCGGCGGCTTGCGCCATCAGCATCATGCCGCTGACGGTGAAGAGCAGCAGCGTGTAAAACTCGCCGCGTTCAATGCCGGTGCGCGGCAAATAATTCAGCGCCAGCAAAATCGTCAACGCGGCGCTGAAGAGGAAGACTACGTCGAGGAAAGCGGAAAACCCGTCGGCGAGGATCATGCCGCCAAAGCCGCTGAGGTAATTGTCGTGCGGCCCGCTCCGCGAAAATAATCCCACAGCGGCAGCCACCAGCCCGAGCAGCGCCAGCCAGCCTGTCCATTTTTTCTGGCCGATGGGAATCGCTAAATCCACCAGCAGCAGCGCGCAAGCATAAGCGCTGAGGAGGGCGAGGGGGAGAATAGAGAGGAGATCGGTATAGTTCATAAAGAAATCCCAAAGGGCAAGGCCCAAGGAGAAAGGACCAAGGGCCAAGGCTCAACAATCGTGAGACCGTGACACGTGAGGCGTGAAAATCACGGATCACGCGTCACGTCTCACTTCATCGCAATGGCCGCCGATTGCAGCGCAGCCACTAAGTGATTCACCGACGGCGCCATCAGGTCGAAGAACGGCTGGGGATACAGGCCGATCCAAAAGATCAGGATGAGCAAGGGGATCATGATGGCGATCTCGCGCGCGTTTAAGTCCTTGAGTGATTTGTTCTTTTCGTTCGTCACTTCGCCCAGGAACATCTTCTGGAACATCCACAGCATGTAGATCGCGGCCAGGATCACGCCCGCCGCCGAGAGCGCGGCATACCAATACGAGCCAAGCGCCTCCGAACCGAACGCGCCGAGCAGGATGGTGAACTCGCCGACGAAGCCGTTGAGGCCGGGCAGCCCCATGGAGGAGAGCGCGACGATGAGCATGAACGCGCCATAGAGCGGCATCACCTTCCACAGCCCGCCGAACTCGCTGAGTTCGCGCGTGTGCCGCCGCTCGTAGATCACGCCGACGAGGAGGAACAACGCGCCGGTCGAGAGGCCGTGATTAATCATTTGCAGGATCGCGCCTTGAATGCCTTGCGGGTTGAGCGCGAACAGGCCCAGCATCACAAAACCCAAGTGACTGACCGAGGAATACGCGACCAGCTTCTTGGCGTCGGTTTGCGCGTACGAGACAATCGCGCCGTAGATAATGCCGATGACCGCGAGCACTGCCATAAACGGCGCGGCCTTGATTGCCGCTTCCGGGAACAGGCCGAGGTTGAAGCGCACGAAACCATACGTGCCCAGCTTCAGCAAAACGCCGGCGAGGATAACCGATCCGGCGGTCGGCGCTTCGACGTGCGCGTCCGGCAGCCAGGAGTGCAGCGGCCACACCGGGACTTTGATGGCGAACGCGGCGGCGAAGGCGATGAACAGCCACATTTGAATGTCGGAGGGGATGCCGCCCCGGGCGATCAGTTCGGGAACCGAGAATGTTCCTTGAGTCAGGCCGAGCCACACAATCGCCAGCAGCATCAGGATCGAACCGGCCATCGTGTACAGGAAGAATTTAATCGCCGCATAAATCTTGCGCGGGCCGCCCCAGATGCCGATCAGGAAGTACATTGGCACGAGGGTGAATTCCCAGAAGATGTAGAACAGGAACAAGTCCTGCGCCACAAAAACGCCGAGCATGCCCACTTCCAGGAGCAGGAAGAAGATCATGAATTCCTTGAGGCGCTCCTCGACCGCCGTCCAGGTGGAAGCGATGGAGATCGGCGTGAGGAAGGTGGTCAGGAGGATGAGCAGAACACTCAAGCCATCCACGCCCAGGTGATATTCGATGTTCCACTGCGAGCCGATGTGAATCCACGGCGCGCGCACCACCAACTGCAAGCCCGGTTCCTGCGCGTTGAACTGCGCCAGCATGACGAGCGAGAGCAGGAATGTCAGCAGCGAGGTGATGAGCGCCGTCCAACGCACGGCGTTCTTCTGCTCGGGCTTGAGGAATAAGATGACTAAAACACCCAAGAGCGGGAAGAAGGTGACGAGAGTGAGGGTGGCAAAAAGATATGGCATAGTCAGTCCTCGATATATGATACGTGACGCGTGAGGCGTGACACGTGAAAACCAGAGTCACGCGTCACGAGTCACGCGTCACGTTTTATCTTAATCCGGTCAGTAAGAAATATCCCAGCACTCCCACCACTCCCACAAACACGCCCAGCGCATAATTGCGCACGTAGCCCGTCTGCAAACGGCGGAAGCTGGAAGCGATGCCGCGGCTGATGGCGGCCGGCAGGCCGCTGATGATAAGGTCCACGCCGCCCAAATCCACACCCTGCGCCAGACCGCGCGCAAAGATATTGAACAGGCCACCGATGACTTGATCGTGGAACCAGTCATGCCAGAAACGCCAGTCAATCACATTCGCCGTGAACTGCGCCAGCCAATTGTACGGGCGCAGGAGGATGAAATCGTAGAACTCGTCCACCCACCACTTGCGGTTGAGCGCGATGAAGAGCGGGCCGAGCGCTTGCAAGGGATCACGTTCCTCAGCCGTTGCCGGCTTGTTGCGGTAAATCGCGTAAGACAGAGCCAGCGCCCCCAGCGCGAGAACGGTCGAGATACCGGCGACGATCAAATCCAGTTCGCCCGCTTCCACTTCGCCGAGGGTATGGCCGAGCCATTCGGTCAGCGCGTGTCCGCCGGGCAAGTGCATGCCAAAAATCGTCGGCAGGTTGAGCGCGCCGCCTAACACCGAAAGCACCGCGAGCGCAATCAGGGGATAGGTCATGACGCGCGGACTCTCGGCGGCGTGCTTCGCGGCCTCGGTGCGCGGCTGTCCGAAGAAGATCATCAAAATTTGGCGGCCCATGTAGAAGGCGGTGAAGAAGGCCGCAATCGTCAGCAGGAGGTAGATAAGCGGATTGTGTTTGGAAGCGTCGAGCAGAATCTCGTCCTTCGACCAGAACCCGGCGAACGGGAAAATGCCCGCGAGCGCCAACGCGCCGATGAGATAGACCCATTTGGTGATCGGCAGTTTCGTCCACAGCCCGCCCATGTTGCGCATGTCTTGGGGGTCGGAGGATTGCTGATTGCTGATTGCTGATGGTTGATTGTGGGCACTATGGCCGTGAGCCTCAGCAGGCTCGTGTCGCGCATGTTCTCCGTGTTCCATGGCGTGGATGACGGAGCCAGCGGAGAGGAAGAGCAGCGCTTTGAAGAAGGCGTGCGTAATTAGATGGAACATTCCGGCGACGTACGCCCCCATCCCAATCGCGGCGACCATGAAACCCAGTTGTGAGATGGTGGAATAAGCGAGGACTTTTTTGATGTCGAACTGCCCGACGGCGATGGTTGCCGCGAACAGCGCGGTGATCGCTCCGACGAGCGCGACCGCGTTTTGAGAGATCGGCGCGTGAAAGAAGAGCACGTGTGAGCGCGTAATCATATAAATGCCCGCCGTCACCATCGTCGCCGCGTGGATCAGGGCCGAGACCGGCGTCGGGCCGGCCATGGCGTCCGGCAGCCAGACGTAGAGCGGAACTTGCGCGGATTTACCGGCCGCGCCAACCAGCAGCAGTAACGTGATGGCGACGATGACCGGGCTATTCAACGCGCTCATTTCTTCGGCCTGATGGAAAACTTCGTTGAACGTGAGCGAGCCGAACGTCACGAAAATTAAGAACATCGCCAGCAGCATCGCCCAATCGCCGATGCGGTTCACCACAAAGGCCTTGCGCCCGGCGCGCGCGTTGCCCACGTTGTTCTCGCCCTTCTCGAACCAGAAGCCGATGAGCAGGTACGAGCACAGGCCCACCCCCTCCCAACCTACGAACATCATCAGGTAATTGTTGCCCGTCACCAGGATCAACATCGCGGCCAGGAACAGGTTCAGGTAAACGAAGAACCGCGGGAAGCGGGCCGGGTCGCCGTTATGACGCACATCGCCGTGCATGTAGCCAATCGCATAAATATGGATGAGCGTGCCGACGCCCGTGACGACAAGCATCATCGTCACCGAGAGGGTGTCAATCTGGAAGGCCCAGGGAATGTTTAATTTATCAATGACGATCCAATCGGCGAGCGGAACCGTCACCGACTCGAAGCTATTGTTGATGAGGCCGACGAGTTGCAGCACGGCGATGACGAACGACAAACCGGCCGCGCCGGAGGCAATGGCGCCGACGCCCTTCTCGCCGAACTGTTTCCCCCAAAATAAATTAATAACTAAGCCGATGAGCGGGAAGATGATGAGGAGGGGAATGAGATTGAACATGGGGGCTTGGGTTATCCCTTGAGTTGATTGACTTCGTCCACGTTGATGCTTTTCTTGGTGCGGAAGATGGTGACGATTAATGCCAGCCCGACCGCGACCTCGGCGGCGGCGACCGTCATCACGAAGAACACAAACACCTGTCCGGAGAGATTCTCAAACTGACGCGCGAAGGCGACGAAGACCAGGTTGGCGGAGTTGAGCATGAGCTCGACGGACATGAAGATGATGATGGCATTCCGCCGGATCAAGACGCCGGCGACGCCGAGGGTGAACAGGATCGCGGACAAGATGATGTAGTAACTGGTAGGAACCATCGGCCAAACTCCGAACTTCGGGAAGGTATCTTTAGTAGATCAGAAGACCGTGGGCTGAGCCTGTCGAAGCCCGCGCCCCTTCGACAAGCTGCACCCCGCGCAGTTCGCGGGGCAGGTGGCGCTTTCGTGATCTACTAATTTTAGGGAAACGCGGCTTATTATAATATACAAGGTGCATTTTATCACAACCTCCGCCCGATAAATCCGGCGCGGTGGGTAGCGCGGGAGCCAAACTGGAACGAAAGTCAGCTTTTTGACTTTCGGACGAGTCGTGTATACTTTAACGGCGTTCTAACTCCCCGAACGGTGCGGATTGGCCGAGGAACCAGAAGGACGAAGACTTGGTGCCTAATCACAATCACATCCTGATCGCCGAAGACAACCCAGCGCTGATCGAGGTCATGCGCGAAATCCTGGAGACCGAGGGCTATCGCGTGACCTGCGCCGGCAATGGCACCGAAGCGCTTAAAGCGTTTGAAGCCGAACAGCCGGACTTGATCCTCTCAGACGTGATGATGCCGCAAATGGACGGCTTCGCGCTGCTGGAAGCGATTCGCCTGCATCCGGCCGGCGCGGCCGTGCCCTTCTTGTTTGTCAGCGCCCGCACGGAACAGACCGCTACCTCCCGCGCTCGCGTCTTGGGCGCCGACGATTACATCTTCAAGCCGTTCGACGCCGACGAGTTGAGCCTGGCCGTCCGCGCCAAACTGCAGCGGCGGCGCGCCGTCGAACTTTTTGATAGCCGCGCCGCGCACGTGCAAACCGTGGTCATGCTGGCCAATGTGATCGAGGCCCGCGACGAGTACACCCGCGGCCACATCGAGCGGGTGCAAAAGTACGCGATGAGCCTGGCCGAAGCGCTCGGTTGGGACACCGAGGCGCTGGCCATTCTCGAATTCGGCGCGCTGCTGCACGATATTGGGAAGGTCGTCGTGCCGCGCGCCATCCTGAACAAACCCGCGCATCTCAACTCCAGCGAATGGGCGGTGATGCGGGAACATCCCACCGTGGGCGCGCACATGCTCTCCGGCGTGGACCATCTCCAACCGGCGATTGCGTACGCGCTCCATCATCATGAACATTGGGATGGGAACGGTTACCCCTCCGGCCTGGCCGGCAACAACATCCCCATCGAGGGACGCCTCCTGACGATTGCGGATACGTTTGATGCGATGACCACGCAGCGTCCCTATCACGCGGCCCGGACTAAACGAGAAGCGCTGGAAGAAATCAAGCGGCTGGCTGGCATCCAGTTCGACCCCCTCATGGTGGAGGCGTTCTACAAGTTGCACCACCGCAGCGCCTGAACTCTTGCCCACTTCACTAACAGTTTGTAATCGCTGAATAATGCGTGACCCGTGACGCGTGATACGTGAAATTCATGTGTCACGCGTCACGGGTCACGCGTCACTCTCTTCTCCGCGCCAATATATAGAATAATGATACAATTCCGTTGCCCAAAATTTCAGGAGGTCAGCGCATGTCCGCTTTTGTTTCCACCTTCATGCAGGGCCTGCTTTACCGAGGTCGAGAAGGTCACTTAAGTTATCTCGGCCATCGGCTGGCCGGCCTGGGAACCCTATCGTTCCTCGCCATTCACATCCTCGACACCTCCACCGTCTACTTTTTTCCCAGCCTGTATTCGCACGCCATTGATATCTATCGCAGCACCCCGTTCATGCTCGGAGAGATTCTCCTGGTGGCGGCGGTAATTTTTCACGGCGTCAACGGGTTGAAGATCATCCTCTACGATCTATTCCCCAACTGGTGGACGAAAACCACCGAGCGCCAATCGTTCTGGCGCGTCGCCGGACTCACGGTGATCCTGTGGGTTCCAGCGGCTTACATGATGGGACGCGCGCTCTATCTCAACAATATTTGCCGATGCCCACCGCCCCCTCCGGCCGGCCCGAGGGATTTAACCAGTCCCTTGATTGGGATCGCGGCGGCGTTCGTCGTCGTTTTGGCCGTGCTGGCTTTCGGTGGATCGTTGAATCAGGCTGCTATCCGCTCGACGCGCACCGTCGCCGTCCCCACTCGAAACCTGGAAACGTGGAGTTGGCTGTTCATGCGCTGGAGCGGTGCGCTGCTCGTGCCTTTGGCCTGGGGCCACATTCTTATTCAAGACATCCTCGTCGGCGTCCATGCGATTGACTTGGACTACGTCGCGCTGCGCTGGGCGACGACCGCCTGGCGTGTCTACGACATTGCGCTGCTGGCCTTCGCCTTTGGACATGGGATGAACGGCTTGCGCGGCATTGTGGATGATTACATCCAGCACCGAGGCTGGAACCGCGCAATCAAGTGGACGATGCTGCTTGGCTGGGTCGCGCTCACCGCCATTGGCGCGGTCGCCGTCGTGGGAGGCGTCAGAAAATAACGGAGTTGGTGCGAGACCGGGAGGCGCTCGTCGCAGCGCTGCGGGAACGCGGTGTAGACTGGCTCGCGCCGAGTGACGCCAGTGGCGCGCCGATCCCGGACGAGATTCTGATCGCCAGCCTGGCGGCGAACGAGGACGCGCGGTTGCGTCAAGCGTTGATCGGTTTATTCCTGCTGCGCCCGGGGCTGGCTCCCTTGGTTCTCAAACTCCGGCCGGACATGACCCCGGCGCCCGCCGAAATTGAATTGATCGCGCATTACCTGGCCGCGCTTTACTTACAAAGAATGTGGCGCGTGCGCCTGACGCATTATCTTCCGCTGGTGGCCGACTTGCCCGATTACTTTTCTAAAGAGCTGAGCCTTCCGGCGCCCGAAGACGAATATGGAAAGACCGGCTTGTATGCGCTGGCCGCCTGGCATACCGAACACTCACCGCAACGCGCCAACCATCTATCCGAATACGAAGGCGTGGCCAATCTGCTGTTCGAGCGATTGAAATCAAAGGCTAAGCATGTCGCTGCGTCCCTCAGTTAACCGTTCGCGGATTGAGCTTTTTCTCAAAGAGTTGGGCCGGCGCTATCACCGGCCCGGCCGCCTCTACCTGGTCGGTGGGACAACCCTGGTCTTCGAGGCGTATCGCCAGCAGACGTTGGACATTGACATTGTTATCGAAGTCGCGCCGGAAGATCACAGCGCTTTCATTCAAGCCGTCCGTGAAATCAAAGAACTACTGGATGTAAACGTTGAAGAGGTCTCGCCTGGGGATTTTATTCCGCTCCCCGGCGGCTATGCGGATCGGCGTGAGTTTATTGGTCGCTTCGGGCAATTAAATGTTTTTCACTTCGACCATTACAGTACGGCCCTTTCCAAGATTGAGCGGGGACGCACCCAAGACCTGGCCGATGTGATCTTGCTCCTCCAAGCCCGGCGCATTGATTGGGCCCAACTCGACACTTTCTTTCGAGAAATCCTGCCGCGCATGGGGACGCAGAGTTTGAAACAAGACCCGGTGGAATTCGAAAAAAACTTTCGCGCCCTGGAGGGGATGTGGCGCACCTCAGGAGGCTTACCGTGACTCACATTCATCAATTCGATGCCATCATCGTCGGCGCGGGCGGCGCGGGGCTGATGGCCGCGCTCCACGCCTCGAAGGGGGCAAAAGTCGCCGTCATCTCCAAACTCTATCCCACCCGGTCGCATACCGGCACGGCCCAGGGCGGCATCGCGGCCGCGCTGGCCAACATGGAAGAAGACCGCTGGGAATGGCACATGTTCGACACCATCAAAGGCGGAGATTATTTGGTGGATCAGGACTCCGCCGAAATCCTGGCGCGCGACGCGATTGACGCCATCATCGAACTTGAGCACATGGGCCTGCCCTTCGACCGCACGCCGGATGGAAAGATCGAGCAGCGCCGCTTCGGCGGACACACCGCCAACTTCGGCGAGCGGGCGGTCATGCGCGCCTGCAAATCCGCCGACCGCACCGGCCACATGATTCTGCAAACGCTCTATCAGAACTGCATCAAACAGCAGGTGACATTCTTCGATGAGTACTTCGTCGTGGATGTGATTCTGCAGGACAACGTTTGTCGCGGCGTCGTCGCCATCCACATTGACTCAGGTGAGATCCACGTCTTCCACTCGAAGGCCGTGCTCATGGCCGTCGGCGGGTTCGGGCGCATGTTCAAAGTCACCTCCAACGCGCACTCGCTCACCGGCGATCCCATCGCCGCCGTCTACCGGCGCGGGCTGCCGCTCGAGGATATGGAATTTTTTCAATTCCATCCGACCGGCATCTATAAGATGGGCATCCTGCTTTCCGAAGCGGCGCGCGGCGAGGGCGGCCTATTCCTCAACGACAAAGGCGAGCGCTTCATGGAACGCTATGCGCCCAACATGAAAGACCTGGCTTCGCGCGACGTGTGCTCCCGCGCGATTTATCAAGAAGTTAAAGAAGGGCGCGGCATCGGCGGGAAGGACTACGTTTACCTGGACATTCGGCCGGATTCCATTAATCGTTACAAGAGCGGCCCTAGCGGCGCGACCGTCACCGCCGAGCAACTGGAACACAAGCTGCCCGACATCATCGAAATGATGCGCGTGTACATGGGCGTTGAGCCGATGAAGGAACCGGTCCCCATCCAGCCGACCGCGCATTACGCGATGGGCGGCATTCCGACGGACAACAACGCGCGCGTGATTTTTGATGAGAAGAATTCGCCAGTGACGGGACTCTACGCCGCCGGCGAGTGCGCGTGCGTCTCAGTGCATGGCGCGAATCGTTTGGGAACCAACTCGCTCGTGGACTTGGTCGTCTTTGGACGCATCGGCGGCAAGGAAATGGGCGAGTTCTGCAAGACCGCTACTTTAGCGTCTCTGCCCAAAGACTCCGAGGCGGAGGTCGTCGCCGAGTTGGAACACATCCGCACGAATAAGGGAAGTGAGAAAGCAGCGAAGATTCGCGCGGAGATGCAAGAGACAATGATGAGCAACGTGGGCGTCTTCCGCGAGGCGAAGATGCTCCAGGCCGCCGTGGACAACGTGCGCGAGTTGAAGCGCCGCTTTCAGAACGTGCAGATTGACGACAAAGGCCAGCGCTTCAACACCGATCTGCTGGAGACGTTTGAGTTGGGCTGCCTGCTCGATCTGGCCGAGGTGACCGCGCTTTCAGCGCTCACCCGCACCGAGAGCCGGGGCGCGCACTTCCGCGACGATTTCCCCACCCGCGATGACGTCAACTGGCTCAAGCACACCTTTGCGCGCCACACCGGCTCGCCCGGCGCGTCCGTCACCAACGGCGCGATTGATTTGAAGTACAAGCCGGTTGTCGTCACCAAGTTCCAGCCGAAGGAGAGGAAGTATTAGAGGGTGGCTGTTGGCGAATGGCAGATAGCTGATAGCGAAGATCTAGAGACAACGCCTCCGCGGGTATAGATGGGTATTATATGGAAACTTTCCGTATAAGGCCCCGAAGTTGGGTCTTATACGGAAAAATTCCGCCTACTACCTGTTAGGCCGCGGCAGCGCTGTCTCAACATGGAAGAGAAGCAAAACATGTGGCTCCAAGTTGTTCGTTACTACATGGCGATCCTAATCCTTTTCGGTGTGCCCGTCGGCCTCTTGATGTGGCTGGTGATCCATCCCTTTCATAAGCTGTTGCGACACGTCAGCCTCGTGTGGGCGTACCTCATCGTTGCAGTTCCACTCACCCTCTTGGCTGGAACGATTCTATGGTTTAGAGACGTGATACTCGCAACCGACTATGGAACGAACTATCTCTTGATGGCCCTGTCTGTCATCCCCTTTGCTCTGGCCATGGCAATCTATCTCGGCCACAGGAAGTACCTCACGCTGCCCATAGTGGTTGGCATTCCCGAACTCATGGGCGGTCAGAATGGGGTGCTTCTCACGGATGGCATCTATGGCCGTATTCGTCATCCCAGATATGTCGAGTCCGTTCTTTGGATTCTTGGCTATGCCCTCTTCACCAATTACCTAGCCCTGTACCTGGTCTTCTTGCTCACGCTCCCGGTAATGCATATCATTGTCCTACTTGAGGAGAAGGAGTTGATGGAGAGATTTGGGCATGACTACGAGGAATATTGCCGCCATGTTCCCCGATACATTCCAAAAATCACTTGGGGCAGTCGGAAAGCGGCCTAACACCGACATGAACCCGACGTGCTCCGCTATCGCTCCGCGCGCGGGTTATGCCGACCGTTGGGCCGCTGTGGAAGAGAAGGAGTTGTTGACGTGAGCGAGATCGGTTCAGCGCTCCGCATTGGCCGTCGCGTTGTCGTTACTGGAATGGCTGGTGCGGGCAAGAGCACATTTGCACAACAGCTA
>Ga0209382_10004993_pt1 | contig 17374 bp, 15 predicted proteins | sample SoiMetdeltSBSDD5_FD_187599 | JGI IMG/M metagenome (GOLD analysis project Ga0209382, IMG submission 187599) | Bulk soil microbial communities from a Populus tree surrounding site in Tennessee, USA - Soil MetaG P. deltoides SBSDD5 (SPAdes) (version 2) | ecosystem: Environmental > Terrestrial >...
TCGGCGGCCGAGGGCGGGCGGTCATCACCGCCTCCAGCGCGATGGAGTATGCCTTCGAGGGCCTGGAGCTGACCGAGGGCGCTGCGGGCGAGGGGCCGTCGGTGTTCACGAGCGCCCTCATAGAGGGCCTGCGGACCGGCGACGCCGACCGGGACCAGGACGGCTTCATCGGCCTCGACGAGCTGTACGACTACATCCACGACCGGGTCACGAGCGTGACCCCGAACCAGACACCCGGCAAGTGGACCTTCGACCTGCAGGGCGACATGCACATCGCCCGGCGTGCCACGCCCATCACCGCGCCGTTGCCGCTGCCGCACGGGCTTCAGGAGGCCATCGACCATCCGCTGCCCGGCATCAGGGCCGGAGCGGTCACCGAGCTGGAACGGTTGATGCGCGGCACGCACGCCGGGCTCGCCCTCGCCGCCCGGTTCAACCTGCAACGCCTTGTCGACGACGACAGCCGCTCGGTCTCAGCGGCCGCCTCCGCCGCCCTCGCCGCCGCACCCAATGTCCCCACAGCGGGTGCCTCGCAACCGACCCCGGCACCGGCAGCCCGCGCCAAGCAACCCACGTCCACACCCATTGCCCCACAACCGACTCTGGCGTCTGTTGCCGCACGGCGCATCCCGGCGCAGGCCCCGATCGCGGACGGGAGCACCAAGCCGATCAGCAAATTGGCCGTGATCGCGTTTGTGACGCCCTTGGTGATCGCCTCCTTCAGCCTCGCCACCTTGATGGTGGCCCTGCTTAGCCCGGTGGGTATCCTGCTCGGTCACCTCGCCCAGCGCAGGACCCGCCGCACGGGCAAGGGCGGCGCCAGGCTCGCCCTGATCGGCCTGATCCTCAGTTACATCGAAGCCGCATACATCCTGTTCCTCATCGCGGGTTCGATCATCGAAGCTTCCTAGGCGTCCTTGACGATGCCCCGGGAGTCACGGCGCCGCCGCCCGGTTCCCTACCCGTTAAGGCGGCGGATCCAGCCGCCGTGCGGTGCGGTGAACGCGACCGGCTCGTGGTCGAGCGCCAGCACATAGCTCGCCGCGTCCGCCGGCGGCCGCTCATGCAGCCGCGAATCGATGTGCGCAAACACCTCCGGCGCCTCCTGCGAAAGCCAGTGGCCGCCCAGCCGGTCGACCTGCTCAAGGAACGCGGTCCGGCCCGCCTTCGGCAGGTACCACAGCACTGCGGTGTGGAAGACGACGAGCGTGGCGTCCGGCGGCGCTTGCGCTGCCACCTCACCAAGGCGCTCGTTGAGGTCCCCCGCCACCACGCGCGGCGGGTCGTCCTGCGCCAAGGCGATCGCGGCGTCCAGGCGCCGGAGCCGGTCATGCTGCTCCGGCCAGACCAGCGTCCGCAGCCACCGCACATCCTCCGGATCGGTGACGTCGAGCGGGTTGAGGTCGATGCCGGCCCGCCACGCGACCCTCACCGAATCCGGGCCGGCCGGATAGGGCTCGCCCTCGACCCGGCAGCGCAGCGTCAGCGGGCTGCCGAGATCGCCGGCCGGGTTGCCGTCGTAGTCGTAACGGTAGCGGTCGGCCAGCAGGCACAGCCCAGCAGACGCACCCACCTCCAGCAGCGCCAGCGGCTGCGGCAGCGTGGCCAGGAGCGGATAAAGACCCGCGCACCGGCCCGGCTCGTTGGTCTGCGTGCGGCGCGACAGCATCATCGCCGTGACCGCCTCGCGGTTGTCCAGCACGCATTGCCGGAACCGCGGGTAGCCGGAAGGTGTGCCACCGACGTGCCGGGCGGCGGCGAACAGCAGGTTAGGCTGCCGCTTACCCGGCGGCAGGCCTGCCAGCAGCGCGATCATGTCGTGATCATCCGCCACGCCGAGCGCCAGTTGCTCGTACAGGGGCGAGTTGCCCCGGGCTTCCATCGAGGCGAAGGCCCGGTACAGTTCCTCGGTCGTCGAGACCCCAAGCATGATCGGACTCTATCGTCCGGTGGCGAGCCTGCCAGCCGCGAGTCAGGAGCCGGCGCCGCCGAAGGCAAGCGGCCTAGCGCGCGAGCCGGTTCACGATGGTCCCGAAAAGGCCGGGCAGCCGGGCCGACAGCGGCACGATCGCGCGCCGCATCGGCGCCGGCACCGTCGCGAGCACCAAAGCCCTTGTCAGCAAACGGTATTCGCGGGTGATCCGGCGCCACGCCCGCTCGTAGCGGGCGGGTTCACCGGCCGCCAGGGCATCGACGGCCGCGCCGGCCTGCCGCACCGCGAGGCTGATGCCCTCGCCGGTCAGCGCGTCCTCGTAGCCGGCCGAGTCGCCGACGAACAGCACCCGCCCGCACACCCGCCTGGAAACCACCTGCCGCAGCGGCCCCGCGCCCCGCACCGGGCCGAGCAACGGCGCGCCCGCGAGCCGGGAAGCCAAGCCGGGAAAGGACTCCAGCCCCACCCGGCCGTCGCCCAGGATCGCCACGCCGACGACATCCTCGGAAACCGGTGTCACATAGGCTTCCCCGGCCGCCGCCCACCAGACCTCAACAAATTCAGACCATGCGGGGGTACCGAAATGCCGCCGCACCCCGAAGCGTCGCGGTGACCCTGCGACGGCCGTTATCCCCAGCCGCCGCCGCATCGGCGAGTGCAGCCCGTCGGCGGCCACCATCCACCTCGCCCTGATCCCATTGGCGAAAACCCCGTCGCCGTCCTGGCCCACTTCGGTGACCCGGCCGGCCGCCCACTGCGTGCCGGCCTCGCGCGCCCGCGCCACCAGGCCGGCGTGCAGGGCCGTGCGCCGCACCCCGCGGCCGGGACCGGTGCGGAACACCGCCTCCGCCCGGCAATCGCGGCCGACATAGGCGATGCCACGCAAGGGAACACCCTGCGGGTCGACGCCGAGGCCGTTGAGGGCCGCGAGCCCGCCCGGCATCAGGCCCTCCCCGCACGCCTTGTCCACCGGCGACGGCCTCGGCTCCACCACGATCACCGACATGCCCGCTCGGCGCGCGTACAACGCGGTCGCCAGTCCCGCCGGGCCACCACCCACGATCAGCAGATCAGCGTCAAACACTGGCAAGCGCCGAATTCTCCACCCTGATACGCACGGCCAGGACGACGGCGTTGGCGATCGTGAAGGCAAGCGCGGTGATCCAGGCGCTGTGCACGAGCGGCAGCGCGATCCCCTCCACCACGACCGCCACGTAGTTGGGGTGCTTCAGCCAGCGATACGGGCCGCGGCTCACCAGCGGCATGCCCGGGACGACGATCACCAGCGTGTTCCAGCGCGGACCCAGCGTGAGAACACACCACCAGCGCAGCGCCTGGCTCGCCACGACCAACGCCAGCATCGCCCAGCCCAACGATGGGATGAACGGCGGTTTCAGGTACCACACCTCAAAAACGCATCCGAGCAACAGTCCCGTGTGGATAGCCACCATGAAGGGGTAGTGCCCGCGGCCGTGCTCAACCCCGCCGCGGGCGAGCGCCCACCGCGCGTGTCGCTTGGAGACGGCCAGCTCGATCAGGCGCTCCACGCCGACGGCCAGGATCAGCAGGTAGTACACAGGTCACCATCGTAGGAGGACAAGCTCGGAGCAGAAACCGGGTCCCATCGCCATCATGAGGCCGTACTCTCCGGGGGCGGGCGGGTCGCGCATCGTCGCGCTGAGCACGTCAAGGACCGACGCCGATGAAAGATTTCCCTTGTCGCGCAAGGAGTTTCGAGTATGGTCGAGCGCCTGCGGCGGCAGGCGCAGCGCTCGCTCGATGGCGTCGATGACCTTCGGACCGCCCGGATGGCAGACCCACACCGACACCTGCTCGACACCCTCGTCCTTGAGGAAGCCTTGCACGTCCTCGCCCAGGTAGCGCTCGACGATCGGCACCACGCCGGTTGAGAGCACGATGCGGAAGCCGTCGGAGCCGATGTCCCAGCCCATGACGTCGCCGGTGTCCGGGTAAAGCCGGCTGCGGCTGGCCATCACCGCAGGCCCCTCACCGTTGGCGACTTGACCGCCGGTCATCACCACGGCCGCGGCGCCGTCGCCGAAAAGGCTTGAGGCCACAAGGTTTGCTGGCGCATGGTCCTGGCGCTGCATGGTCAGCGAGCAAAGCTCCACGGACAGCAGGACCGCCACGTGGTCCGGGAAGGCGCACAGGTAGTCGTGCAGCCGGGCCACGCCCGCCGCGCCCGCGACACAACCCAGCCCGAACAGCGGCAGGCGTTTCACATCGGGCTTGAGCCCCAGGCGGCCGGCCAGCCGTGCCTCCAGCGACGGCACCGCCAGCCCGGTCACCGTGGTCGAGGCGATCAGGTCGATCCGGTCCGGGCTCACCCCGGCACGCGCGCAAGCCTGAGTGATCGCTTGCTCGCCCAGCTCCAGCGCCACCTCGATGAACGCGTCGTTGGTCTCGGTGAACCCGTTCAGCGGGCCGTAACGCTCCCGCGGCAGCGCCAGATGGCGGGTCTGCACCCCGCTCGAACGGGCGAATCTGGCGAACACCGGCCCGGCGACGTGCTGCAGCTCAGCGACTATCTCATCCTGCGTGTAGACATGTCTGGGCAACGCAATCTCGACTGCCGCTATCCTCGGCCATGCTCGCACCGGTCCAATCTATCCGGATCAAGCCACGATTCAGCGATTTGCGTACGCGTCAGCGGAGCAGTTCCACCAAAGGGTCGTGTTCCTCCAAGGATGGCAGCACCAGATCCGCCCCCGCCGCGCGAAGGTCGGCCAGGCCGAACCTGCCGGTCGCCACGCCGACCGCGACGACGCCGTTGGCCCGAGCGCCGGCGATGTCGTTCGGGGTGTCGCCCACGACCACCACCTTCTTGTCGGGAATGCCCGCGCCGTGCTTCGTCTCGGCCCGCTGCCTGGCCGTGCGGATCAGCGTGGCCCGGTCGGGACAGTCCGAACCGTACCCTCCGATCTCGAGGTCGAGGTGGATGCCGAGCCCGAAGACGGCGAGCTTGGTCCGGGCGACGGCCGCGACGTTGCCCGTGGCCACGGTCTGGACGCTCCCCTCCAGCGCCGCGAACGCCTCGATGGCGGCGTGCGCCCCCGCGAGGGCTCGCCCGTTGAGCCGGATGTCCTCGATACGCTCCTGCGTGCCCTGCGCCAGCGCCGTGAAGAACGCGTCAAAGAGCACGGGTAGGGCTTCGATACCGTGCAACGCGAGAGTCGTCGCCACCAGCTCGTAGTCGGTCCGGCCCGCCAGGTCCGGCGCATGTTCAAGGTCGCGACCTGTGACGTTTCTGAAAGCGACGGCGTAAATCTCCTGGCTGACACCCGCCATCGTGACGAGCGTTCGATCTATGTCCCAGAGCACCAGACTGTTCACGGTGTCAATATTGCGCCCGAACGCGCGTTCGGCGCCCTTGGCTCTGGCATGCTGAGGCCGATGACCAGCCGATCGCACGCCCACGTCCAGGCCGCGGCGCCCGTGTCCACGGCGGTGCCCCGGCGCGGTTTGCAGGCCGAACCTGACGAGGCTGACCAGTCGCCCATGCGTGCCTTCGACGTCCGCACCATCCGGTTGCACCACACCGGTGACCGTGGCTCCCTGTCCAATCGCGACGGCGGATCGTCTACTCACCACGAGGGTGGGCGGGTGCCCATTGATTCGTCGATGGCGTCCGTGCTCCGCCGCAAGACAGGCAGTGTGCTGGAGGCGGTCAGCTCACCCGGAAGCCCGCTGGATCAGGCCAGCCGGTCGCTGATGGAGCGCCGCTTCGGCCGCGACTTCAGCGGAGTGCGGGTGCACACCGGTGCGACGGCCGCCGGGTCGGCCCGGGACATCGAGGCCGCGGCGTACACCATCGGCTCCCACATCGTGTTCGGAGCGGGCCGCTACGACCCTCAGACGCACGCCGGCCGCCGCCTGCTCGCCCACGAACTGGGCCATGTCGTGCAGCAGCGCGGAAACGCCGCCCATGCCGCGCCCCGGTTGGGCTCGGCCGAGACCGCCCTGGAGGCCGAGGCCGACCACGCGGCCCGCCGCGTCGCGTTCGGCCTTCCGGCGACGTCATCGATGATGTCCGCGCCTGCGGGCCTGGTGCAGTGCAGCCCGCTGTCCGAGGCGGTGAAGAAGGATCTCGGTGCTGACCCGACCGTCTCGGCCGTGCTCACGCGGTTGGGCGCGGCCGACGTCCGGGCGGTGAAGACCGATGCAGACCTCGACGCCGAGATCGAGCGGCTGCTCAAGAACAACCCGGACGACATCTGGGTGGCCCAGCGCGTATGGCACGGCCTGCGCGAAGGCGAGCTGGACATCGCCCCTCGCCCGATCCAGGCGTTCTTCTTCGCCGGCGCGACCGCCCGCCGGGCACTGGTGATCGCCGGGGTCCACGGCAACGAGCGGCAGGGGATCGAGGTGGCGGGCATGCTCATCGAGCTTCTCAAGAAGCAGCAACCCAAGCTCACCACGATCGTCGTACCATCGCTCTTCCCCGATAACGAAGCCGCGCGCAGCCGCGAAGGCGGCACGAAGACGAACCGCAACTTTCCCTCGCCCAAGATGGACCTCGCCGCCGCGCGTAAGGCGGGCTCGAAAGACGAGCAAAATAGGCAGATCCTGCCGGAGAACCTGCTCCTGATGGAGCTGATGGAGAGGTTCCGGCCCGAGCGGATCATCAGCATCCACGGTACCTGGGATCCCAACAAGGCTGGCGTGTTCTACGACCCTCGCGCCCTGAACGCGCAGGAGGAGGTGATGGCCGCGATGGCGGGATCCCTCGCACCCATGGCGGGCCCCCTGATGCGGACAGCGATGCTGCAGGAGGCAAGCGACACCGACAAGCGCCTGTCGCTCGACGCGGCGAAGCAGATCGACAAGGCGACGGCGGGCATCAAGGGGCGCGAGGACCGCGTCAGGGGCAAGGGGCGCAAGGCACACCCATCGGTAGCGGGCAACGTCGGCAAGTCCGGCGACCTCGACTTCGCGTTCTGGGGCGGCGACGTCGAGAAGGGTGTCTCGCTGGGCGGCTACGCCTCGGCGCGTGGTATGAGCATCTTCACCGTTGAGCCGCCGATCAACCGCAATGTCGCCGACTACGAGAAGGGAAAGAAGGGGTTCGGACCGGCCGAGAAACTCCAGGACAAGGTCGGGCACGTGGACCGCAAGACCGAGCTGATGGCCTACGCCGAGGCGGTGCGGACCGTGCTGCTCGGCCAGTGACACGGGCCGGGCGGATCCGCGCCGCCTCCTCCCGCCTACCTGCTCGGCAAGCCGGGTACGGAAACCTCAATGGCGGCAAGGATTCCGCTGCGCGCTGCCAGATCCTCCACCATAGTCTCGAACCCGTGGAACTCGGCGGCCACGATGTACAAGGTGCTTGCGCCGAGGGCGCAAGCGAACCCACCCCGGTCAAGCTCGACGCGCTCCAGCACCTCGCCGCCCTCGCGCACCCGCACGCAGCATTGGTTGGGCACGTCGGCGTACCAGACCGCACCCGAGGAGTCCAGGCAGATGCCGTCCGGGGTTCCGGCCCCGAGCGAGGCCCAGACGCGCCGGTTGGCAAGGCTCCCATCGGGCGCGATGTCAAACGCGGACAGCTTGTTTCCCCAGGACTCGGCGACGATCAGCGTCGAGTTGTCGGCGGTGACCACCATGCCGTTGCCGAACTCGATGCCGTCTGCCACCTGCCGCACGTCACCGGCGGGCGTGACCACGAAGATGTTGCCCGGCCCGTCGAACCCGCCGCCGTTGACGTAGATGTTGCCGTACCCATCCAGCACGATCTCGTTGAGCATCCCCTCGCCCAACTTGGCGTGGGTGGCCATGGTCCCGTCCGGCTCAAGCCGCGCCAGCGCCCCTTCGGGCCCTAGGACTACGAGCAGCCGCCCATCTGCAAGCCAGTCGATGCAGTACGGGATCTTGACCGGGACGGTCAGCTCCACGCGAGAACCGCCCGACTCGTCAACGCTGATGATCTCGCCGGTGCCCCAGTTACAGAACCAAAGCCGCCCGCCGTGCCAGCGCGGCGACTCCCCGAACCCCAATCCGGTAAGCAGTGTCTTCGGTGTCTTCGGTGTCTTCATGTCTGATACGTAGAAGCTGCCGGCCGGATTTCGACATCACCCGTGAGGTTTTCCACGACCGCCCGGCCCGACCTGCTTGCGCGGCTTCACCGCGATCTGGATCGGGGTGCCCTCGAACCCGAACTCCTCGCGCAGCTTCCGCTCGATAAACCGGACATAACCGGCATCCAGCGGGCCGGTGGTGAAAAGCACGAACTTGGGTGGGCGGTTGCCAGGCTGGGTGGCGAACATGATGCGCGGCGCCCGCCCGCCCCGCACCGGGTGCGGGGTGGCCTGCGTGAGCGCGGTCAGCCACTGGTTGAGGCGCCCGGTCGCGATGCGCTTCTCCCAGCTGGCCAGCGCCTTGCGCAGCGCGGGCGCGAGCCTGTCGACAGAACGCCCCGTGAGTGCGGAGATGTTGACCCGTAACGCCCACGGGATGCGTTTGAGCTCCCGGTCGATCTCCTTGTCCAGGTACCAGCGCCGGTCCGCGTCGACCAGATCCCACTTGTTGAAGGCGAGCACCACCCCGCGCCCGGCCTCGGAGACCGTCGTGAGCAACCGCTGATCCTGCTCGCTGATCACCTCGCTGGCGTCGAGGAGCACCACGGTCACCTCGGCCGCCTCGATCGCCGCCGCCGTCCGCAGGGAGGCGTAGTACTCCGTGCCGCTGGCCTGCCCGACCCGCTTCCGCAGACCCGCCGTATCAACGAATTGCCAAACTTCATTATCGACGGTCACGAGCGAGTCGACCGGGTCGACGGTCGTGCCCGCCACCGGGTCGACGACCGAACGCTCCTCCCTGGCCAGCCGGTTGAGCAGGCTCGACTTGCCCACGTTGGGCCGGCCGACCAGCGCCACCCGCCGCGGCCCGCGCCGCCGCGCCTCCCGCAGCAGCGGAGCCTTCTTGGGGAACGCATCCAGCACCGCGTCGAGCAGCTCGCCCATCCCCCGGCCGTGCAGAGCCGACACCGGCCAGGGCTGGCCAAGCCCCAGCGACCACAGCGACTGCGCCTCGATCTCGCGCTGCTGGTTGTCCACCTTGTTGGCGACGAGCAGCACGGGTTTCTTACTGCGCCGCAACATCTTCACGGCCTTTTCGTCGTCGTCGGTCGCCCCGACCGTGGCATCGACCACGAAGAGCACTACGTCGGCGGTGGCGATCGCCGCCTCGGCCTGCCGCGCGATCGCGGCGGCCCGGTCGCGGGCGTCCGGCTCCCAGCCGCCGGTGTCGATGGCGGTGAACTCCCGCCCCACCCAGTTGGCGTCATAGGCGACCCGGTCGCGGGTCACGCCCGGCACGTCCTCCACCACCGCCTGGCGCCGACCGATGATCCTGTTGACGAGGGTCGACTTGCCCACGTTGGGCCGGCCCACCACGGCGACAACCGGCACCGCGACCTCAGTCTCCTCATCCCCGATCGGCGTATCGTCGGGCAGCTCCTCGAGCTCGACCTCGGTATCCCTCATGCCTCGACCATCTCACGCAGGTAGGCGACTACCTGGTCTATATCCATCTCTGTCGAGTCGAGCACGATCGCGTCGGGCGCCTGCCGCAGCGGGTCCGCCGTCCGGGTCGAGTCCAGATGATCACGCCGGGCCAGGTCGGCCTTGGTCAACGCGTGGTCCGAGGCGTACTCCACGCTGCGCCGCCTCGCCCGCTCGCTCGCCGACGCCGTCAGGTACACCTTCAGGTTGGCGTCAGGGGCCACCACCGTGCCGATGTCACGCCCCTCCACCACGATCCGCTCCGCCGCGGCGATGATCTCCCGCTGCCTGGCCACGAGCACCTGGCGCACCGCCTGGATCGCAGACACCGCCGACACCGCGCCTGTCACGGCTGTGCCCCGGATCGCCTGCTCCACCCCGGTGCCGTTCACGGTCACCACCTGGTGAGCCGGATCGGTACCCACAAAAATGTCCGTATCTCCGACAACCTTGACAATGGCTTCCTGGTCGCTCAGGTCCACCCCGGCGTGCAGCACCGCCCAGGTCGCCGCCCTGTACATGGCCCCCGTGTCCAGGTAGCTCGCGTCAAGCGCGTTAGCCAACCGGCGGGACACCGTCGACTTGCCCGAACCGGACGGCCCGTCGACCGCCACGACCACACGAGGTCGCACTCGACGCCCCAAACTCATGACCCTATTGTGCCCGGTGCGCCCCGGCGGCAATCATCGGCCCGCTCAACCAGCAGCGCTTCGGCCCCCACCGGCACGTAACCGGCCGCCAGGAACGCCCGCACGCTGGCCGCATTGGCCGGGGCGATCTGCGCCCAGACCGGCCGGTCCTCGGGCACCAGGTGCCTGGCCGCCGCTGCCAACGCCCGGCCAAGCCCGGCGCCGCGGGCGCCCTCGTCCACCTCGATGCCCACCTCCCAGCGCCCACCCAGCCCCCGGCCGATGACGATCACGCCGCCATCCGCTTGGTACACAATGTTTTCCGTGCGGTAGCGCCGGGCTCGCCGCACCCTGGGATGGTCGCAATCCACGACCTCCAGCCCAAGCGAGGGCGGACCCGCCGACCGCCCGCCCACGAGCAGCAGGTCAAGGTTGTTCACCCGGCGATCAAGCTTATGCTCCATCGCGCTCAGGAACGGTGGTTGCAGCGGCGCGGAAAGATCCCTCTCCGGCAGCAGCCGCGCCACCCAGGCCGGGTCGAGATCGGTCACGATGACATTCACTCCCGTAAAACCCAAGATTGCGTGGGTACCCGATGAGCCTGGATCGATCACCAGAAACCAAGGCTCCGTAGGAAGTCGATGCCCCGCCTCCACCTTCAGGAGCAGTTCGTCGAGCACGCCAACGATTATGCTCGTCTCGTGACCACGCGTTTCGCCGACGGCGGTGCCCGGGCGGCGCCGGGTCCCGTGGAAGCCTCTGTCCAATGTGGGCATGACCGTCACCGTGATTCCCGACGCTTCCGAGCTGACCGGCTGCGGGCGCGGTTCGTTGACTGGGCGCGCTAAATTCGACTGCACTATGCCAAGTGACCCGCTCGAGCTGTTCCAGGCGCTCATCTCCCTCGAGGGCCGCGCCGACCCCTACCCCCTCTACGCCGCCCTGCGCGAGCACGGCCCGCTTGTCAACCTCGGCGACGGCTACCTGATCGCCACCGGCTACGACATGGTCGACGGCGTGCTGCGCGATCCCGCGTTCGGTGTCGAGGAGGGTGCCATCTTCGAGGGCAGTTCGCTGCTGCGCAGCAATCCGCCGGATCACACGCGGATGCGCCGCCTGATGTCCGGTGTCTTCACCGCCCGCCGCGTGAGCGGCCTGCGCGATGCCGTCGTCGCGACGACCAACAAGCTCATCGATGCGATGCGCGCCAAGGGTAACACCGCCGATATCATGGCCGATTTCGCGTATCGTCTGCCGGTCAACATCATCTGTGAATTATTGGGGGTACCGGAGAAGGACCGCGAGTGGTTCCGCCCGGTGGCCCGCGATTTCACCGTTATCCTCGAGGCGACCATCTCGCCGGAGGACTCCGAATTCGCCGCCGACGCCGGCCTGCTGATCCGGCGCTACTTCACCGCGCTGGTGGAGCAGCGCCGCGCCCACCCCAAGGATGACCTGGTGAGCGCACTCGCCTCCGAGGATGCCCTGACCGACGGCGAGCTGCTGTCCAATCTGGCGCTGCTTCTGGTCGCCGGGTTCGAGACCACGACCAACCTGATCGGCAACGGCCTGCGCATCATGTTCGACTACCCAACCCAGACCGCCGAGCTATCCTTGCGCCCCAACGACTTCGTGGAGGAGTTCCTGCGCTTCGACTCTCCCGTGCAGTTGACCTCACGGGTCGCGCTCCAGGACACCATACTGTTCGAGAGCCGGATCCCGGCGGGCAGCTACATCCTCACACTCATCGGTTCCGCCAACCGCGACCCGCGTCGCTTTACCAACCCCGACGTCTTCGACACATCACGCCCCAACAACACACCCATATCGTTCGGGGCGGGCGCGCACTTCTGCCTCGGCGCGGCCCTGGCCCGGCTGGAGGCCCAGGTCGCCTTCCCCCTTCTGCTGCAACGGCTTCCGGGCCTGCGCCCGGCGGGCGACCCGGTCCGGCGGCCGCGGCTGGTCCTGCGCGGCTACGAATCCATGCCCGTCGAATGGGACGCCCCGAACTGACCCACCTCGATGACCCTGACCGCCGCCGCACCGGCCTCATCCGACTCGGCGAGGTCGACGACGGCGGTGATGCCCCAGTCGTGATCGGCTTCGGGGTCGGCGAGGATCTGGCGGACCCTCCACTCCATCTCCCCCTCCTCAATGACGATCATCTTGGGGCCGCGCGCGTCCGGACCGGTCGAGATCTCGCCGTACTCCTCGAAGTAGTCGTCGAGCACGGTCCAGTCGACGCCGGGGTCGAGCATGGCCAGTGCCTCGTAGCGCCGCAGCGCCGCGAGCTCGACGCGCCGGAACATCGCGTTGCGCACCTGGACCCGGAAGGCTCTCACGTTCCTCGTGACCGCGGGCGGGGCCTCATCCACAATGGACCCTGGATTCTGCAGCCGCTCCCACTCGTCGATCAGGCTCGAGTCGACCTGGCGCACCAGCTCCCCCAGCCACTCGATGAGGTCGGCCAGCTCCTCGGTCTTGGCCTCGTCGGGGATCGTCTGGCGCAACGCCTTGTACGCATCGGCAAGGTAGCGCAACACCAGCCCTTCCGAGCGTGCCAGCCCGTAGAACCCGATGTACTCGACGAACGTCATGCCCTGGGAGTAGAGGTCGCGCAGCACCGACTTCGGTGACAGGCGCTGGTCGGCGACCCACGGGTGGCCTTTGCGATACGCCTCGAACGCCGCCTCCAGGAGCTGCGCCAGCGGTCGCGGGTGGGTGATCTCCTCGAGCAGCGCGACCCGCTCCTCGTAGCCGATCCCGTCTGCCTTCATCCGAGCCAGCGCCTCCGCCTTGGCCCTGTCCTGCTGCGCGTATAGCACCTGGCGCGGATCCTCCAAGGTGGACTCCACGACCGACACCACATCCAGCGCGTAGCCCGGATCCGTCCTGTCCAGCAGCTCGATCGCCGCCACGGCGAACGGCGACAGCGGCTGGTTGAGGGCGAAGTCGAGTTGCAGCTCATCGACGACGCGGACGAAACCGTCGTTCTGCGTCACGATCCCCGCCGCGCGCAAGCCACGATAGATGGCGATGGCCCGCCGGATGTGCGCCCGCTGCGCCGCCGCCGGCTCGTGGCTGTCGGTGAGGAGATGGCGCATGCTGGCGAAGACGTCGCCACCGCGCTCGATGACGTTGAGCACCATCGCGTGGCTGACATGAAAGCTTGACGTCAGCGGCTCCGGCTCGGAGGCGACAAGCCGCTCGAACGTGGGCTTGCCCCATCCCACGAAACCCTCCGGCGGCTTCTTGCGCACCAGCTTGCGCAGCTTCTTCGGGTCCCCAGCCGCCTTCGCCACGGCCTTCTCGTTCTCGATCACGTGATCGGGTGCCTGGACGATCACCGTGCCGAGTGTGTCGAATCCGGCCCGGCCCGCACGCCCCGCGATCTGGTGGAACTCGCGGGCCTTCAAAAGCCTCATCTTGGTACCATCAAATTTGTTCAATCCCGTGAAAAGCACGGTCCTGATCGGAAGATTGATGCCCACCCCCAGGGTGTCCGTCCCGCACACCACCTTGAGCAGCCCGGCCTGGGCCAGCTGCTCGACCAGCCGGCGATACTTGGGCAGCATCCCCGCGTGGTGCACGCCGATCCCGTGCCGCACCAAGCGTGACAGCGACTTCCCGAACCCGGCCGTGAACCGGAACCTGCCGATCAGCCGGGCGATCTCGTCCTTCTCCTGCCGCGTCGACATGTTGATGCTCATCAACGCGCTCGCCTGCTCCAGGGCCGCGGCCTGGGTGAAGTGCACGATGTAGACCGGCGCCTGCCGTGTCGAGAGCAGCTCCTCGATGGTCTCGTGCAGCGGCGTCATCACGTAGGAGTGGATCAGAGGCACGGGCCGCTCGGCCGAGGTGATGACCGCGGTCTCGCGCCCGGTGCGCCGGGTCAGATCATCCCTGAACAGGCCGACATCGCCCAGGGTGGCCGACATCAGCACAAACTGCGCGTTCGGCAGCTCGATCAGGGGCACCTGCCAGGCCCAGCCGCGATCCGGCTCGGAGTAGAAGTGAAACTCGTCCATGATGACGACGCCGACCTCGGCCTGCGCCCCCTCGCGCAATGCGAGGTTCGCCAGGATCTCGGCGGTGCAGCAAACGATCGGGGCGTCGGCGTTGACGCTGGCGTCGCCGGTCATCATGCCGACCTTCTCCGGCCCGAAGATGCGGCAAAGGTCGAAGAACTTCTCCGACACCAAGGCCTTGATCGGGGCGGTGTAGAAGCTGCGATGCCCCGCGGCCAGGGCGGCGAAGTGCGCGCCCACGGCCACCATGCTCTTTCCGGAGCCGGTGGGCGTGCTCAGAATCAGGTTGGCGCCGGTCAGGACCTCCAGGATCGCCTCCTGCTGCGCGGGGTATAGATTGAAGCCCTGATCGCGGGCCCACCCCTCGAAGGTCTCGAAGGTCTCGGAGGGGTCCGCGGCATCGGACAGGCGCTCGGTGAGGCGAGAGGTCAGCGTCATAGTCCAGCAATAGTGCCATGACGGTTACCCAAACGTTGCACAGTTACCGATCGATGGTCGGATACTGTGCGTAGGCGGACGGAAATGTGCGACATTGATGCGGAGGGCGAGCTTTGGCCGACGATTTCTCCCCGCACGTCGCTGTCGACCTGGCGGAGCTGCGCGATGTCGCGACCTGGCTGAGCCGAGAGGTACAGGCGCTGGCCGGCGACAGGGATCACTTACAGCCGATGGTCCATTTCGGACACCACTCTCCGTGTGGGGAAACACACCTCGCTCGCCGCGCCGCCATGTCCGCCCTCGACGAGTATGGGGCACGCTGGGACAAGCACCAGCAGGAGCTGGCCGCCCTCGCCGCCACCCTCGACAAGGCGCTCGACCACTACGCCGACAGCGACAACCTCCGGAAGCTGGACCTCGATCAATGACGTGGCAGACCGTCTGGGAGGCCTACGACGTACCGCGCATCTGGGACGCCGTGCACCTTGAGGACGACCCGCTCGGCTGGGAGCAGGTGTACGGCCTCAGACGCGCCGCCGAGATGCTGACCGGGCACTCCGAGGGCCTGCGCGCCAAGCGGGAGGTGGTGGCGCGCGCCTGGCAGGGGCCGGCCGCCGCCCTCATGCTGTCGCGTCTGGACGGTCTCATCACGAGCGTCACCCGCGACGCCGCGTCCCTCACCGTCGCCACTCACGGTCTGCACGGCATCATGACCGCCCTCGCCGCCGCACGCAAGAAGGTCCAGCCGCTCGCCCTGCGCTGGGACGAGGTCACCAGCGACTGGATCCCCGAGTTCTGGGACGAGGTCGCCGCCGAGCTCAACGACGAGGCCCGCACTGCCATGCTCGTCGCCGCCGCCGAGGTGCGTGACCACGCCGGACGCCTTGCCGCACCCGAGATCCTGCGCGAGACCGCCACCGCCGCCCCGCCCCCGCTGCCCGGATACTCACCGACCACATCGGACGGTCCGAGGCTGGCCGGGATGCCAAGGTCCGTGCCGGCGATGCCCGGCCACCCGGTCTCCATGCTGCCCACCCCGCCCGGAAACCCTTACGCGCCAGCCGGAGGCGCCTACCTGCTTCCCGGGCCAGGTGTGGGTCCGCACGGATTCATCCTGCCCATGGCCGCGGCGACGCCGCCTTCCGTTCGGCATTCTGTTTGGAGGGTACCCAAAGGGGTGCCGCCGGTGATTCTCCCCGTCGCCGATTCCCCCACCCAGCCGACGCCCGAGACGATGGCGGGATTCCACCATTGGTTCTCGGGCCTGGCGACGCCCTGGCGTTCTAGCGCTCCACGAGTTTGAACAGGGCCGCGATCTCACCCGGATTGAGACGCCGATGCCTGCCGGAGCGCAGGTCGCCCAGCTTGATCGGGCCGATGGAGGTGCGGATCAGACGCTGGATCGGGTACCCCACCTCATCGAACATCCTTCGCACGATGCGGTTGCGCCCCTCGTGCAGCACCACCTCGACGAGCGCGGTCTTTTCAATCGCCTGCACGAGCCGGAACGAGTCCACCTTGGCCGGCCCGTCCTCGAGCTCGATCCCGGATTGCAGCGCGCGGCCGACCGCCCGCGGCAGCGGCCCCGGCACCTCCGCGAGGTAAGTCTTGGGCACCTCGTAGGACGGGTGGGTGAGCTTGTGCGCCAGCGATCCGTCGTTGGTCAGCAGCATGAGCCCTTCGGTGTCGGCATCGAGCCGCCCCACGTGATAGACCCTCGCCCCGATGTCGCTGACGTAGTCCGCGATCGCCTCGCGCCCCAGCTCGTCGGCCATCGTCGAGACCACCCCGCGCGGCTTGTTGATCGCCAGGTAGACCAGTTTCGTGTCGGTGACGACCCGCTGCCCATCGACGTGGATCACCGCCGTCTCGGCGTCGACCTTGTCGCCGAGCTTGGCCACCTTGCCGTTTACCGTCACCCGCCGCCGGTCGATCAGCTCCTCGCACGCCCGCCTCGACCCGACCCCGGCCGCCGCCAGGACCTTCTGCAGCCTTTCCTCACTCATTGAGCGCCACTTCGTCGAGGTTTTCGGGGAGGAACGGTGCCAGCGGCGGCAGCTGCTCCACGCTGTCCAGCCCCAGTTTCTCCAGGAAGAGAGTGGTTGTGCGATACAGATGCGCCCCCGACTCCGGCTCAGTCCCGCACTCCTCGATCATTCCCCGGGCGATCAGCGTACGCACCACACCGTCGCAGTTCACCCCGCGGATCGCGGAGATCCTGGAGCGGGTCACCGGCTGCTTGTAGGCCACGACCGCCAGGGTCTCCAGGGATGCCTGGGTCAGCCTCAGCTGCTGCCCGTCAAGCACGAATCTCTCCACATAAGACGAATACTCCGCCCTCGTGTAGAACCGCCAGCCGCCGGCCGCGCGCCTAAGGTCAAACCCTTTGCCCTCTCGGGTGTACCTCGCAGAGAGATCGATCAACGCGTTGGCCACCTGCTCGGCGGGGACGTCCAGCACCTGTGCCAGCGTAATCTCGCCGACCGGCTCGTCGACCACCATCAGGATCGCCTCAAGCGCCGGAACCAGCTCCGCCTCCGTGACCGCGGGCCGGTCCTCAACGTCAACCCTTTGAGCCGGGACGAAAACCCGCCCTCTACTCGCCCGTGCGATGACTCCACCGCCCGGCTCCGAGAACAGCCCATCCCCCGACTCCCGATCCTCCACCTCGGCGTCCAAGAATCCGTCAAGCCTTGCCTCATCGGCCGATTCCGCGACCCCAGCTTCTGTATCTCCACCTTCCGTATCTTCAGCTTCCGTATCCACGGACTCCAGATCCACGGACTCCAGATCCACGGACTCCAGATCCGCGGACTCGACGTCCCA
>Ga0209382_10004996_pt1 | contig 17372 bp, 16 predicted proteins | sample SoiMetdeltSBSDD5_FD_187599 | JGI IMG/M metagenome (GOLD analysis project Ga0209382, IMG submission 187599) | Bulk soil microbial communities from a Populus tree surrounding site in Tennessee, USA - Soil MetaG P. deltoides SBSDD5 (SPAdes) (version 2) | ecosystem: Environmental > Terrestrial >...
CGGGTTCGACTCGCCGCCCGGAGCGCTCGAGACTCGCATGATCCTGCGTTCCGCGCAGCTGCGCGATCCGGTCCTGGAGGCGCTCGGCGTCCCGGTGCTGCGCACGGGTGCGCAGCTCGGTCCCCGCGACGACCGCGAGCGCCGCGCAGTCGAGGACCTGGCCGCCAATGCGCGCGCAAATGGGGTCGAGGCCTGCTCCCGGCCGGACGGCTCGCTGTTCGTGCCGGGCGAGTCCGTCACGGACCCGGTCGCCTTCACGTCCGCGCTCGCCGCCGCCGCAGGGCGCGCAGGCGCACGCGTCGTCTCAGGGGCCCGGGTGACGGAGGTGCGCGACGATCGCGACGCGCTCGTCCTGCGCCACGGCGAGGACCATCTGCGGGCCGCGGTCGTGGTCAATTGCGCGGGGCTCTACGCGGACGACGTCGCGCGTGCCGCGGGGGACTCGAGCTTTGCGATCTATCCGCGCAAGGGCGAGTTCTTCGTGTTCGAGCCGCCGGACCGGGGGTTGCTCGACGTGATCCACCTGCCTGTTCCGAGCGCCGGCACGAAGGGTGTGCTTGTGTTCCCCACCGTGGACGGAAAGCTCGTCGCGGGGCCGACGGCGGTCGACCAGGAGGACAAGCAGGACTGGTCCGTGCGAAGCGCGGCGCGTGACGAGGTGCTCGCCAAGGCCAAGGGTCTCGTCCCCGCGCTGGAAGGTGCGCGGCCGATTGCGTCGTACGCGGGCCTGCGCCCGGCGGGCCGGGGAGTGAACTACGTGATACAGCGCTCGCGCGTGCAGCCGCGCATGGTCCATGCGGCCGCGATCCGCTCGACTGGCCTGTCCGCGGCCCTCGGCATCGCGGAGCGCGTGCTGGAGCTCGTCGCAGCGGCGGGCGTGCGGCTGGGCGAGGAGCAACCGTTGGCCGCTGGGCCGGCGCCGCCGCCGTCCATGCCCTGGTGGCGGCGTTCCGCCGCGTACCGGGAAGGGCGGGCGTGAGCAGGCCGCTGCTGCTCGGGCTCGACGTGGGCACCACCGGCGTGAAGGCTGTGCTCGTCGATGCGCAGCTCGAGCCGCTGGCGTCCGCGACTCGCCGCATCCCGACGCGGCACCCGCAACCCGGATGGGTGGAGCAGGACGGAGACGACGTGCTGAGCGCCGCGGTCGAATCGGTCGCGGAGGTCCTGTCGGAGGCGCCGGGCGAAGTGGTGGCCTGTGGCCTCGACCATCAGGGCGAGTCGGTGATCGCGTGGGACGCGGAGACGCGCAAGCCCCTCTCGCCCAACGTGGTGTGGCAGGACAAGCGGCCGCTCGAGCTGCTCGATCAATTGCGCGCCGCGGGCCTCGAGGAGGAGATCAAGTCGCGCAGCGGGCTGCCGCTCGACCCCTACTTCTCGGCCGGGAAGCTCACATGGATGCTCGACAACCTCCCCGAGGTGCGGTCGGCCCGCGAGCGCGGGACGCTGCGGCTGGGGACGCTGGACGCGTTCTTGTGCGATCTGCTCGGCGCGGACTTTGCGACGGACCCCTCCACGGCGTCGCGCATGCAGCTCTTCTCGTTCGGCGCGACGGACTGGGACCCGTGGCTGTGCGAGACGTTCCGCGTGCCTGCGGACGCGTTGCCCGCGATCGAGGACACGGTCGGCAAGCTCGGCACGCTGCGCCATCCGAGCTGGGACCGCGAGCTGCCGTTGTGCGCGAGGCTCGTCGACCAGCAGGCCGCGCTCGCGGGGACGGGGTGTGTCACGCAGGGCATGGTGAAGGCGACGTACGGCACCGGCGTGTTCGTGTTCGCACACGCTGGGACGACGGTCCCCGACGCCGGCGAGCTGCTGCCGACGGTGGCGTGGCGAATCGAGGGCGTGACGGAGTATGCGCTCGACGGAGGGGTGTTCGCGGCCGGGGCATTGCTCGAATGGATGTCGCACAAGCTCGGATTCGCCGACGACCCGCGGGCGCTGGCGGCGCTCGCGCGCGACGTGGAGGACTCGGGCGGCGTGCGCGTGCTGCCGGCCATCGCCGGCATCGGCGCTCCCTGGTGGAAGCCCGAAGCGCGCGGCGTGATCGCCGGCCTGACCGCCGCCAGCGGGCGGCCCGAGGTGGCGCGCGCGGCGCTCGAGGGAATCGCCTGGCGTGTGGCCGACGTGTTCGAGGCGGTCAGGGAGCGGGTCGACGTGCAGGTGCTGCGGGTGGACGGCGGCCTCACGAACGACGCGCTGCTCGTGTCGCTCCAGGCAGACGCCATCGGCATCCCGGTCGAGCAGGTGACGGCGGATGCCACGAGCCTCGGCGCCGCGCTGCTGGCCGGGGTGGGGGCGGGCGTGTTCGCGTCGATCGCGGACGCCGCGCGGCTGGTGCCGATCGCGAAACGCGTCGAGCCGGAGACCGGCGCCGCGTGGCGCGAGGCGGCCGGAAAGCAGTGGCGCGAGTTCGTCCAGCGCGCTGCCGAGCTGTAGGCGCCGGCGAGCCGGACCGGTGTGTCCGAGCGGCTATCCTCCGAAGCACACGGGGCGTAGCGCAGTCTGGTAGCGCACTCGGCTGGGGGCCGAGCGGTCGCTGGTTCAAATCCAGTCGCCCCGACTACCGGACGGAGGCCGCATAGCGACGCACGGACTGGCGCCGGTAGGGGTGCAGAGGGGTGACTGTGCAGTTTCCTCCCTGTTGATCCCCTGCCGGCGCCTGTGCATAGGGGTGCAGGCCGGTGAACGGTCGTGCAGGGCTTTCCTCATCTTCCCGTCTTTCCGTGCCACACGGCTAGGTATTAGGGGCCGGCGCGAGCGTCTTGCTCGGAAAGCTCGTCAGTCGCAAACAGCGGTACTCCGATCCACCTTCTAAACAAGACCACTCCCGCCGTCCCCGCTGCGATGCCTGCCAGGAACCATGCCTTGTCGGAGAGACCGATCACTTGCTGCAGCGGTACGACGAGCGCGACGTACGCGCCGAGGCAGACAAGGTAGAAACGAAACAGGGTTACGCGAATCGAGACCGTTCTCAAGAGTCGGCCTCGGCATCTTGCTCGGACAGCCTCACGGCTTCGAGGGCTTCGGGCCGTGGCTCAAACACGAACATTGCGTTGGAACGTCCTGCAGCACGCTTCCGTTCGCGCCCTCGCGGTGCGAGGGAGGGGGTTCATGGGCCATTGCGGCCGCCTTCCCGTTGTAGGTCCAGACTGCCGCTCTCGGTGCCGTATGGGACCTACCAGCAAGGAAGGGAAGCAACCCTGTGCTGTACGAGTGTAGTCCGCCACGGCCATGGCGCAGAACGAACCTCCAAGAAGAAGTGCAGGAGGGTCGGATGGTCGGCCGATCACCCGCAGCTACCGCTGACCAGCAGACGGCGGGCGCATGACTCAAACACCCAACAGGGACAACCAATGATCGATGAGAACATCGCAGTGGCCGAGGCCCCTGCCCCGTGCCGTGCCAGCGGACCCGAACGATGACCCGATCACCCGATCGTGAAGTCACGCCCGACACGCGGCCAGCCCAAGACCGAGGGCACCAACCGCACGAACACGGAACGGCTCAAGCCTTTCGTCCAAGAGTTCCGAGGCGTTCCGCTGGCAGTGGTTGACCGGCTGCGCGCCGTCACCTTCGCGCAAATACGGACCCGCGATGCGCTCCATGATCCTGTTCACGGCCTACACAGGGGCACGTTCGCTGGAGGGCTGCGCGCTTCAATGGGACTGGATCGACTTCGCCGCCTCGACGGTGCGTGCAGTCCTAAGCCATTTGTTGAACCTCTGTGCCTGATCCCCGTTCGCGGGCATAGCGAGGTGGAGATATTGATTTCGCCAATAGGTCAGGCCGTTGGAGGGCGCCTCGCGGCCCGGCTCCGTTAACTGTCGGCACGTTCTTATAGAAAGCGGGGGATGATGCACAGGCACCTCACGCTCAGTGCATTCGCGACCAGCCTCTTCGCCATAGTGCTCTGCGGCAACCTGGCTTGCGGCGGCGACAAGAGCGACACCCGCGCCGAATCGCAGACAGAGGCACAGCAGGCCATCCGTCCTGAGGACAGCGCCCTGGCGAAGCGCATTGTCCTGAGACACTCAGACTTTCCGACTGGCTGGCGACGCGAACTCTCGAAAGACGAGGACAGCAGCGGCAACCTCACCTGTCGTGAGCTTGATTTCTCACGTCTGACGGTTACCGGAAGGGCGGAATCACCAGACTTCAGCAAGGGCGACACCACCGAGGCATCGTCCAAGGTGGGCATCTTCGATACGGCTGGCCAGGCGCAGGATGTATTCCGGCGACTCGCGAGCGACGGCACCGCACGCTGTCTCGCGGAGACGGTTCAGAGCGAGATCACAAAAGCGGTTGAGGACGAGGACGAAGATGAGGTAAAGCTCGGCAAGGTGTCGGTAGGCCGAGTCTCGACACCCAAGGTTGGTGATCGGTCGGCAGATCTACAGATCACAATTCCGATGGAGACCAAGATCATCTCGGTTGATGCCTACCTTGACCTGGCGGTAGTCCAACGTGATCGTGCGGTTGGTCTATTCATCTTCGTGGATGTGCTCGAGCCATTTGATGAGGACTTGAAGCGAAGTCTGATAGGAGCGGCATCCGAAAGGATGCCTGGCAACGAGCGCCTCTGAACAGTGAACCGAATCACCATCACGGCCACCGGAGTCGTCATTTTCGCCGTGGCTGCCCTTTCCGCCCCGGCCGCCGCCGGTGCGTCCGGCTACTACGTCAGCCGCACCGAGGCCGTCAGCCTCGCACGCCAGACGGCGTACGAGGAGAGCCCGTGGGACGTGACCATCAATGGGGAGTTCTATGAGCACGACTTCGCACGGACGCGGGGGTTCTGCTTCCCCAAGCGCGGCACGAAACCGAAGCGAGGCACCCGGCGGTATCACCGCTGGCGCTGCGAGGTCTACGACCCGGCTCACTCGTGCGGAGAGGTATTCGGACCTGGCGTGTTTGGCAACCCCGGCGTGTCGCTGCTCATCACCGGCTCGCGTGTGTCGGGACGGTTCTACTGGCGCACCATCGAAGGGCTGCGCTGCCATGGGGACTGATGGCGGCCGATGTGGTCAGCTCGTGTCGCGCGCGCTGACACGGGACTGGATGCAGCAGTCGCGTTGGCGATAACCTCCGATTTCGTTCTCCGACGAAGACGCAAGGAGAGGCTGTGGAGGCGGTCATCGCACTGCTGCTCACCGTTGGGGTCGCCTGTCTGATCGGGCTCAGGGCGGGGCGCGACAGAAGACTCGACGACGACGACGCGAGCGCGCTCGGGAGCACGTACGCCGAGTACCTGCGCGCGGTGTCGGCGGCCGGACTCGTGAGGCTCAGCAACGTCGTCGGAGACGTGCCCGCGCGGGAGGACATCGAGGCGTCCATCAATGGGCCGCGACTGCTCGGCGACATGATCGAGTTGCTCGAGGGCGCGACGGAGGACGCGGTGATCGATGACACCCGCGTCGGCTCTCGGGAGACGGTCGGCACTCTGCTCGCACGGCTCACCGATGACGCCGAGAAGTACTGGCCCGACCAGCTCCCGCCGATTCAACGTGCGCGGGAGTCGCTCTCCTAGTCCACCGTCTCCAGCGCGTCGGCCTCGGTAACGAAGACGCGGATGCGATCCAGCTTTCCGCCCCTCACGCGCACGAGGTGGAAGACGTCTCCCAGCACCGCGCTGTCGGGTGAGCTGTCGATTCGCCACGCCATCGCGACGAACACCTCATCCCCGGCGAGCCGCATCTCGCGCAGGTCGACCCACCGGCCGCCGACCGCGCCGGCGACCTCCTCCAGCCGCGCGAGCACCGCATCGCATCCCTCCCAGGTGCGCCCGTCGGGCATCTGGGGCGGATCTTGCAGCTGGAGCTCCGCGGAGGCGTACGGAAGCATCGCGCGCGGCCCGTCGCGGTTCCAGGCCTCGTAGGCCTCGCGCACGAGTGCGACCGCGTCCACGCTCATCCCCCGAAGTATCCCGTGCCCTGAGCCAGCTTTGCGTCCAATGGCGAAGAGGTCGCTGCAGGCGGAGCGCGCGGGCGCCGATAAGTGGGGTGGAGCGGCGATGGGAATGGGTCCTCATCCACCCGGACGTTGCGTGCACAGATGCAGGCACGTTAGACTCGCGGCGTCTGGACCAGGGAGGCAGTTCGTCTAGGGAGGGATGTGATGCGAGTTCGTCTGTTTGCCGTAGTGGCGCTTGGGTGTCTGTGGCTCTTGCCCGGCATGGCATCCGCGGCCCACGTGCAGTGCGGTGACACGATCACCCAGACGACGGTGCTGGACAGCGACGTGGTCTGTACGGACCAAGATCCTGTCGGCCTGGTGATCGGGGGAGACGACCTCACCCTGTGGATGGCGGGCTACACGATCCAGGGAGCCGATGTGGCAGACACCGACGGGATCGCCGACGACGGCACCGCGCGGTCGGGTGTCGTCATCAGAGGCGGCTCCGGCGGCACGATCACGGGGTTCGACGACGGGATCGACCTCGACGCATCCACCAGCGAGATCTTGAAGGTCGCCGTCGGCGCGTCCAGCACGGGCATCGTCGTGCGCGGAAACGGCAACTACATCTACCGCACGACCGTCGACATGAGCGCCGGGGCCGGGTTCGCGGCGATCGAGGCGCTCGGTGACGACGCCTACCTGTGGGGCAACACGGTCACGGGGAGCGCGACGAGCCTCGACGACGGGATCGTGGTCTACGGCAGCAACCCGCGGATCGTGAACAACTCCGTGTCGGGCTGCGGGTTCGACGGCATGATCGCCGGCGCCTACACGACGGGCATGATCGCGTACAACACCGTGACCGGATGCGACATCGGGATCGCTCCGTCGGGGACCGGCATCAAGGTCCAGCGCAACGACGTGTCCGGGAACTGCATCGGCGTCCTGGTCGACGACCCGGGCGCGTTCGTGCGCAACAACGACGCGCACAACGGCTGCACGGGCATCTTGATCCTGCAGGCGGGCGTCACGGTTCGGGACAACCGGACCAACAACAACGCCGACTACGGCATCGACGCGCCCGCGGGCACGATCGACAAGGGGGACAACGTCGCGACGGGCAACGGCATCGAGCAATGCCTGGTGGTCGTGTGCGTGCCTTCGCTGCCTCCCACGTGATCCGGTGGCGGTGATGCCGTCCCTGGCTTGACCCGCCGGCGGCCTTCGGGTTAGGTTCCGCTCAGCCGCCTCATCCGTACCGGAGGAGTCATGAACGGGAGGATCTGCCTTCGCGCTGTCCTGACCGCGGCGGCGGGCCTGCTGCTACTGGCCGGGGCGCCCGCCCACGCCGCGCACGTGCAGTGCGGCGACACTCTCACCACCAGCACGACGCTGGACGGCGACGTGCTGTGTGCGGACGACTACCAGCCTTACGGCCTCCGGATCGCGGCTGACAACGTCCTGCTCAGGATGAACGGCCACGCCCTCCGGGCGGGCCTGGGCGGCGGCGGAGTCGGCATCTCGAGCTCGAGTCCCGATGCGGACGGTCTCCAGGGCGTGAGGATCAAGCGTGGCTCGATCGAGGGCTTCCTCGCCGGCGTCGACCTGGCGCCCATAGATGACAGCACCATCTTCAAGGTGAACGTCACCACCAATGCCTTCGACAGCCAGGAGCTGGGAGACGCCGGCATCCTCCTGACCGGTCACCGCAACCGGGTCGAGCAGAGCGGAGTCAGCCTGCTGGCTCCCTTCGGCGACCCGGGAATCCGCTTGGCCGGAAACGACGTGTACGCGTGGGGGAACGTCGTGGCGGCCGGCGGGGACGAGAGCTCAGGCGGACATTCCGGCGTTGTGGCCATCGGCGAGCGGCCCCGCCTCGTGTACAACCGAGTCGCATGCAGTCCGCTGGGACAGCTCTCGGTCGCCGGGGTGAGCGCGTCCGGATACACGGAATACGCCGTGGTCAACCGCAATCTCACGCAGGACTGCACCGAGGGTGTCGTGGCGCAGGCGGCGGTTGCGGCCGGCGCCGGCGGCGGTCGGGTCGCGCTGAACCACACGGCCGGCGGCAACGTCGGGATCCGGGTGCAGGACGGCTCTGCCACCGTGAACCGCAACATCGCGGAGGAAGCCTCCGACACGGGCATCCTGCTGAGCCTCGCCGGCACCTTCGTTCGTGCCAACGCGGCTCACAACAACGGCAGCTACGGCATCTACGGGCCGGAGGGAACGGTGGACGGTGGCGGCAACGTGGCCGGTGGCAACGGCGACGGTACGAATCCGCAGTGCGTGAACGTGTCGTGCAGCCCTCCACCGCCGCCCTAGTCGCTACAGATAGCGGTAGGCGAGCACCGCCCCGATCCGCGTGAGCTGCAACGGCGCGCGCCGCCACGCCGCTGCGACGAGGCCCTCGCCGCCGCCGTACTCGACCGCGTAGGACGCGGTGGCCATCGACTCTGCACGGGAGGGCGTGCCGCCGCGGCGCCACGAGTACCGGTAGTGCTGCACGGGTTCCGCCCATTGTGACTTGAAGCGGCCCAGCGAGCTCGTTGGCTGCGCGGTCCCGAAGTCGAAGGTGTGGTGGCCCTGCGCGACCGCCCACGACATGACCTCCCAGTAGAGCCGGTGGTTGGGTCGCAGGTCGAGGGTCTCGTCGGCGGACCCGTTGTAGATCAGCTCGACCGTGCCGCGGTGGACGTGGAACACGCCCGCCGCCGCAGCCCGGCCGCGGTGCTCGACGAGGAAGATCCGGAACTCGCCGGGCGCGAGCAGGTCCCTGGCCAGCTTCAGCTGCCGCATGCTGCGCGGGAGCGAGCGCCACTTGCGCATCGTGTGCAGGTACAGGCGATAGGCGCTCGCGAGGTCGCGGTCGGAGGTGCCCTCCCGGAACGCGAGGTCCGCCCGGTCCGCCTTCTGCAGGCTGCGGAAGAGGTTGTTCGACGACTTGCGCCAGCCCTTCCGCAGCGTGTCGAGGTCGGTGTCGATGCGCAGCATCCAGCGCGGCGGCATCGCGTCCGTGACGAGGTCGGGCAGGTCGGCCGAGTAGTCCGCCATGGAGTGGATCTGCAGCAGGTCCGTGTCGGCGCGGGCCGAGTCACACGCGGCGCGGATGAGGGCCACCTCGAGCTCCCGTGTGTCCGCCAGCGGGCCGCCGGCCGGGAAGACCGGCATGGAGCGGGTCCGCGAGTCCGACACCAGGCCCTTCTTGTGCAGCAGCGGCAGCACGCCGCGCAGTGTTCCGCCGTCGTCTTCGAGCGCGAGATAGCGCGGCTCGAACCGGTACGCGCGGCGCAGCACGGTCGCCCATGCGCCGTGGTGATACAGCGTGGCCCGCGGGTGCGCCCGCACGTACGCGTCGTAGGCCGGTGCCGCCGGGTCGATCGGCACGGCGCGCGGCTCGCTCATGCGTACCGGTACGCGACATGCGCGCCCAATCGCAGGAGCGGCGCCGGGATCACCTGCCAGCCCAGGGCGGTGAGGCGGTTCTCCGAGCTCTCCGCCCCGTAGCCGACCGAGACCAGCGCCTCGGTGCGCGTCGTCGCACCGCCGCGGCGGTGCGTGAGGCGGTAGCGCACCTGCGGCACGGCGCCCCACTGCTGCTTGAAGCCGGCCAGCGGGGTGTCGAACTCTGCGCCGCCGAGATTGACGCGCCGCAACCCGCGGGCCGCGGCCCACTCCATGACGTTCCAGTAGAGCGCGTGGTTGGGGCGCAGCGGAAGCGCGTCCTCGTCGCTGCCGTTGTACACGAGCTCGATCGTGTCGCCGAACACGTGGTACACGCCGCCCGCCACGTCGCGGCCCTCGTGGCTCACGGCAAAGAGCTTGAAGGAGTCGCCCAGCAGCTGCTGGGACAGCCGCAGCTGCCGCAGGCTCCGGGGCAGCGACCGGTGCTTCTTCATCGTGTCCACGTACAGGCGGTGAAAGCTCCGCAGATCGCGCGGTGAGCCGGCGGAACGGAACTCGAGCCCGGACTTGTCGGCCTTCTTCAGGCTGCGGAACAGGTTGCTCGACGACTTGCGCCAGCCGGCCCTGAGCGCTTCGAGGTCGGCGGGAATGTCGACCATCCAGCGCGGCAGCAGCTCGTCCACGACGAATCCCTCGGGCGGCTCGAAGCGGCGATCGTCGGTGTTGATCGTGACGCTCGGCGCGTGGCCGGAGTCGCGCGCCGCCTCGATCAGCTGCAGGGCGACGCGGTCGTCGTCGGCCAACGGCCCGCCATAGGAGAAGACCGGGATGGAGCGGGCGCGCGCGTCCGAGACGAGCCCTTTCTTCCAGAACAGGGGGAGCACGCCGGTGACGGCACCGTCGCTCACCGCGCACAGGTAGGCCGGGTGGAAGCCGTACGAGCGCGCGAGGATCGCGGCCCAGGCCCCGAGGTGGTAGACGGACGCGCCGGGATGCGCCCGCACGTAGGCGTCCCAGCGCGGATCAGCGAGCGGGTCGATCCCGTGCGTCGTCATCGTGGTGTGGATCATCTAGGCTGCCCGCCCCAATGTCGTGGCGTGAAGGAGTCGTCTATCAGATCTACCCCCGCTCCTTCCAGGACTCGAACGACGACGGCGTCGGGGACCTGGCGGGAATCACGGCACGGCTCGACCACCTGGTCTGGCTGGGCGTCGACGCACTCTGGATCTCGCCGTTCTACCCGTCGCCGCTCGCCGACTTCGGCTACGACGTGTCCGACTACACGGACGTCGACCCGATCTTCGGCGCGCTGCCCGACTTCGACCGGCTGGCGGCGGCGGCACACGAACGCGGCCTGAAGGTGTTGCTCGACCTGGTCGCCTGCCACACCTCCATCCAGCATCCCTGGTTCCGTGACCACCCCGAGTGGTACGTCTGGTCGAAAGGGGACGCGCCGCCGAACAACTGGACCTCGGCGTTCGGCGGGCCCGCATGGAGCCGCTACGACGACGAGCGCTGGTATCTCCACTCCTTCTATCCGGAGCAGCCGGACCTCGACTGGCGCAACCCGGAGGTCGTGGCGGCGATGCAGGAGGTGGTGCGCTTCTGGGTCGCGCGCGGCGCCGATGGATTCAGGCTGGATGCGATCGACCGGCTCGCCAAGGACACGGCGTTCCGCGACGACCCGCCGTCGGACGAGCCGTTCGGGCTGCCGCTGATGGAGCACGAGCTGGGTCGCGACCTGCGTTACTCGCGCAACGCCGAGTGGATCGGGGAGGCGCTGGGCGCGATCCGCGAGGCGGCCGGCGACGCGCTGCTGATCGGCGAGGTCTACCTGCCTGCGCACAAGCACGTGCACTATCTGGAGCATCTCGATCGCTCCTTCGTGTTCGAGCTGATCCTGTCGGGCTGGGACCCCGCGCAACTGCGAGCGGCGATCGCGGCCGGCGCCGCGACGGAGGGGCGGTTCGGCCCCGGCGCCGCGTGGGCCCTGTCCAATCACGACTTCGGTCGCTTTTCGACCCGCTTCGGGAGAGCGAACGAGCGCGCCGCCGCGCTCATGCTGATGACCCTTCCCGGCACGGCCACGCTCTACCAGGGCGACGAGATCGGCCAGGGCACGGGTGCCGCGGGCGATCCGCCGTACGACCGCGTTGGCCGCGACGGCTTCCGCAACCCGATGCAGTGGGACGGCACTCGCGGCGGAGGCTTCAGCGCGGCCGAGCCTTGGCTGCCGCTCACCGATCCTCAGGAGCGAAACGTCGCGGACCAGCGCGACGACCCGGACTCCTTGCTGCATTTCTGGCGGAAGCTGATCGGCCTGCGCCGCGACCTCGGTCCCGGCTTTCGCATGGTCGAGAGCGAGGCGGGGATCATCGCCTACGAGCGCGGGGACAAGCTCGTCGCGATCAACGCGGGCGACCAGCCGGCGGTTGTACCGCCCGGCGAACCGGTGCTCGCGACCTCGGCCGCGGCGGCCCAGGATGGCAGGCTGGCGCCGGGCGACGGCGTGCTGATGTCGCGCGCTTAGCACCGCTGCGAGTTAGAAACGCTACAGCCGGGTAAGCGGGCTGATGAGGAGATGCGGAAGGTTGCGATCACGATCGGGGTCGCAGTCGCGGCCATTTTCCTGGGCAGTGGATGCGGCAGCGACGATTCCGGCGGTTCCCGGACACTGAAGTGGTACGTGTTCGCGGAGCCCTCCGGCGCGTTCCAGGATGCCGCGGAAAACTGCACCAAGGAGGCGAACGGCCGCTACCAGATCGAGATCGTCGACCTCCCGACGAACGCCGACCAGCAGCGCGAGTTGGTGGTGCGCCGGCTGGCGGCGGAGGACTCCGACATCGACATCATCGGGATGGACGTGATCTGGACCGCCGAGTTCGCGGAGGCGGAGTGGATCAAGGAGGTCACGGGCGCCGCGCGCGAGCAGGCAGAGCGCGGAGTCCTCCCGGGGCCGCTCGAGACCGCGAAGTACCAGGGGCGGCTGTGGGCGATCCCGTTCACGAGCAACACCCAGCTGCTGTGGTACCGCAAGGACCTCGTGAAGCAGGTGCCCGAGACGTGGGACGAGATGATCGAGCAGGCCGAGCGGCTTGACACGACGATCCAGGTCCAGGCCGCCCGCTACGAAGGGTTCGTGGTGTGGTTCAACTCGCTGGTCGCCTCCGCGGGCGGCGAGATCGTCGACGACGCCGGCGATCCGGTGCTCGGGGCTCCGGCCGAGCAGGCCGCCGAGGTGCTGAAGAGGTTCGCCTCGTCGTCGGTGGCGCCGCCGGCATTCACCAACAACCGCGAGGACCAGGCGCGGCTGGGATTCGAGGCCGGCGGCTCGGCGTTCCAAGTGAACTACTCGTTCGTCTACGCGAGCGCGAAGACCGGGGCCGAGACGAACCCGGCCGTGAAGAAGATCTTCGACAACATGGCGTGGGCGCGGTGGCCGAGCGTCGATCCCGGCAAGAAGAGCCGGGTGACCCTAGGAGGCATCAACCTCGGCATCGGCTCGTACTCGGAGAATCCCGAGCTCGCCGAGGAAGCGGCCCTGTGCCTCGCCCAATCCGACAACCAGGTCATCGCATCGGAGAAGGGCGGCCTCGCGCCGACCAACGCGGCGCTCTACGACGACCCGCGGATCAAGAAGGCGTTCCCGTTCGCCGAGCTGCTCGGTGAGTCGATCGCCGAGGGCGTCCCGCGGCCGGTCACTCCGGCGTACAGCGACATCTCGCTCGCGATCCAGCAGACCCTGCACCCGCCGCAGGACATCGATCCGCAGAAGACGATCGCCGACCTGAAGGACAACATCGAGACGGTCTCCAACGGAGGGCTCTTCTGATGGCGGCGCAGACTCCCGCCACACCTGCTCCCGTCGGCCGGGTCGGGGGGCGCAAGCGCCTCACGGAGCGTGCGCGGGCGGAGCGCAAGCTCGCCTACATGCTGTGCGCGCCCGCCGTGCTGGCGATGCTCGTCGTGACCGGCTATCCGATCGCCTACGCGGTCTACCTCTCCACCCAACGGTACGACCTGCGATTTCCGGACGACCGGGAGTTCGTCGGGCTCTCGAACTACGGGGAGGTGCTGTCGTCGAGCACGTGGTGGCTGGACCTCACCAACACGGTGATCATCATGGGCTTCTCGGTGGCGATCGAGCTCGTGCTCGGGATGGTGATCGCGCTGATCATGCACCGCGCGATCTGGGGGCGCGGCCCGGTGCGCGCGTCGATCCTGATCCCGTACGGGATCGTCACGGTCGTCGCCGCATTCGCCTGGCGTTACGCGTTCGACCCGACGACGGGGTTCGTCATCGGGCTCGGGCCGATCAGCGAGACATGGGCGCCGCTCGCCGAGCGCGCCGGGTCCTTCTTCGTGATCATCATGACGGAGGTCTGGAAGACCACGCCCTTCATGGCGCTGCTGCTGCTGGCCGGCCTCGCGCTGGTCCCGGACGAGCTGCACGAGGCGGCGAAGGTCGACGGTGCAAGCGCCGTGCAGCGCTTCTTCCGGATCACCCTGCCGCTGATGAAGCCGGCGATCCTCGTCGCGCTGCTTTTCCGGACCCTCGACGCGTTCCGCGTGTTCGACACGGTCTTCATCCAGACGGCCGGGGCGAACGACACCGAGACCGTGTCGATCCTGGGCTACAACCAGCTGATCAACAGGGTGAACCTCGGGCTCGGCTCGGCCGTGTCCGTGCTGATCTTTGCCTGCGTGATCATCATCGCGGTCCTGTTCATCAAGGGACTCGGCGCGTCGACGGCGCAACAGGGGGATGACCAATGAGCACCCACACGACCCGGGAGAAGCTCCTCTGGACCATCGCGATCCTGATCGTCGTCTTCTACGCGCTGCTGCCGGTGCTCTGGATCCTCTCGCTGTCGCTGAAGGACCCCGCCACGATCGGCGACGGCCGCTTCCTGCCGCAGGACTGGTCGCTGAAGAACTACGAGCAGCTGTTCGAGACCGATGCGTTCACGTACGCGCTGCGCAACTCGATCGGCATCGCCGCGATTGCGACCCTGATCTCGATCTTCCTCGGGTCGATGACCGCGTACGCCATCGCGCGGCTCCAGTTCCCCGGAAAGGGCCTGATCCTGGCCGGTGCGCTCGCCGTTGCGATGTTCCCGCCGATCTCGATCGTCGGCTCCCTGTTCGACCTGTGGCGCCAGATCGGGTTCTTCGACACCTGGTGGGGGCTGATCATCCCGTACATGACGTTCACGCTCCCGCTCGCGATCTACACGCTGTCGGCGTTCTTCAGGGAGATCCCGTGGGAGCTCGAGCAGGCCGCGCAGATCGACGGCGCGACGCCCTGGCAGGCGTATCGCAAGGTGATCGTGCCGCTGGCGGCGCCCGGTGTGTTCACCGCGGCGATCCTGACGTTCATCTTCGCGTGGAACGACTTCCTGTTCGCGAACACGCTGACGTCCACCGACCGCGCGCGGACGGTGCCGGCGACGCTCGCCTTCTTCACCGGCGGCTCCCAGTTCGAGGACCCGACCGGAGTGATCTCGGCCGCTGCGGTCGTGGTCACGATCCCGATCATCATCATGGTTCTGATATTCCAGCGGCGCATCGTGGCGGGCCTCACCGCCGGCGCAGTCAAGGGCTGAGGAGGCTCGACGAGATGGCTGAGATTCAATTGGACAACGTCACCAAGCGCTACGGCGACGGCTACGAGGCGGTCAAGGACATGAGCCTCGACATCCACGACGGGGAGTTCGTGATCCTGGTGGGGCCGTCGGGCTGCGGCAAGTCGACCGCGCTGCGCATGATCGCCGGCCTCGAGGACATCACGGAGGGCGAGCTGAAGATCGGCGGCGAGGTCGTGAACGAGCGGGCGCCCAAGGACCGGGACATCGCCATGGTGTTCCAGAACTACGCCCTTTACCCGCACATGACGGTGCGGGAGAACATGGGATTCGCGCTGAAGCTCGCGAAGGTCCCCCAGGCTGAGATCGACGAGAAGGTGGAGGAGGCCGCCCGCACCCTCGACCTGACCGAGCACCTGGACCGCAAGCCCGGGCACCTGTCCGGTGGCCAGCGACAGCGCGTGGCGATGGGCCGCGCCATCGTCCGAGACCCCGCCGCGTTCCTGATGGACGAGCCGCTGTCGAACCTCGACGCCAAGCTCAGAGTTCAGATGCGCACCGAGGTCTCGCGGCTGCAATCCCGGCTCGGCACGACCACCGTGTACGTCACGCACGACCAGACCGAGGCCATGACGCTCGGCGACAGGGTGGCCGTCATGCGCGCCGGCGTCCTGCAGCAGGTCGGAACGCCGGCCGAGCTCTACAACGAGCCGGCGAACCTGTTCGTGGCGGGCTTCATCGGGTCACCCGCGATGAACTTCATGCCTGCGACGATCGAGGGCGACCGGGTCAAGCTGCCCTTCGGCGAGGTCACGCTGGGACCGGAAGCCCGCGAGCGGGTCGGGCGCGCCGAGGGAGTCCGCAACGTGATCGCCGGCATCCGGCCGGAGAGCTTCGAGGACGCAGCCATGGTCGGCGAGGCGCGGGACAGCGGCGCGACCTTCCCCGCCAAGATCGACCTGGTGGAGTCGATGGGCTCGGAGCTGTACGCCTACTTCACGGTCGAGCAGGAGCGCGTCGAGTCACAGGAGCTCGCCGAGCTCGCGGAGGACTCGGGTGTCGGAGAGGTGCCGGGCGCCGGCGGGGAGGGACAGGTCGTGGCTCGCCTGGACGCGGCCAGCAAGGCACGCCGCGGGGAGGACCTGGAGCTGTGGGTCGACACGAACAAGCTCCACTTCTTCGACGCGGACGACGGCCGCAACCTGGCGCGCAGCTAGCGCAGCTTGGGGCGCAGCTCGGTGAGGATGTCCTCGCCCCAGGCATGCGTGCGCATCAGCCGGTAGCGGTCCGACACGACGCGCATGTACACATCGGTCTCGTTGCGGCCTTCCAGCAGCCCCGCCTCGCGCAGAGTGTTGATGACCGGGAGGTAGTCGTCGCGGTACCACGCCTCGGCCACGTCCTCACGGTCCATGAGCTCGCCGCGCGCCTGCATGCAGCGCATGCCCCACGCCTCGACGCCCTCGGCAAGGCAGCCGTAGTCCCACGAGTCCGAGGGCACCACCCGTGTGCGGGCTTCGTCACTCAGCGGAACCCGCTCGCGGAACAGGCGCTCGTGGCTCTTCAGCGGCAGGTCCTCGGGACGTAGCTGCGAATCGAGCGGGACCTTGGTCTCGACCTCCGTGACGTAGGCGTCGATGTGCGACCGTCCCTGCGCTCGCGCGACCGACACGCGGTGATGGCCGTCGCGCACGAAGTGCAGGTCTCCCACCCGGAAGACGGAGATCGGCGGCATGTCGCGCCCGCGCCGCTGGGCCTCGGCGATTCGCTGCCAGCGGCCGCGCACGCGCCCGGACGTCGGCCGGAACTCGCGGTCGAACTCCTTGGAGCGGTCCACCGTGCCGACGATCGACTCGATCGGGATCGACTGCAGGCCCACGCTGCGCTGCCCGACCCACCCGAGGGCGGCGGTCACCTCCTCGAACGGCAGGATCACGTCGAAGTCCGATGGCTCCCTCCGCAGGCGCGAGGTGAGGCGGGCAAGCGCCTGTTCGCGGCGCGCCCGGGAGAAGTCCGTCTGCGCGTCCGAGGCGGGGAAGCCGGTGTCGGCTCCGCCCAGCTTTCGGAGGCGAAAGGCCATGCGCTGAATTTAGCGCGGACCGCTCCGCTACTGGTTGAGCGCGCCCGCGCGAAGCTCCGACAACCGCACGACCTCGCGCTCGAGGCGCTTGCGGTCGGCGATGTCGTGAATGAACGCGTGGAACGAGAAGCCGCCGCGCACGCGCACCGCCGTGATGCTCACCTCGACGGGGAACTCGGAGCCGTCGCGGTGGAGCGCGAGCAGCTCGACGCGGCTGTTCAGCATGGGCCCCTTGCCCGTGCGCAGGAAGCGGTCGAGGCCCCGTTGGTGCGCCTCCCGGTAGCGCGCCGGGATGATGAGCTCGGCAAGCTGCTTGCCGACCGCTTTTGCCGCCGGCCAGCCGAACATCTCCTCGGCAGCCCGGTTCCAGGCGATCACCTCGCCCCTCTGGTTCATCGACACGAACG
>Ga0209382_10004997_pt1 | contig 17371 bp, 16 predicted proteins | sample SoiMetdeltSBSDD5_FD_187599 | JGI IMG/M metagenome (GOLD analysis project Ga0209382, IMG submission 187599) | Bulk soil microbial communities from a Populus tree surrounding site in Tennessee, USA - Soil MetaG P. deltoides SBSDD5 (SPAdes) (version 2) | ecosystem: Environmental > Terrestrial >...
GGCATGGCGCGGGCGGTGGTCGAATCGGTGGCCGAGAACACCACGGACGCGGTCGTGGCGCCCGCGCTGTGGACGCTGGCCGGAGGGGCGGCCGGGGCGTTCGTGCACCGGGCCGGCGACACGCTCGACTCGATGGTGGGCTACCGGGACAGCACCTACCGGCGCTTCGGGGCGGCCGCGGCTCGGCTCGACGATGCGCTGGCCTGGGTGCCGGCCCGCGCCACTGCGGCGCTGGTCGCGCTGGCCCGACCCCGCCGGGCGGGCGAGGTGGTCAGGGCCGTGCGGCTGGACGCGCCCGCGCACCCCTCGCCCAACGCGGGCGTCGCCGAGGCCGCGTTCGCCGCCGCGCTGGGCGTGCAGCTCGGTGGAGGCGAGAACCGCTACGGCGATCGGGTGGAGTGCCGGCCGCCGCTGGGCCGGGGCCGGGCGCCGGAGGCCGCCGACATCGCGAAGGCGGTGGACCTGTCCCGGGACCTGACCTGGCTGCTGGCCGGGATGCTGGCGGCGGTGGGGCTGGCCGGCCGCGCCCGGACGAGGGCGAGGCGGCGGTGAGCGCGCCCCGCATCCCTCCGCCCGGGGCCCACGGGGGCGACGGGGCCCGGGTGGCCGCCGCTCTGGGGATCGACCCCGCCGCCGTCCTCGACCTCTCCGCCAGCCTCAACCCGTTCGCCCCCGACGTGGCGTCGCTGGCCCGCCGCCGCCTGGATGCCCTGGGCCGCTATCCCGACGTGGGCCGCGCCGAGTCGGCGCTGGCCGCCGGCCTCGGCCTGGACCCGGATCGCCTGGTCCTGACCGCGGGCGGCTCCCAGGCCATTGCGTTGGTCGCGGCTCTCGCCGGGGCGGGCTGGGTGGACGAGCCCGACTTCGCCCTGTACCGGCGGCACCTCGGCCGGCTCGATCCGGACGCGCCGCGCTGGCGCTCCGACCCCCACAACCCGTCGGGGCGGCTGGCGAGGGCGGGCGAGCGGGCGGGGGTGTGGGACGAGGCCTTCCTGCCGCTCGCGGCCGCGGCCTGGAGCCGCCACCGGGAGGGCTGGGCGCTGGGCTCGCTCACCAAGGCCTTCGCCTGCCCCGGCCTGCGCCTCGGCTACGCCGTCGCCCCCGCTGCCGACGCCGCGGCCGCCCTGCGCCGGGCCCGGCCCGAGTGGGCGGTCGACGGCCTGGCCTGCGCCCTGGTCCCCGACCTGGTGGAGCGGGCCGACCCGCCCGCCTGGACGGCGGCGGTGGCCAAGGCCCGGGACGAGCTGGTCCGCGTGCTGGAGGCGCACGGCCGGGCCCCACTGGCGTCCGAGGCTCCGTGGGTGCTGGTGCCGGGGGCGGCCGGCCTGCGCGAGGCGCTGGCCCGCGAGGCCGTGGTGGTGCGCGATTGCGCCTCGTTCGGCCTGCCGGACCACGTGCGCATCGCGGTCCCCGATGCCGACGAGCTCGACCGGCTCGACCGCGCCCTGGGTCGGATCACGCACGCCGCGGAGTGACATCAGCACCATAAGTCAGTGACGGGCCCGCTCCGGCTGGGGCATGATGGTGGGCCCCATGACCTCGTCTCCACCGTTCCCCGCCCCCGTCGACCGCATCGTGTTCGAGCTCGCGGCCCTGGTCACGCCGGCCGATCCCACGCCGGATGACCCGCCCTGCCCCCGCTCGGGGGCTCGGCGGCTGGTCGGCGCCCTGGTCCGCCGGGGCCTCGAGGTCCGGGTGGTGGCGGGCGAAGCGCCCGGGACGGCGGAGGACATCGCCCAGGTGCTGCAGCAGGCCGGCATCCCCGGGGCGGGCGTGGCGGTCGAGGACCTGGCCGCGGCCACTGCGGGCACCGAGCCCGGCCGCACCCTCGTCGTCATCCGCCGGCCGGACCCGATCGACACCGCGCTGGCCGGCACGACGGTGGCCGGTCACCCGGTGCTAGCCGTAGGCGATCGGCCCGTGCACCGCGCCGTGCTCGACTGGCTGACGGCCGAGGCGGGAGCCTTCGTCGCCTCCGCCCTGCTGTGCGGGCCGCTGGACGAGCGGGCCGAGTCCGCCACCCGGGCCCAGCACCTGCGGCTCACCAAGCCCCCGGGCTCGCTGGGACGGCTGGAGGACGTCGCTGCCCAGCTCGCCGGCATCGCCGCCACCTCGCCGCCCCCGCTCCCCCGGCCCGCGGCCATCGCGGTGTTCGCGGGCGACCACGGCGTCCACGCCCAGCGCGTCTCGCCCTGGCCCCAGGAGGTCACCGCCCAGATGGTGGGGAACCTGCTGACCGGCGGCGCGGCAATCAACGTCCTGGCCCGCCAGGTCGGGGCCGAGGTCGTGGTCATAGACGTCGGCACCGCGGCCACGTTCGAACCTCACGCGGGCCTGACCGACGCCAAGGTGCGCCGGGGCACCGCCGACCTCACCGTCGGCCCGGCCATGACGGTGGACGAGGCGCTCCAGGCCCTCGACATCGGCGCCACCGCCGCGGCCGGGCTGGTGGAGGCGGGGGCGGCCTGCCTGGTCACGGGCGACATGGGCATCGCCAACACCACGCCCTCGGCCGCGCTCATCGCCAGCCTCACCGAGCTGCCGGCCGCGTCGGTCACCGGCCGGGGCACGGGCATCGACGACGCCTGGCTCACCCGCAAGATCGCGCTGGTCGCGGCGGCCGCGGCCCGAGCCCGCTACGCCCACGGCGAGGACCCGCTCGCGGTGCTGGCCGAGGTGGGCGGCCTCGAGCACGCCGCCCTGGCCGGCTTCCTGGTGGGGGCGGCCGCGCTGCAGGTGCCGGTGATCGTGGACGGCGTGATCGCGGCGTCGGCGCTGCTGGTGGCGAGCCGGCTGGTCCCCGGGGTCGAGCGTTGCGTGATCGCCGGCCACCGCTCGGTCGAGCCCGGTTCGGGCGCGGTGCTGACCGCCCTCGACCTGGTGCCGCTCATCGATCTGGACCTGCGCCTGGGCGAGGGCACCGGGGCCGCCCTGGCCGTCCCGCTCGTCGAAGCCGCGGCCCGCGTGGTGCGGGAGATGGCCACGTTCGACGAGGCCGGGGTGAGCGACAAGACCTGATGCCACCGCCTCGGCCAAGCGCGTCGCTAGGCTTGGCCGCCTCGTGACCGACCGCTTCTCCGAGCCCGAACGGTCCTCCGCGGCCGATCCCCGGCGGGTCTTCATCCCGGCCCCCAGTGGTGGCGCGCGCTCCGGCGGCACCAGCGCGCCCCCGCGGCCCGCGCCTCCCCCACGGCGGACCCGGCCTCGCGGCCCGGGCGACCTCCCGCCCCGAACGGCCCCACCGCCGCGGCCCCCCGACGATCGCCCGTGGTTCCGGCGGGTGCGCTGGAAGCGGGTTCTGGTCGGCGTCGCCATCCTGCTGGTCGTCGCGGTGCTCGGCAGCTTCCTGTACGCCCGCAGCATCTTCAACCGCATCGAGCGGGTCGAGGTGAGCGAGTCGCTGACATCGTCCTCCCACGGCACCAACTACCTGATCGTGGGGTCCGACTCGCGGGCCAACGTCACCGAGGAAGGTGACGCCGGGTTCACCACCGCGGACGCGCCCAGCGGCCAGCGCTCGGACACGATCATGGTGCTGCACCTGGAGGGTGGGAAGGCGCAGATGCTGTCCATCCCCCGCGACCTGTATGTGCCCATCGCCGGCACCGACGGCACGCAGAAGATCAACGCCGCCTACAACGGCGGGCCCACGAGGCTGGTCGACACGGTGACGCAGTACTTCGACATCCCCATCGACCGCTACATGGAGGTCGACTTCGTCAGCTTCGCCGGCCTGGTGGATGCGCTGGGGGGCATCACGATCAACTTCCCGTACCCGGCGCAGGACACCGAGTCGGGCCTGTACATCACCGCCGCGGGCCCCCAGGAGCTCGATGGCGACATGGCCCTGGCCTACGTGCGCTCCCGCCACTACCAGGAGCTCAAAGAGGACGGCGAGTGGCACGAGGACCCCACCGCCGACCTGGGCCGCATCCAGCGCCAGCAGGCCTTCCTGACCACGGTGTTCGGCAAGCTCAGCGACACCAAGAGCCCGTTCACGCTGGCGCGGGCGGCCGATGGCATCTCCAAGGGCCTGCGCATCGACGACAAGATGTCCTTCACCGACGCCCTGCGGCTCGGCTGGGGCATGCGGGGCATCGTGCCCGAGCCGCTGGACCCGCTGCCGGTGGACAACGCCCGCAACGAATCGGGCGCTGTGCTCATCCTGCGCGAGGACGAGGCCCAGCCCATCCTGGACAAGGTCCGTTAGGCGAACAGCACGCTGGGGTTGAGGATTCCGTCGGGGTCCAGCGCCCGCTTCACTTCGCGCATGGCCTCCACCTCGGCCGGCGACCGGTCGCGGGCCAGCCACGCCTTCTTGGCCGTGCCGATGCCGTGCTCGGCGCTGATCGACCCGCCTCGCTCGACCACGAGACCCAGCACCGTGTCGTCGATGGCGGTGTCGTCGGCGGGCGGGCCCACGACGTTGACGTGGACGTTGCCGTCGCCCACGTGCCCGAACAGCACTGTGATGGCACCGGGGCGGGCCTGTTCGACCCTCTCCACCACCTCGGCGCAGAAGGACGCCAGGGCGGCGATCGGCAGGGTGACGTCGAGCTTGTGGACCACGCCGAGGGTGGCCCCCACCTCGGAGTGCGCCTCCCGCCAGCGCCACAGGCGGGAGCGATCGGCGGCCTCGGTGGCCACAGCCGCGTCGAGCACGCCGGGGCGGCCCTCCAGGGCCGCGGCCAGGGCGGGGACCGGGTCGGTGGGAGCGTCGACCTCCACCAGCAGGTAGGCGCCCGCATCGGGGGCGACCGGGGGCGGCGCGCCGAGGTGGTCGGCCACCAGGCGGAGGCTCGGGCCGTCCATGAGCTCCAGGGCGGCCAGGCCCGCGACCGACCGGCGCAGGGCGGCGGCCGCCTCCACGACGGCGGCGATCGACGCCGCGCCCACCAGGGCGGTCACCAGCTCGCCGGGCGGGGCCACCAGGCGCAACCGGGCCGCAGTGACGATGCCGAGCGTCCCTTCGCTCCCGCACAGCAGCTGGGCCAGGTCGTAGCCGGTGTTGTCCTTGACCAGGCCGGCCAGCCGGCTCACCACCGCGCCGGTGCCCAGCACGGCCTCGACCCCGATCAGCTGGGCCCGCATGGCTCCGTGGCGCAGGACGTGGATGCCGCCCGCGTTGGTGGCGACCATGCCCCCCACCGTGGCCGAGTCCCGCGCGCCGAGATCGACGCCGAACGCCAGGCCCGCACCGGCTGCCCCCGCCTGCAGCGCGGCCAGCGGGACACCGGCGCCGGCGGTCGCCTGGGCCGCGGCGGGGTCGAAGTCCAGGCGGTCCAGCCGGCCCAGGCTGACCACCACCTCCCCGGCCAGGGGCACGCCGCCGCCCACCAGCCCCGTGTTCCCGCCCTGGGGGACCAGCGCCACGCGGTGGCGGCGGGCCAGGGCCACCACCTCGGCCACCTCCGCGGTGGTGCCCGGGCGCAGGACGGCGGGCGTGGAGCCCCGGAAGCGGCCGGTCCAGTCGGTGGCGTAGCCGGCGGTCACGTCCGGATCGACCACCACGTGGGCCGCGCCCAGCGCAGCGCGGCAGCCGGTCAGGAACTCACGCACGCCCGCGCAGGCTAGGACAGCGCTCTAGGGGTCGGGACGGGCAACGATGCGGCCGCGGGCCTCGCCCAAACTGAGGCGGACGCCCCCGCCGACGTCGGCGTGACCCCGCAGCACCACCTCGTCGCCGTCCTCGAGGAACGTGCGCTCGACGCCGGCCACCGCCAGCGGCTCGGCGCCGTTGCGGGTCAGCTCGATGAAGCTGCCCTCGCTGCCCCGCTCCGGTCCCGACACCGTGCCCGACGCCAGCAGGTCGCCCACCTGCAGGTGGGCGCCGTTGACGGTGAGGTGCGCCACCTGCTGGGGCATGCGCCAGTACAGCCCGGCGAAGGACGTGCGGCTCACCGGCTCCTCCCCGGTGCCGCCCGCGGGGCGCAGCGCCACCTCCAGGTCGAGGGCCAGACCCCAGTCCTCACCCAGCTGCAGGTAGGGGAGCGGCTCGGGGGCCTGGACCGGCCCCGGCACCCGGCAGGCCGCGAGGGCGTCGAGTGGGGTGATCCAGGCCGCCAGCGTGGTGGCGAACGACTTGCCGAGGAAGGGACCGAGCGGCTGGTACTCCCAGGCCTGGATGTCCCGGGCCGACCAGTCGTTGACCAGCGCCACCCCGAACACGTGGCCCGGCGCCGCGGCGACGCTGACCGGGTGGCCCGGCGTGGAGGCCCGCCCCACCACGAACCCCACCTCCAGCTCGATGTCGAGGCGGGTGCTCGGGCCGAACACGATGGTCCCGGAGGCATCGCGGCGCTGCCCCGACGGCCGCGGCACCGGGGTGCCCGACACCACGATCGTCCCGGCCCGGCCGTGGTAGGCGACGGGCAGGTGGCGCCAGTTCGGCAGCAGCGGCTCGGCGTCGGGCCGGAACAGCCGGCCCAGGTTGGTGGCGTGCTCGAGCGAGCTGTAGAAGTCGACGTAGTCGGGCACCGCCACCGGCAGGTGCAGCGTGATGTCGGCGACCGGCACCAGCGCGGGCTCCGCCACCGCCCGCCCCGCGGACGAGCACACCAGCTCGGTCAGCGCCTCGCGCACCTGGCGCCAGGCGTCGGGCCCGGCGGCCAGGAACGGGTTGAGGCGGTCGGCGGCCAGCGCTGCGGCCCACGGCTCCAGCCCCGCCACTCCCGCCGCCGCCAGCCGGCCCAGGTCGAGGACGTGATCGCCGATGCGGGCCGCCACGTGGCGCTCGCCCCCGCCGGTCGAGAACACGCCGTAGGGCAAGTGCTCGGCCGGGAAGCCCGACCCGTCGGCCCCCGGCACCCAGGAGCTCAGCATGGGCTCACAACAGGTCCCGGGCCGCCAGCTGGCCCAGCACCCGGTCGAGGGACGAGACGCTGACCGCCGCCACCAGCTCGCGGGACCCGCTGACCAGACCCAGCAGGTCGGCGGCGCGGTCCTCGCCCGCCGCCAGCGCGGCGGCCACATCGCCCACCGAGCCCCGCGAGTGGGCCACGCCCGCCCCGGCGAGCAGGTTGACCAGCCCGTGGCGCACCCCGCGGTCGCCACGCGAGCGGTAGGGGTCGTCGAACCCACCCCCGACCTTCACCACCAGGTGGCGCGCCTCGCAGCCCACCAGGACCCGGGCCAGCCAGTCGACGCTGGGGACCGAGGACGAGACCGGCCCGACGCCGCGCACCTTGACCCCGTCGCCCGGGGCCACCGCGTCCAGGGACCGATCGAGCTCGGCATGGGCGGAGATCTCGACGTAGCGACGCACCCGCACCGGCGGGGCCGGCATCCGTGCGCTCTGGGGCGCCTCCACGTGCACCAGCCCGGAGGTGGCGTACACCCCGCGCCAGCCGGCGAACGTGTCGTAGCCCACCACCCCGATGGCCGGCGGTCGGGTGAGGCCGGAGGCGACGCACGCATCCAGCTCGGCCAGCCGGGGGGCGGGGCACAGGAACGGCCCGACCGCCCGCCGGTGCGGTCCCTGCAGGGCCTCGGCGTGGTCCCGGAGGGCGTCGGCCATCGGCCGGCTCAGCGGCGGGAACAGCTCCGCATCGTCGAAGAGGCGCTCGAGCACCGCGTGCAGGGGGGTGGGCAACGTTGCACCTCCGAAATGCGGAGGTTAGTGTCCGCCTATCGGTGAGATGAGACAGCAGTACCTTGTGTCACCGAACTGGAACAGATAGTACCGAGGGAAACGAGGCGTGACGGTCCGCTCAGTCGCCGCACGGTCCGTGCGCCCGAATCCTCCCGGGGTTCGGAGCCGCCGGTGGCCGAACAGTCGAAGACCGTGGACGCCGCGCTCAGGCTGCTGACGCTGCTCGCCGAGCACGACGACGAGCCGAGCGCTGCGTCCCTCGCCCGGGTCCTGGGCTTGTCCCGCACCGCCGTCGCCCGCATGCTGGCCACGCTGGAGGCCCACGGCCTGGCCCGCCGTACCGACCACGGCTGGGGCCCGGGGCTGGGCCTGCTGGCGCTGGCGTCCGGGATCGAGCCCCAGCTCCGGGCCCTGGCCCGGGGCGAGCTGGAGGCGCTCGCCACCCGCTTCGGCGAGACCGCAGTGCTGACGGTCCGCGACGGCGACGAGGCCGTGGCCGTGGACCAGGTGGTCGGCGGGGCCGGCGTGATCCAGATCCACTACCGCACCGGCACGCGCCACCCCGTGCACGTCGCGGCCAGCGGGAAGGCGCTGCTGGCCGAGAACCTGGCCGCCGGTCCGGTGTTCTCCAGTGGCGAGCTGGAGCCGGGCGTGCGGGGCGTGGCCGCGGCCGTGGTCGACGCCGACGGCCGCCCCATCGCCAGCATCGCGGTCGTGGCGCCCGACCACCGCTTCCCGGATGACGACGCCGAGGCGGCCGCGGCCGTCGGGGTCGCCGCCGAGCGGATCAGCCACGCCCTCGCCCGCGCCGCGCCCGCGCGCCGGCCGCCGCCCTCTCCCCCCGCTTCCCGAGGAGGTCGCGATGCCCCACTACCAGCGGGTCGGTGACGTCCCGCCCAAGCGCCACACCCAGTTCCGCGCCCCCGACGGCAGCCTCTACGCCGAGGAGCTGATGGGCTCGGAGGGGTTCTCCGCGGCGTCGTCGCTGCTCTACCACCAGCGCCCGCCCACGGCCATCGTGGCGGCCGACGCGGTGGGGACCGACGACGTCCCGCTCCGGGCCAACGAGCCCCTGCTCCCCCGCCACCTGCGCACCGCCGACCTGGAGGCGGGCGACGACCTCGTGACCGGCCGCCACCTGCTGCTCGGCAACGAGGACGTGCGGTTGTCCCTGGCCCGGCCCACCCAGCCCAGCGGCCTCTACCGCAACGCCACCGGGGACGAGGTCGTCTACCTCCGCACCGGGGCCGCCCGGCTGGAGTCCTCGTTCGGCGCCCTCGACTGCCGCACGGGTGACTACGTGGTGATCCCCACCGGCACCACCCACCGCTGGCTGCCCGAGCCGGGCGAGGCGATCGACGCGCTGGTCATCGAGGCCCGTGGCCACGTGACCGCACCCGCCCGGTACCTGTCGGCCACCGGCCAGTTCCTGGAGCACAGCCCCTACTGCGAGCGGGACCTGCACGCCCCGGACACCCCGCTCCTGGCGGCGGACGGCGGGCCGGCCGAGGTGCTCGTCCGCCAGCGGGGTGGGCTCACCCGCTACCGGTACGCCCATCACCCCTTCGACGTCGTGGGCTGGGACGGCTGCCTCTACCCCTACCGCCTGTCGATCTACGACTTCGAGCCGGTGACCGGGCGGGTCCACCAGCCTCCTCCGGTGCACCAGACCTTCGCCGGGCCGCGCTTCGTGGTGTGCAGCTTCGTGCCGCGCAAGCTCGACTACCACCCGCTGGCGGTCCCGGTCCCCTACAACCACGCCAACGTGGACAGCGACGAGGTCCTCTACTACTGCGAAGGCGACTTCACCAGCCGCAAGGGCGCGGGGATCGGCGCCGGGTCCATCAGCCTGCACCCTGCGGGCTTCGTGCACGGCCCGCAGCCGGGCAGCGTCGAGGCCGCGCTGGGGGCCGAAGCCACCGACGAGCTGGCGGTGATGGTCGACACCTTCCGTCCCCTGGCCCTGGGCGATGCCGCCCTCGCCTGCGAGGACCCGGACTACCCCTGGTCCTGGGCGCGCTAGCCGCCGGCGACGACGTCCTGGTACAGGCTGCGGTCGACGACGGCCGAGTCCGGCAGCGGGCGCTCGTGGGCGACGCCGCCCACGACCACGAGCGCGGCCTGGATGCGGGTGGTGGTGTCGGCCCGGATCTCCCAGTCGTACAGCGGGGCGGACCCGCCCGTCAGGTCCTCGTCCAGCGCGTCCACCGCCTCGTCGCTCCAGCCGTCGGCCAGGTACGTGTTGACCGTGCGCAGGACGGCCCGCACGTAGGCCAGGCCGGTCGCCCGGTCCGCGGCCAGCAAGCGGGGGGCGAACACGGTGCCCTCGATCGCCTCGCTGGCCGGCAGCGTGCCGAGCAGCATGAAGGCGTCGTCGCCGGCCACCTCGGCCGCCTCCGGCTCGGGCAGCCAGGCGAGGGAGACCTCGGCGTCCTTCAGCCGGCGCGCGGCCTCAGCCGACGAGGCGGGCACGATGTCGAGCGCGTTGAGCGTCAGCTCGTTCTGGTCGAGCACCAGTCCGACCGGGTACAGCGCGCCGCTGCCGATGCCGCCGCTCACCGCCATGCGCTGGCCCTCCACCGACCTCCAGTGGGCGGGATCGGGAAGCACCGAGGTGTCGGCCCACAGCCCCGCTTGGGCCACCTCGGTGTCGTTGGGCGCCCGGGACAGCGGCCCGCCGAGCACCAGCCGGGCGCCGCCGCCCTCGCGCACCGCGTCCAGGAACGGGGCGTCCACGGTGCCGACCACCGCGTCGATCTCGCCCCGGGCCATGGCCGCGTAGGCCTCGGGCTGGTCCATCTGCACGACCTCGATCGTGAGGTTCTCGGCCTCGAACTCGTCGGTGGCCTGGGCCAGCAGCAGCGGAGCGGCCGCCGCGGTCGATTCGGTCAGCGCCACTCGCACGCCGGCGGGCTGGGGCAGCGGGACGGCCTCGGGCGCCCCGGCCTCGCACCGGGCCACTGCCCGTCCGATGCGCAGGTCGGCCGGGTCGGTGGCCGCGGCCGCGCCGCAGCCGGGGCCCGGATCGTCGGGCACCCTCGGGCCCTCGGGCGGGACGACCACCTCGGCGTCGGGCCCCTGCCGGACATAGGCCACCCCCACCGCCGCGAGCGCGACCACGAGGGCGAGCACCCACAGGATGTTGCGGCGGGTTGTGGAGCGCACGGGTCGCTCAGGCGGCGACCGTGGCCAGTGCTTGGGTGACGAGCTCCTCGATGCCCTGGTCCAGGTGGTCGCGGCGCAGCAGCCCGCGAGCCACCACCACCGCCCCCCGTTCGGTCAACACGCGGGAGAAGCGGTCGAGCGCCTTGCCGGCATGGATGGCATAGGTCATGAACGCGGCGACCGGCTTGCCGTCCACCACCGGCATGCGCTGGATCCGCCCCTTCCGGCCCGGGCGGTGGCCGAACAGCACCAGGCCGTCCACCCAGGTCCCGATGAACACCACGTCGGCCTCGGCCAGCTCCTTCAGGCCGATGTCGGTGATGTTGTAGATCGTCACGTCGACGCCCCGCGACGCCACCTCGTCCGCGATCAGCCGGGCGGCCCGGGCCGTGTTGCCGGTGAGGCTCTCGTAGATGACGACCGCTCTTGCCACGTTCTGACCGCTCCCCCTGCGCCGAGTCGACGGGCGATGTTGGCACCTCGGCCCGCGTCTGTCGAAGGCGCCGGCTGCGCGTACCGTACTGCCCGGTCCGGCCGACCATCCCCGGGCGGGTTGACGGGCCTCGGTACGATCGGCCGCAACCGTCTGCAACCAGTCTCCCCGGGGACGAACATGCTGTTCCCCACCGTCGCCTTCGCGGTCTTCTTCCTCGCCGCCTTCACCGCCAACTGGTTGCTGCGGCCCCACTTCCTGGTGTGGCGGGCGACGATGGTGGCTTTCAGCCTGTACTTCTACGGCTGGGTCGACGTGCGCTTCGTGTTCGTGCTGGTGGGGTCGGCCGCGCTCAACTGGGCGCTGGCCCTGGCCGCGCACCGGGCCATGCCGTTGGGCGACCCCACGGCCGAGAGCCGGCGGCTGGTGCGCCTGGCGGTGGCGGCCAACCTGGTGGTGCTCGGGGTGTTCAAGTACCACGGCTTCTTCGTCGCCTCGGCCACCGACGCCCTGGGCAGCCTCGGGCTGCATCCGAACACGCCGGTGCTCGACATCCTGCTGCCCATCGGCATCTCGTTCTTCACCTTCCACGCCATCAGCTACGTGGTGGACGTGGGCCGGGGCGACATCGAGCCCATCGGCTTCGGCGACGTGCTGCTGTACATGAGCTTCTTCCCCCACCTGGTGGCCGGGCCCATCTCGCGGGTGGACGAGCTGGTCCCCCAGTTCCACGAGCGGCCCGACCCCCGCAAGGTGGCGGCCACCGAGGGGCTCACGCTCATCGGCCTCGGCCTGTTCATGAAGGTGGTGGTGGCCAGCTACCTGGCCACCCAGCTGGTCGACCCGGCCTACGGCGCGCCCGGGGGCCGCAGCGGAGCGGAGCTGGCGGCGGCCACCTACGCCTACGCGGTGCAGATCTACGCCGACTTCGCCGGCTACACCAACATCGCCATCGGCTGCGCGCTGCTGCTCGGCATCAGGCTGCCCGCCAACTTCGCCTCGCCCTACCGCGCCCGCTCCGTGCGCGAGTTCTGGCACCGCTGGCACATGACGCTGTCGCGGTGGCTGCGGGACTACGTCTACCTGCCGCTCGGCGGGGACGGGCATGGCACGGCCCTCACCTACCGCAACGTCATGGTGACGCTGGCGCTGGCCGGCCTCTGGCACGGCGCCGACTGGAAGTTCCTTATCTTCGGGGTGCTGCACGGGACCTACGTGGTGGGTGAGCTCACCGCCTCGGCCTGGGCAGAGCGGGCCACCCTGCCCGCCGTGCCGCAGCCCGTCTCCAACGCCTTGCGCTGGCTGGTCACGTTCAACCTCGTGTGCGTGGCCTGGGTCTTCTTCCGGGCCGACTCGGCCGCGACCGCGTTCGAGATCCTCGGCCGCATCGCCACCTCGGCCGCCGGGTCCTCCACTCTGGTCACCGGGCTGGCCCTGGCCGTCATCGGCGGAGCGCTGGCCCTCCAGCTCGGCCCCCGCCGCCCCGGCGCGGCGGTGCAGGCCCGCTTCTCGTCCCTCGACCCCGCCCTGCAGGCCCTGGTGCTCGCCGGGGGCCTGACGCTGATCAGCGTCCTCGGCCCCGACGGCGTGCCCCCCTTCATCTACTTCCAGTTCTGATGAGCACCCCCACCGGCACCGGACCGCACTCCCGCACCCCGCCAGGCTGGCCGGGCGACGACCCCACCGTGCCCGACCAGCTGGGGGACCTGGGCCGGACCCGCCCCGGCCGCAGCCGGCCCGCGGGTCGCCATCCCCGGGTGCGGGAGGAGCGTCCCCAGCCGAAGCCGGTCGGCCCCGAGGCAACCCAGGAGCCGTCGCCGCGCCCGGCGCGGGCCCCGGACCCCGACACCGCCGAGGGCACCGCGCCCGCGGGGCGGGTGCTGGTGGTGATGGTGGCCGCCCTGGTGCTGGCCATGCTGGTGAACGCCGACGCCCTGGTGGCCCGGACCGAGCGCCGCGACCCGGGCCCGGCGCGGGACCGGGAGCTGGCGGTGTGGCATCCCATCCAGGACGTGAGCCACGCGCTCCAGCTCCACCGCGTCCGCCAGTTCGCCGACTGGGTGGCGGGCAACGACGATGACGATCGGCCCCCGGTGCCCGAGCCCGCCCCCGAGACCGCCTCCCTCCCGGGGCGTCGTGAGCTGCCCCGGCCCGGCGGCGACCTGCCCGACACCCCGCCCACCACCGAGGGGCCGGCGGCGCTGCGCACTCCGACCACCGCGCGACCGCTGCGGTTGTGGGTGGGCGGCGACTCGATGTCCGAGGCCTTCGGCCGCGAGCTGGCGACCCAGGCCAAGGCCACCGGAGTGATCGACCCGACCGTCCACACCGAGATGGCCTCGGGGCTGACCCGGCCCGACTACTTCGACTGGCCTGCGGCCCTGGCCGCCGACCTGGAGTCCGCCGACCCGGAGGTCGTGGTGGCCGTGTTCGGGGTCAACGACGCCCAGGGCATCGTGCTGCCCGACGGCACGCCGGTCCCGGAGGTTTCCGACCCCCGCTGGACCGTCGAGTACCAGCGCCGGGTGGGCGCGGTCATGGACCAGCTGCGGGCCGACGATCGCCTGGTCCTGTGGGTGACCCAGCCCCCCATGCGGGACCCGGAGTTCAACGCCCGCATCGCCGTGGTCAACCAGGCCATCGCGGCCGAAGCGGCCACCCGGCCCTGGATCGTGCTGGTGGACCCGACCCCGGTGGTGGGCGCCACCACTCCGGACGTACGCCGCAGCGACGGCATCCACCTCACCGAGGACGGTGGTGCGCTGCTGGCCACCGACGTCCTCGGGCGGCTGGGCGAGCGGGTGAACCTCACGGGTGGGGCTGTGAACTAGAACGACGGGGTTCCTGTCCGGAGGTCCCCCATGGTCTCAGCCCTGTTCGATGCCGATGCCTGGCGCCCCGTCGAGGGCTTCGAGCTGACCGACATCACCTACCACCGGGCCGTCGACACCGGCGTGGTGCGGGTGGCGTTCGACCGGCCTGAAGTGCGCAACGCCTTCCGGCCCCACACGGTCGACGAGCTGTACCGGGTGCTCGACCACGCCCGCCAGAGCGCGGACGTCGGCTGTGTGCTGCTCACCGGCAACGGGCCCTCCCCCAAGGACGGCGGCTGGGCCTTCTGCTCGGGCGGAGACCAGCGCATCCGGGGCCGCGACGGCTATCGCTACGCCGAGGGCGAGACGGCCGAGACGGTCGACCCCGGGCGCACCGGCCGGCTCCACATCCTGGAGGTGCAGCGCCTGATCCGCTTCATGCCGAAGGTGGTCATCTGCCTGGTGCCCGGCTGGGCGGCCGGCGGCGGCCACAGCCTGCACGTGGTGTGCGACCTCACGCTGGCCAGCCGCGAGCACGCCCGCTTCCGGCAGACCGACACCGACGTGGCGAGCTTCGACGGCGGCTTCGGCTCCGCCTACCTGGCCCGGCAGGTGGGCCAGAAGTTCGCCCGCGAGATCTTCTTCCTGGGCGACACCTACAGCGCGGAGGACGCCCACCGCATGGGGATGGTCAACGCGGTCGTGCCCCACGACGACCTGGAGCGGGTGGGCCTCGACTGGGGCCGGCGGGTCATGGGCAAGAGCCCCACGGCCCAGCGCATGGTCAAGTTCGCCCTCAACCTGATCGACGACGGGCTGGTGGGCCAGCAGGTGTTCGCGGGTGAGGCGACCCGGCTGGCCTACGCCACGCCCGAGGCCGAGGAGGGCCGCGACGCGTTCCTCGAGCGGCGCACGCCGGACTGGTCGGGCTACCCGTGGCACTACTGACCTTGCGCTCTCGTGCGCTCGGCCGTGCGGTCGGGTGCGAACTTGTCATTGACTCTGCAACTATCGGCCGTAGGATTTCGTGGTGATGGACCCGTTGAGCGACGACCGGCTGACGCTTGTCGGGCTCCTGTTCGAGTGCGCGACGGCCCTGCGCTCCCAGCTCGACCGGGAGCTGGACCGGCAGGTCGACCTGCCGCTGCAGTCGTTCGAGCTGCTGCTGCGCCTGGCCCGGTCCCCCGGTCGCCACCTGCGCATGAGCGACCTCGCGGCCCAGACCAGCCTCACCCCCAGCGGCCTGACCCGGGCGGTCGACCGGCTGGAACGGAACGGGCTGGTCGAGCGCGCCCCGTGCGCGTCCGACCGGCGGGGCGCCTACGCCGCCCTCACGGCCCGCGGCTTCGAGCGCATCCAGGCCGCGGTCGGCCCGCACCTGGACCACGTCGAGGAGCACCTCACGGGCGCGCTCGACCCCGGGGAGCAGGCGCAGCTGGCCGCGCTGCTGCGCAAGGTGCGGGCCCACGTCAACCCGGCGGCCGTGGCCGCCATCCCCCGCGACACGGTCCGGGCCTGACACCCGGTGCTCACTGCGGCCTAGCCGGGCTCCTCGGCCGGGACGCGGCGCACCTCGACGAGCTCGAGGCCCAACGACTCGATGCGTCGCAACAGGCCGTGCAACGCCGCCTGGTCCTCGATCGGACCGCTGAGCACGGTCTCGACCGGCGCCACCCGCGCGGCCAGGGCCAGCTCCTCGAACTCGCTGGCCAGGGTCCGGCTCAAGCGGCCCCGCACCCGCACCTCGTACAGGAAGGTCATCGACAACTGCCTCGACCGGTCGGTGGACGGCAACACCGTCGCCGTCCCCGAGGGTGACGTCGTCACCCCCCGCGGGTGATGGTCACGCAGCCAGGCTGGCCAGGTCGTCCTCGTCGAGGGCGAGCGCAGCGGCGCTCACGTTCTCCTCCAGGTGCGCCACCGACGACGTGCCGGGGATGGGCAGGATCTGCGGTGACCGGGCCAGCTGCCAGGCGAGCGCCACCTGCACCGGCGACACGCCGTGGCGCTCGGCCACCTTGCCCAGCGCCCGACCCTCGCCGGGCCGGTGCCCGCCCACCGGCGCCCACGGGATGAAGGCGAAGCCGTCCTGCTCGGCCGCGGCGACCACGCGGTCCGAGGCGCGGTCGCCGGGGTTGTAGCGGTTCTGCACCGACACGATGGGCACGATCGCCTGGGCGCGGCTCAGCTGGTCGGTCGACACGTTCGACAGGCCGACGTGGCGGATCTTGCCCTCCTCGCGCAGCCGGGCCAGCTCGCCCACCGACTCCTCCAGCGGCACCGCCGGGTCGGGCCGGTGGAACTGGTACAGCGTGACCTGCTCGGTGCGCAGGCGGCGCAGGCTGCCCTCCAGGGCCTCCCGCAGGTGCTCGGGCCGGCCGTCAGGGTCCCACCGGCCGGGACCGGGACGCACCAGCCCGCCCTTGGTGGCGATGACGAGGCCGTCGGGGTAGGGCGCCAGGGCCTCGGCGATGAGCTCCTCGCTCACCTCGGGCCCGTAGGAGTCGGCGGTGTCGATGAAGTCGACGCCCAGCTCGACGGCCCGGCGCAGTACTCGGACCGACTCGTCGTGGTCGGCCGGGGGGCCCCAGATCCCCGGGCCGGTGATGCGCATGGCGCCGAAGCCCATGCGGCTCACTTCGTGTTCGCCCCCGATCGTGATGGTGCCGGCGGCGGCCGCGGGGGACGGTGACGATGCCATGGCTTGCTCCCTACCTTCGGGGGACGGGCGGACAGCACCGCTCTCGGTGCTGCGGCGATCAGGACCGTAGCGGCGACGGCCCGTGGTCCCAACGGCGCGAGACTGCGGGCCGTATGGAGCTGACCGTCGTCGACCATCCCCTCGCCGCCCGGCTGCTGACCCGGCTGCGGGACGAGACCACCGACCGGGCCGACTTCCGGCTGGCCATGGACGAGCTGGCGGGCATGCTCGTCTACGAGGCCTGCCGCACGCTGCCCACCGAGACCGTGGCCGTCACCACGCCGATGGGACTCGGCGAGGGCGTGGTCATCCCCCGGCCCCCGCTGGTGGTGCCGGTGCTGCGGGCCGGCCTGGGCCTCCACGGCGCCGTGCTGCGGCTGCTGCCGGAGACGGACACCGCGTTCGTCGGTGTGTCCCGCAACGAGGAGACACTGCAGCCCGAGCCCTACATGAACTCCGTACCGGCCGACCTCGCGGGCCGTTCGGTCCTGGTGCTCGACCCCATGCTCGCCACCGGCGGCTCGCTGGCGCACGCCTGCAAGCTGCTGGCCGACCGGGGTGCCGGGGAGCTGACCGGCGTCTGCGTGCTGGCCGCCCCCGAGGGCATCGCCTTCATCGAGGAGTCGGGCCTGGTGGCCCGGGTGGTCACCGCAGCCGTGGACGACCAC
>Ga0209382_10004998_pt1 | contig 17368 bp, 8 predicted proteins | sample SoiMetdeltSBSDD5_FD_187599 | JGI IMG/M metagenome (GOLD analysis project Ga0209382, IMG submission 187599) | Bulk soil microbial communities from a Populus tree surrounding site in Tennessee, USA - Soil MetaG P. deltoides SBSDD5 (SPAdes) (version 2) | ecosystem: Environmental > Terrestrial >...
CATCAATGATCTGGCTTTGAATCGCGAACAGTTCTGACAGCCGTCGTTCGCTACGTTGCGTCACGGCGACTCTCCTGGTCGACGCTTCAATTAGCGACACGTTGACCAATAGTTCATCGCCCGATCGCTGGTAGTCGCCGGAAATAACCCAGCGTGCTCCAAGAGCCAATGCCATTTCCGAAGGGGCCAATGAGCGACCACTCGCGGCTCGCAATTCGAGCATGCGCTCTCGCCGCATGACCTCGATTCCGTACGATCGGCTGAGATCGGTATGGACAGTGTCGGCAATGCCGCGGCCGATCCAATCGTCTTCGGTTGAGCCGCCGGAGTTTACGAGGTCCAAAACAACGACGCTGTCCGGTAACTCATCCAGCCATTCGCCGCCGCTTGCCTCCTGTAAAGCCGCGAGGAAACCTCCGGCGTTCGCGAAGCGTTCTTGCGGATCCTTTTGAAAAGCGCGGTCAAGGATCACATTGATATCCGAGGGGAGTCCTGTTCGCTGAATGGCAGGTGGGCTGTCGCTCAAGACGGCGGACAATCGCTCCGCGGCAGTGGCGCCGGGGAAGGCCGGCCGCCCCGTCAGAGTTTCATAAAGCAATGTTGCTACTTGAAACAGATCCGATCGCCCGTCCACGCCGACATTCCGAACCTGTTCCGGTGACATGTATCCGACGGTGCCGGCAATCATGCTACCGGCTGGCGCGGTGGATTGGGATGTTTCTCCGACCGCGAGGAGCGGCTTCGCCAGTCCGAAGTCGAGAAGTTTTGAGGTTCGTGGACCGGTGAGCATGACGTTCTCCGGCTTGATGTCGCCGTGAACAATTCCGGCCACATGCGCATGGCTCAGGGCTTCAAGCAGACAACTCGCAACTGAAACGGCCTGGCGGATTGGCAGCGGCCCCTGTTTCAATCTCTGGCGGACAGTTTCGCCGTGAACGAGTTCCATGGCGATAAACGCGATACCGTCGACGTCTTCGGCTTCATAAAAAGTTGCGATACCCGGATGCTGCAAGCGTGAGCTGGCATCGGCTTCCTTCAAAAGTTTCTGGCGCAACGCCGCAGCAAAATCGTCCGGCAATGTCTTGAAGGCAGCATCACGTCCAAGCGCGAGGTCATATGCCCGATAAACGACGCCCATGCCACCCGAGCCTATTTCCTCTTCGATTCGGTAATGCGAGATCGTTCGGCCGGACAGTGTTGTCTTCGCAGAATCCGCAATTCGTGCGTTCCTGAGGCCGATTTCCGGATCCCAGCTTACGGCAGTGAAGACGATCGGCGAATCCAGGCAACCGTGAGCGGTATCGTTCGCGCGTAGAAGCGACAGAACCTCTCGCGCGAGAAGGGGATCGTCGACACACATCTCGTCCACGAATAGCGACCGGCTTGCTGCATCGTGACTCAGTGCGCGATTGAACAGGGACTTGATGGTCTCCCAACGATCGACGTGCAATTCCATAGCATCCTGCGACGGCCGTGATTTTTTCATTGGCCCGGTTTTTTAGCAATTGTCGCGTACACCTTTATGCCGAGTTTCGAACTCGGTTGGTATTTCCAGGAGGTTAAACCATGAGGGTTCGCGCGATTTCGTTCAGATTCAGAGTAGCAATCGTTGCAGTAATTATTTCAGTTTTTGCCGTTTCAGTACCCCTGCACGCGCAAAGTATGGAGTGGGTGCGTCAATTCGGAACCAACCGACGCGATGAAGGACTCGCGGTGGCTAAAGGCCCGAGCGGCGTCTATGTAACGGGAAACACGGTCGGTGTATTTCCAGGCCAAACGCAGGCCGCGCTAAACGATCGTGACGTTTTTCTGACTAAATACGATGAGCAGGGAAACGCCGTCTGGTCTCGGCAGTTCGGATCAGCGGCTGTAGCCCAAGACGACGGGACAGGCGTGGCAGTCGATCTGACCGGCGTGTACGTCGTGGGTTGGACTCAAGGAGCTTTGGCAGGTCAAACGGGCTTGGGTAGCGTCGACGCTTATATCCGCAAATATGACTTCAACGGCAATGTTGTCTGGACGCGGCAATTCGGAACGGCAGCTCAGGATGAAGCGCTGGGTGTCGCAGCCGATGGCACAGGCATTTATGTCGTCGGCAGCACGCAAGGTCCTCTCGGCGCGGGCTCACCGGCGAACCCCGGCCAGGATGCATTTATCCGCAGGTATGACGCGAACGGTAACGAAGTCTGGACTCGACAGTTCGGCACCACCACGGGTGACTCAGATAGCGCAGTTGGTGTCGCGACGGATTCGACCGGCATCTATGTCGCCGGGGTTACGGGCGGGGATTTTGCAGGCCGCATTGGCGGCCGGGATGGATTCCTTCGCAAGTACGACGCCGGCGGCAACGCCGTCTGGACTCGCCAATTTGGGACGAACACTACCGACGATGTCTTTGCGGTCGCAGCCGGTTCGCAGGGAATCTACGTCGGAGGCGATACTTCCGGGATCTTCCCCGGACAATCGAAAGTCGGTAACGGTTTATACGACGCATATGTCGTCAAGTTTGATCCATCGGGTAATCAGCAATGGGTAAAGGAGTTTGGAACCCAGTATGAAGACTGGGTGATCGGCCTTGCCGTTGGCGGTGGCTCCGTCGTCGTTGCCGGGCATGCTGACGACAGTCTGAACGGTCAACCTTGGACAGGCAGTGGGCTCGTCATGCTGCTCGACTTCGACGGTAATGTCCAGTCTCCCCCTATCCAGTTCGGTAACGGTGTTAACGACAATGCGAACGCCGTTGCCGTCGACGCGACGGGCGCATATGTTGCCGGCACTAAACAAGGCAATGCCTTAGGACAGACGAGTCTCGGCGATCTCGATGTCTTTGCCATGAAGGTCGCGTTACCGCCTCCGACGTCGCTGCCGTTCACCGTTCCCAATCTCAGCGGAGTTTCGACGACGACGGACGGCACCGGAGGATTGTCCGTCGGTCATGCCACGATTGAGCCCACGACCGGCACGGCGCCGTCTGGCGTCGCCATTTTTGGCTATACCCAAAACGGCGTGTTGGTGACCGAAGCGGGTGTTCCAGATTCACCGCTGATCACCAGCGGCCGCGTCTATGGCGAGATCAACGCAACAGGGACCGTCAATACCGGCTTGGCGATCTCCAATCCGACCGGTCAGTCTGCAACATTCTCGTTCACGATCACTGACGGCGCCGGGGCAACTGTGAAATCCGGTTCGCAGACGATTCTTCCGAACCAGCAAATCGCCAGTTTCTTGAATGAACCACCGTACTCGGTAGCGAACGGTTTTCGCGGAACACTCACGTTCACATCCAACGTTGGTCTGGGAGTTATTGCGCTTCGCAGTCTCATTAATGAACGAAGTGATTTCTTGATCACAACGTTGCCCGTGATTGACTTATCAAGAGGCGCAAGCATCGGTACGCAAGTAATCCCTCACTTTGCCGTGGGAACCGGCTGGCAAACCCAGATCATTCTTGTGAATCCGACCGACACGGCACAAACAGGCACAGTTGAGTTCATGGGACCCGGATCGGGCAGCACCCCCGGAGCGCCGGTCACCGTGAATATCGACGGAACGGCAGGAACCAGTGCGGCGTACACAGTGCCACCGAAGAGCTCGGTGAAACTTGTCATCGCCGCGACAGTGGATGCGCTCACGTACGGATCCGTACGTATCCTGCCGACCAGTGCGGGACCGGCGCCGACACCTCTCGTCATCTTTGGGTACAAGCCCGGGCAGTTCACGTTGTCGGAGGCAGGTGTTCCGGTGACGATGGGTTCGGCATTCCGGATGTACGTCGAAGCTTCACAGTTGCCGGTCATCGTGAGCGGCTTTGCAATCGCGAACAGTACGAACACTGCAGCGACAGTGACGCTCGAACTATTCACACTGCAAGGGACGGCGGTCGGCGCCAGCGTGACCCGTGCGCTTCCCGCGTCGGGGCAACTCGTTGGATATTTGAGTGACTTCTTCCCGAACCTGGTTCAACCATTCCAGGGCGTACTGCGCGTGACGACCACGGCCACTGCAGTCTCAGTTGTGGCGCTGCGGCAGCGCTACAACCAGCGAGGTGACTACCTCGTCACAACGACTCCGCCGATGTTGGAGAATGCGCCTCCCGGCGCAGGAATGCGTTCATTCCCGCATTTCGTCAACGGCGACGGCTATAGCACGCAATTCATTCTGTATAGCGGTACCGCGGGCCAGTCGTCCTCGGGCAACGTTCGCTTCCGCCGCCAAAACGGCAACGCCTTGGGCGTCCGTCTCCGCTGAAGCGAGCGGCTACGGCATCCTGCGGACGGCGAGATTTTCATTGGCCCGGTTTCTTAGCAGGTGTCGCGTACACCTTCAGACCGAGTTTCGAACTCGGTTGCCACTTACAGGAGGTCGCCATGAGGGTTCACGCGAATTCATTCAGGTTCGGTACTGCGCTCGCTGCAATGGTAATTGTTGCAGTCTTTGGCGTGTCGCTACCGGTGCACGCTCAAAATATTGAGTGGGTGCGGCAATTCGGAACCAACTTGTTCGATGAAGGTCTCGCCGTCGCGAAAGGGCCGAGCAGTGTTTATGTGACTGGTCACACGGTCGGAGTGTTTCCGGGGCAACCCCTTGCCTCGCAGGGCAAGCCTGACGTGTTTCTAACTCGATACGACGAGCAGGGAAATGCGATTTGGAGCCGGCAGTTCGGTTCGACCGAGCAAGACCACGGTACCGGCGTGGTGGTGGATCTCACTGGCGTGTACGTTGTGGGTTGGACCGAGGGTGCGTTGCCGGGCCAAAGCTTCTTAGGGGACTACGACGCGTTTATTCGCAAATATGACTTCAATGGCAATGTGCTGTGGACGCGACAATTCGGCACAGTCGCTCAGGAGCAAGCCTTTGGTGTCGCAACCGACGGAACGGGGATTTACGTCGTTGGCTATACCCAGGGGGGCCTTGCTCCGGGAACGCCGGCCAACCCCGGGGAAGATGCATTCATCCGCAGATATGACGCGAATGGTAATGAGGTCTGGACGAAACAATTCGGCAGTCCGAGTGGTGACGCGGAGCGCGCACTCGGAGTGGCGACGGATGCGACTGGAATCTACGTCGCGGGCACCACGGGAGGCGACCTTGCCGGTTCCATCGGCAACCAGGATGGGTTTCTTCGAAAGTACGACTCCAGCGGTAATGCCATCTGGACCCGTCAGTTCGGCACCAATTCAACCGATGATGTTTTCGCTGTGGCTGCGGGCGCGCAGGGAATCTACGTCGGAGGCGATACGGTTGCCGACTTTCCCGGACAAAAGAAAGTTGGCGGCTTGTACGATGCCTACGTGAACAAGTTTGATCCCGCCGGAAACCAGGTATGGGTGCGCGAGTTTGGAAGCATCTACGATGACTGGGTGCTCGGCCTCGCTGTCGGCGGGGGATCACTCGTTGTTGTCGGGCACGCCGGCGACAGTGTGAACGGTCAAACTTGGACAGGATCTGGCCTCGTCATGCTTTTCGATTTCGATGGCAACGTGCAAGTTCCGCCGATCCAGTTTGGCAACGGCGTTAACGATAACGCTAACGGCGTTGCGGTCGACGCGACGGGTGCCTACGTTGCGGGTGCTAAACAAGGCCCTGCGTTGGGTCAGGTCCACCTTGGAGATCAGGACGTCTTCGCCATGAAGATTTCCTTGCCGCCTCCGACCTCGTTACCTTTCACCGTTCCGAATCTGAGTGGAATATCGACGACAACCGACGGCACGGGATCCCTATCCGTGGGTCACGCCACGATCGAACCATCGAGCGGTACGGCTCCTTCCGGAGTCGCCATCTTCGGTTACACAAAAGACGGCGTGTTGGTGACCGAAGCCGGTGTTCCGGATTCACCGCTGATCACGAGCGGCCGAGTCTACGGCGAGATCAGCGCGACCGGAACCATAAATACCGGCCTGGCGATCTCCAATCCGACCGATCAAGCGGCGACATTCTCATTCACGATTACGGACGGCGCCGGCGCAACGGTGAAGTCCGGCACGCAGACTATTCCAGGTTATCAGCAGATCGCGAGTTTCTTGAACGAACCGCCTTACTCCGTCGCGAACGGATTCCGCGGAACGCTGACATTCACATCCAACGCGCCTCTCGGGGTGATTGCGCTTCGCAGCCTCTTTAACGAACGGAATGACTTTTTGATCACGACGTTGCCCGTGATCGATTTATCAAGAGGTGCGAGTACCGGTACACAAGTGATTCCGCATTTTGCTGTCGGGACCGGCTGGCAAACCCAGATCATCCTGGTGAATCCGACCGACACGGCACAAACCGGCTCGGTAGAGTTCATGGGACCCGGATCCGGTAGCACACCCGGAGCGCCGGTCACCGTGAATATCGACGGAACGGCAGGAACTAGTACGGCATATACCGTACCGCCGAAAAGCTCGGTGAAACTCGTGATCGCGGCGACAGCGGACGCGCTCACATACGGGTCGGTCCGTATCGTCCCAACCAACGCGGGGCCGGCGCCGACACCACTCGTGATCTTCGGGTATAAGCCCGGGCAGTACACGTTGTCGGAGGCAGGTGTTCCGGTGACGATGGGCTCGGCATTCCGGATGTACGTCGAAGCATCGCAATTGCCGGTCATTCTGAGCGGCTTTGCGATCGCAAACACCACGAACACCGCAGCAACGGTGACACTCGAATTGTTTACTCTGCAAGGCACGTCCGTCGGTGCCAGCGTCACCCGCGCGCTTCCAGCGTCGGGACAACTCGTTGGATATTTGAGTGACTTCTTCCCGAACCTGGCTCAACCATTCCAGGGTGTGTTGCGCGTGACGACTACGGCCACGGCGGTGTCGGTTGTGGCGCTGCGCCAGCGTTATAACCAACGAGGTGACTATCTCGTGACAACGACGCCGCCGACGTTGGAGAATGCACCTCCCGGGGCGGGGAAGCGTTCATTTCCGCATTTCGTTAACGGCGACGGCTACACCACGCAGTTCATCTTGTATAGCGGTACCGCAGGCCAGTCGGCCGGTAACGTTCGTTTCCGCCGCCAAAACGGCAACGCCCTGGGCGTCCGTCTCCGTTGAGGCGAGTTGCTTGGCTTTCGCAATGGCGGCCAATGTGCGCCGTACTCTTATGGGTCTGCCGATCGAACGCTTGCTGACCAAGGTGGAAGATCCGGCCGCAGACCCGGGGATGCGTTTCCGGCTGATGCGAGCTATTCAAGTCGGAATGCGTTCTTACAACGTCGCGCTTGAGTCTTCGTTTGCCGGTCTCGGATTGCATCTGCAAAGCCTGGCGCCGGAACTGCGCGGCATCGGTGTCGAAGGAGCCACGATGGCGCTGTTCCTTCTTGACCGTGTTCGCGTCGGGCAGCGGCGACTGCGGCCCTTTCTTGACGGCCCATACGCGCCTTATCGGGTTTTCACCCACGCGGGCTGCGGGATGGTGCTGGCGCAATTCCGCCGTCCGGTAGCGCATACCTCCGTGCGTTCTCGGATCTGTCATCGTCGATGGTGATCATATCGAGACGCTGCTTGCGGTGGTGCAATCGCACGCTCCGGTTGAACCGTCGGTCTCACCTCGGCGATGGTTGTTATGGTGGGACAATGTCCGTGAGTCATTCTTAAGGCTGTGATACGCTGCGCCGCATGCGATGGCTATCCCTCCTTTTCTTGGTGCCTTTTCTCGCGCAGCTTCCAGCTCCCAATCTAAACGGGGTCTCCTCCGGACACATGCACATGATGGTTCGAGACCCGGAGGCGCACAAAAAGATTTGGGTAGAAGCGCTCGGCGCGCAGGTAGTGACGAGTGGTACGCTCGAGATGCTCAAACTGCCCGGTATCTTCCTGATCCTGGGAAAAGCAGAAACGACAGACGGCTCCGAAGGATCCAGCGTCGATCATTTCTCGTTTCGCGCAAAAGACCTCGCCGCAACCAAAACGAAACTGGCCGCCGCCGGCGTCACGATTGCGCGAGATGATGCCAACGAGATCGTCGCCATCTTCCCGGACAAAGTGAAAATCGAGTTTTATGCCGCTCCGACTTTAACGGTCCCGCTCGAGCACTTTCACGTTCACTTCGCCACAAACGATACCGATGGATTGAAGGCATGGTACGCCAAGAATTTCGGCGACAAAGTGCCCGGCATGGATTTCAGTTTCCGCAAGACCGACAAACCCCAAGCTCCCACTAAAGGCCGATCGCTCGATCACATCGGTTTTGAGGTAAAGGGACTGGAAGCCTTCTGCAAGAAGCTGGAAGCCGCCGGCGTGACCTTCGACTCGCCCTATCGCGACGTCCCGCGCATCGGCCTGAAGATCGCATTCGTTCTCGATCCCGCCGGTACTCGGATCGAGCTGACGGAAGGACTCGCTGGCCACTAGGTGGGCGAGCGCAGTTGCAACGCATAGTCGATCGCTTGATCTAATTTCATGGACAGACCTGCTGACCAGGCGACGGCAAATACTTCTTCACCTAAAGAGGAGCGGATGGACGCAATGTTGCGGTGGTACTTACCTTGTTCATTATCTGGTAGCGGAAAATTGATCAGTTCTCGCAGACCTTGAGCTGCTGCCAAAAGAGTTGCCGCTCGGCTGGCTTCGCCGAGGCCCAGCACCGCAGCCGCCAGGTTTTCGAGCGAATAGACGATGTCTGCGCGGTCGGCCAAGTCGCGCAGGATTGTAAGGCTTTCCTGCTGAAGTGAAAGGGCCCTTGCATGGTCACCGCGGCTTTCGGCTACAACACCAAGACTGATGAGTGATAACGCGATCCCGCCTTTATCGCCCAGCGCCCTTCGCATCGCCAAGCTTTCCTCGATTAGTGATTGTGCGGCGGAGTGATCACCCTGCAGTTCGCCTAATACGCCGAGATGATCGAGCGAACCCGAAATGCCGTGTTGGTCGCCCAGCTCGCGTCGGAGTGCCAAGCTTTCCTCGTGAAGTGCGCGCGCCGACGAATACTTGCCTTGTCGTTTAGCGAGAGTTCCGAGGTTGTCCAACGAATTAGCAATTCCATATTTGTCCCCAAGAGCCTTTCGGATGGATAAGCTTTCTTCAATCAGCAAAGCCGCCAGGCTGTAGTCACGTCGCAGTTGAGCCAACGCACCAAGATTGTGCAGCGAGAGAGCCATGCCCCCTTTGTCTCCCAATTCCCGCCGGATCGCCAAGCTCTCTTCGTCCAGCAAACGAGCTCCGGCATAGTCACCATGCATTTGAGCCAGGGCAGCGAGGTTACCGAGCGACGTCGCGATTCCTTTCTTGTCGCCGAGTGCGCGCATCGTGGCAAGCGTTTCTTCAAAACGAGTGCGAGCCGTCCCATAATCGCCTTGTCGCTCCGCCACGATGCCCAGATTGCCGAGCGAGGACGCGATTCCATAATGATCGCCAAGTTCTCGTGACGTTGCCAGACTTTGCTCTAAGAGCGAGCGGGCTGCAGGATGGTCGCCGCGCCGCAACGCAACGATGCCGAGATTGCTGAGCGATCGGGCTATTCCATCTTTGTCATCTAACTTCCGGGATGTAACCAGGGCCTGTTCTGAAAGGGAGTGTGCGGAAAGATAATCCCCTTGATCCTGGGCAAACCGACCTGCGGCGTTTAGCGCCTTGATTCGCTCTGATGTATGCAACGATTCTGTTCGCGTCAACGCTTCAGATAACCAACGTCGTGCTTCACTCACGTGACCACGAACTCGCCAAAACGATTCCATCGCTGCCGCCAGCCGCAATGCGACAACAGGATCTTTTCCCATTGATCGAGCTAGGGCAGCGCGGATGTTGTCGTGCTCAGCGCTCAGGCGTTCAAGCCAGACACGCTGATGGGGACCCGATAACCTTTGAGCCGCTTGCTCGGCCAAACCCAAGACAAATTCAGTATGCCGACGTTCTACTGCCTGCAGCTCTTCCGTTTGAGCGAGAAGGTTTTGAGCATACTGTAGCAGGGTCATCAAGAACTGATAGCGCTGCTGGCCATTCTGTTCGTCGGTTAAGACCAGTGATTTGTCGACCAACCCAGAAAGAATCTCGAGTACCTGGCTTTGTTCCACACCGTGAACGGCGCAAACTGCTTCGGCTTCCTCGAGCGTCCAACCACCGGAAAATATGGATAGATGACGGAACAGAATTTGTTCTGCATTGCTCAGAAGGTTGTAACTCCAGTCGATCGCTGCACGCAGCGTCTGATGCCGGGGCAATGCCGCTCGGCTGCCGCCTGTTAATAGACTGAATCGATCTTGTAATCGTTCATAGATCTGTTCTACGGACAAAACTCTTACACGCGATGCGGCTAACTCGATGGCTAGCGGTATTCCCTCCAGCCGAATGCAAATCTGTGCAATGGCAATCGCATTGTGGCCGGTCAACGTAAGTGCCGGTTGCACGGAGGCGGTCCGGTTAATAAAGAGCTGCACGGCTTCAGATTGATGCACCCTCTCAATATCGGATTTGAGATCAGGAAGACTAAGCGACGGCACTCGAAAAACGGTCTCACCAGCTATGCCGAGGACTTCGCGGCTGGTGGCCAAAATACGCAGCTTCGGGCATGCGCGTAGTAGTCGGTCGACCATCAGGGCGCACGCGGATACGAGATGCTCGCAATTGTCCAGCACGAGCAACAGGTTTCGTTCCCGGAGATAGTCTGACAGCGTCTCTACCATGGCCCGACCGCGCTCTTCACGGACATTCAGGATGGAAGCAACAGTCTGCGGAACCAGTGCTTCGGCTGAAAGCGACGCCAGGTCTGCAGACCACACACCGTCGCTATAGTTCCGCAATGAATCGACGGCTACCTGCAAGGCTAGACGCGTTTTGCCCACGCCGCCCGACCCCGTCAGAGTGACCAATCGAACGCCGGCCAATAGTCGCTGAACCTCGGTGATGTCACGCTGGCGACCAATGAACTGAGTCAACTGCTGGGGCAGGTTGTGCAAGTGCGTTCCACACCGGTAGCCGTCTGCGTCGGGCTCGGGTCTTCCGAGATCGTTTAATAGCTCGCGTGCGGTTTGATAGCGAACCTGTAAGCGCTTCTCCAGGCATTTATTAATGATGCGCTCCAGACCTGGAGAAATTTTCGTATTCAGGCTGGTGATCGGCTTCGGCTCGCTATTGAGGATGTGATTGATAGTTTCGATTGCGGATGAACCGCCGAACGGCAGGCAGCCGGTCGCCAACTCATACAACACCACCCCGAGACTGAATAAATCTGAACGATGATCAACTGATCGGCCGAAAGCGTGTTCGGGGGACATGTAAGGAACTGTTCCCAAGATAAGTCCTGACTGCGTATCGACTCGAGTGCTATCCGTGCCGGAAAGCTCTTTGAAGCCGGTTCGCTTGGCCAGTCCAAAATCGAGTACCTTCACTTTCCCTTGGGAGTTGACCATGATGTTGCCAGATTTAATGTCGCGGTGAACGATACCTGCGGAGTGGGCGGAGTCCAATGCGTCGGCAATCTGGGTGGCAATCCTTATGATCTCTCCTGTTTCGAGCGGCTCGTCCATTACCTTCTGTTTCAGCGTCTGCCCTTCGACGTATTCCATCGCGATGAAGTGGATCCCGCTTGCCTGATTCATCTCGTGTATCGTCGCAATGTTCGGGTGGTTTAGAGCGGATGCAGCTTTCGCCTCTTCGACAAAGCGGCGCGTTCCCTGATCACTCGAGGCAATGTCCTCAGACAGGATCTTCAGAGCGACGCTTCGGCCCAGGACCGTGTCTTTCGCGAGATACACTTCCCCCATGCCCCCTTCGCCAAGCTTGCGAAGGACTTTGTAATGTGAAATCTCGTCGCCGATCATTTTGCAATTCCTCAATGCCCATCGACGGCGCATCGTATGTGTCGGGGGAATGTCCGAGTAAGGATATATTCAACTAGGATTCTCTGGCAATTAACGGCCGAAAACGGCATCGACGGTTCCACGCGACGGCAGCCGCTACCAGCGCCTAGCCGCTACGCGGTTGCGAACCCGAAACCTCCCCTCGGACAGCCTCCTAACTTAGGAGGGGCGTGCGATCCACGCGTCGATGCGCGGCAGTTCTCGTTGTTTGAACGCAGCGCGGAAACGGATGGTTTCGACCGCTTTTGCTATGTCGGGTCCGACCTCTTCGGGCAAGTTCGCTTTTGCGAAGGTCTCAAGCTCGTCCGCGCGCGAAGAATCTGAAAACGTGCCGAAGAGCGATGGGACGTAAGAAATCGCCGCAAACTCAGGGAGCTTCGCCATCAACTGCTTGAGATGCTGTTGCACGAACTTCCAGACCAGCTCGGCGTGTCCACCGGTGGCGGCGAGCCCGAAGATACTGTAAGGCGCCATTTCAGACGGCATTTCATCAGTCAGGACGATTTTCAAAAACTCTTCCGCCAGACTTTGGTCGATCGCCAAAGACATCGAGCCGTATAAGAGCCGTTTCTCATCGAAGGCTTGCGCCTCCCGTGCCAGCTTGTGCAATCGATCAAACGTTTCCTTGTCGGCATGGAGACCGACAACATTGAAAACCGGTTCCCGCAGCTCCGATGACAGCGATCCCGTTCTTTCCAGGAAAGCCTGGAAGCGCTTTCGAGCTTCCGAGATCACAGCCTGGTCTCCGAACGTACCAAGCGTTTCGATTAGTCTGCCTCGGAGCTGTGCTGTGCTTTTCGGTTCATCGGGCTTCGCGTCCCACTCGACACGGCTGAAAACACCGGAGAGGAACGTCCGGGCATATTGCCGGAAGCGTTCGAGCCCCGGTTGACCCTTCTCAAGTTCATCGATGAAAGAGAGCCGCGTGAGCACATCTTCCCACAGAGCGAGCGTTGTTTCGTCGCGGAGCGCCTCTGCAAGTTCCAGGTAGTCGGTCGCAGGCCCGCGCGCGGCTTCAGCTAGTGCCCACGTGTCACCGAGGAGGTTCAGGCGGTCGGCCTCCGGCAGTTCGCGTATAGACTTCTTCAACTCGCCGAATATCGCGGGGTCGTACATCACGCGGTAATAACCGCTGTTTCCCGTATTGAGTTTCAAACGACTGCCGCACGGTCCTCCGATCGCTTTGCCGCTTTTCGCGCTCAACAGAGAATAATTGCGTCCGTTCCCGCCTGAGACCGATACCGGAACTTGCCACACGAGCGGTGCAGGGTTGGTCTGGTTGACGGTGAAAGGCTCTTGCGAAAGGGCGATCTCAGTCAACCCATCGCGACAGGTAGTCTTCGCTGTAACAATCGGGTACCCTGGCTGTTCCGTCCAGCCGGCCGCGATCTTTCGAACGGGTTTGCGCGAGGCCGCTTCCAATGCATCCCAGAGGTCGGCGGTCGTTGTGTTCGAGTACTGATGCTTGCGCATGTACGCACGGATCCCTGCTCGGAAATCGGTTTCACCGAGATATTCTTCGAGCATCCGGATAAAAGCCTCGCCTTTCCCGTATGTAATCTCGTCGAAGATACGATTGGCCTCTGTGGCGTCTTTTACCTTCTGCTGGATTGGATGAGTGGTCTTGCGAGCATCGCGCTCCATCACGAAGTTCTTCGAGCGGTTGCTTCGCAGCCACATATTCCAGCCGGGGTTGAAGTGATCGGTCGCCTTAGTCGCCATCCAGGAGGCGAAGCCTTCGTTGAGCCATAGGTTGTCCCACCACGCCATGGTCACGATGTCGCCAAACCACATATGTGCGATCTCGTGGGCCTCGACGCTGAAGATGGTTTCCTTCGCATCCTGCGACGAAGTAGCCGGATCGAAGAGAAGTAGCGCTTCGTTGAAGGTGATGCCGCCCCAGTTCTCCATTGCACCACCGAAACCGCCTGGTATTGCAATGAGGTCGAGTTTGGATAGTGGATATTTGAGACCAAAGTATTCGGTGTAATACGCCAGGCATTTTCTGGCAACTTCGAGCGCGTATTCGCCCCTGTCCTTCTTGCCTTTCGTCGTGATGACGCGAACTTGAACACCGCCTGCATCGCCACTAAGGGACTCGAGCTCTCCCGCGACCAGAACAACGAGATAACTGGACATCTTCGGAGTGCGCCCGAATTTGACCGCCTTCAAACCAGCCCCGGCGGCTGACTCTATCTCAATCGGTGTGTTCGAGACGCCCACGAAGTTGTCGGGCAGAGTCACAGTCAACTGGAACGTCGCGCGGAAGACCGGTTCGTCCCAGCCTGGAAACATCCGGCGCGCATCAACGGGTTCCATTTGCGTCGCCAGCATCACTCTCTCGCCGGCGTCCGTTGGATACTTAACGTAGTAGAGGCCTTGAGATTGCCCACCGATCTTGCCCGAAAAGACGAGTTCCAGTTGGTAGCGGCCGGCGGTGACCGTGCGAGGAAACGTCAGAGTCGCGGTCTGGAGCTTTTCGTCGAACGAAATTTTGGCGTTCTGGCCTTTTGAACCCACGAGCGCTGCGCTCGAGATCTTCACCTCGAAGGCGTTGAGCACGATTGTGTTGGTCGCTTTGCGGACTTCGATGTCGATCACCTCTGAACCGTCGAAGGTGAACGTTTGCAGGTTGGGCTTGATGCTGATGGCGTAGTGCGACGGTACGACCGTTTTAGGAAGCTGTCCCGGCGTGGAGTCAAACGTGAACTTGGACTCCGCTGCAGTGGTGAGTGTTGAGAGCAGAATCAGCAGTGAAATGCATGCCACGCGAACCGCTTTACTGTGTTGCATGGTGAGTGACCTCGTAGCCTTCAATTGTAAAGAAAGTCTGAGGGAAGGCAAAAATCCCCTCCTGATACTATACGCAGGAGGGGGAATTTAATTTGGCCAGCTCTGTTCAGTTGGAGGGTGTTCGTTTCCCAAGTTTCCCCTCCTGGGGTGTGTCGTCGAGTTGCTCATAACTCATAACTCATAACTCATAACTCATAAACCACCTCGCACATTCCTCCTTGTTATCCCCATAACACATATGTTATAAAAATAACACATATGGCAAAGCCAACTCATGCAAGCCTGACGCGTCGCGAGCGGCAGATCATGGACATCCTTTACCGGCGCGGTCGCGCGACCGCCGGTGAAGTCATGCAGGATCTGACCGGCGAGCCAAACTATTCCACCGTGCGCACACAACTGCGAGTGCTCGAAGAAAAGGGGCACGTGAAGCATGAGGAGATCGGCCTCCGATACGTGTACGCGCCGACGGTTCCGCGGAGCGCAGTTCGCCAGTCCGCGCTGCGACATCTGATCGATACCTTCTATGACGGATCCACTGAAAAAGTCGTCGCGGCGCTGCTCGGCGTTGAAGGATCACGATTGTCGCAGGAAGAACTCGATCGCATCGCAACCCTGGTGGATAAGGCCAGAAAGGGGGGACGAAAATGACGTTCCTCCTCGACGTGACTGTAAAAGTGTCGGTTGTGCTTTTCGTAGCGCTTACGACCCCATTCATCTTGCGAAAGCGCTCCGCCGCAGTGCGGCACCGGATTCTTGCGGTCGGGTTACTGGTTGCTGCGCTGACACCCGGGATTGCGATCGTCGCGCCGTCCTGGCATATCGCGGAATCGGGGATCGTACCGGCGACGATCGACTTGCCCGTTGAATCCTCCACGCCTTCTTCCGTGATCGACATTCGCGCGGAGTCTCCCTCGCCTTACACATTCGAAGATCTTCGCTTCGTCTGGCTCGGCGGATTCGTTGTCGGACTGATCTCGCTGCTTGTCGGTATCGCACGGCTTGCGTTGGTGACTGCGGCATCGCGTCCGTTGCAGAGTGAGACATGGAACCGGTTGTCCGCTTCAATCGCGAAGGAGTACGGATGGCGCCGGCAGATTTGCCTCCTCCAAAGCAGAAATCCTTCGTTGTTGGCGACCTGGGGGGTGTTCTCACCCAGGATCATCCTGCCGGCCGGTGCCTCGGAGTGGACAAGGGAGCGGGCCGAGGTCGTACTGAGTCACGAGCTCTCCCACGTCCGGCGGCATGACTGGTTCGTTCAGGTCGTCTCGGAATTGCTGCGCTCTGTGTTCTGGTTCAATCCACTGGTTTGGCTTGTCTGCGCTCGTCTCCGTATCGAGAGCGAATACGCATGCGACGACGCCGCTTTGGTTAGAGGCATCGACAGCGCGGATTACGCTTCTCACCTGCTCGATCTTGCCCGCGTTCTTAACGTTCCCAATCACGCCTGGTCCGCTGCACTTGGAATGGCGCGCCCGTCAACTCTGGAAAGGAGATTTCAAGCCATGTTGAATTCAACCCTGAATCGGCGGCCGGTGACGAACGCCGCAATGATTGTCATGGTTGTCGCAATGCTTGGTTTTGCACTGCCGATCGCCACATATAGCTCGACACCACTTCAGGCCATCACATCCGGATTGTCCGGAAAAGTCTCCGATGCGAGCGGCGCCGCTGTGCGATCGGCAACCGTTGTGATCTCCACGCCGGACGGCAAGACAGAAGTGACCGGAACCACGAATGCCACCGGCCGGTACGCTTTCACCAACCTGCCGGCAGGAATGCACGTCATCCAGGTATTCGCGACTGGTTTTGGTCCGTCGCGAATCACGAATGTCGAATTGAAGGCCGGCCAGCCAACGATGCAGGACGTAACCATGGATATCGGTTTCGTCGCGGTTGAAGAAGCAAAGCCGGCAGCTTCTCGGCCCGCCCCTGTCGCGAATCCGACGCCACCACCAGTCACACGCACCAACACGCAGTCAGGGCAGGGCTCACTGTCGGGAACCGTCACTGATCCGAGCGGAGCGTTGGTTCCTGGCGTATTGGCAACCCTTCAATTTGCCGTCGGAGCGAGCCGCACAACAGTCACAAAAGGCGACGGCACTTTCTTCTTCGATGCGTTACCCAATGGAACCTATGGCCTCATCATCAGTCTGCCGGGATTTAAGACACTGAATATTTCCAATGTCAGTGTTTCGGGACCAACGGTCTATCCCAACACTATTCGGCTTGCAGTCGGCGTGCTGAATGAAGAACTCACTATCAGAGCTAATTCGCTTGCGCCGACTCTCTCTGACCCTCCCCAATGCGCGGCCCTTCAACCTGCCGCTCCTCCGACAACGGATTCGTCGGTGCCCAGCCGAATTCGGCAGGGCGGCCAGATCCAGCAGGCGATGTTGTTGGGGCAGGTCCTTCCGATGTATCCCGCCGACGCTAAAGCAGCAGGTATCGACGGAGCGGTTATCATGGAAATCGTCATTGGCAGGGATGGCCGCATCATCCGAACGAGGGTGATCAGCGCCCATCCACTGCTCATGTCTGCCGCCACCGACGCGGTGCGCCGCTGGTGCTACAAGCCGACACTTCTCAATGGTGAACCGGTTGAAGTGGTGTCGACGGTTACGATGAATTTCGTCATCCAGTAAACCGCAGAGACGCAGAGGCGGCCTCTGTGTCTCTGCGGTGAAGCGCTTACATGTTGAAGTTGTACTTCAGACCGAATTGAATCTGTCGCCCATCTTTTGCGCGCGTGATCGTTCCGAAACCCGGAGACGTTACAGTGCGATCCGGAAT
>Ga0209382_10004999_pt1 | contig 17366 bp, 16 predicted proteins | sample SoiMetdeltSBSDD5_FD_187599 | JGI IMG/M metagenome (GOLD analysis project Ga0209382, IMG submission 187599) | Bulk soil microbial communities from a Populus tree surrounding site in Tennessee, USA - Soil MetaG P. deltoides SBSDD5 (SPAdes) (version 2) | ecosystem: Environmental > Terrestrial >...
CAATCACTCCGTGGCTCTGTACCCGCCCTGTACCCACCGCACCGCTCGCAATCTCCCCCGCCGGCGTTTCGACATCTGGCGCAGGACACGACCTGCCGGGCCCCGGACACAACACAAAGGACAAGCGAACGACGCGTCTAGACGGGCCCGGTACCGGTCCGCGCCGTTCGCTAGACCCGTTCCCGTCGTCGGATTGCCGCATCGACGATGTACCGGACCTGTGCTCGATCCTCAGAGGGTAGACCCCCAAGGTAGCTCCGACGAGATCCACCTGGGGCGAGCTGCCCTTGATCCGTTCACTTCGGCTCGTGATCGGCAGTTACGACCGCCCGGCCAGGTGCTGGTGTCTGCTCAGCAGACCGATGCGGGACCTCTGGCACTGTGCGGCATCGAACGGTCGACGTAGAACGCTGAAAGGGTCCGGCGTGCATCTGGACAAGCGACCTCAACTGGTCCAGCCCCTGTCCCACGAGGTGCCCGAACGCGCACCCAAGCGAAGGAGAGCGTCATGGGACTGCGAGATAGACGGAAGGATCGGCGAGGCGAGAGGCGCGGCGACGGCGCGACGACATACCGGATGCGGCAGAAGCTGGCGTCGATCGGCGACGACTACTGGATCGAGGACGAACTAGGCCAGCGCGTCTACAAGGTGAACGGCAAGGCGCTCCGGATCCGCAAGACCCTGGTGTTCGAGGACACCACGGGCAACGAACTGCTGAAGATCCAGGAGCGAAAGCTGCGGGTCCGCGACACGATGAAGATCGAAGACGCATCGGGGCAGACCGTCGCGACCGTCAAGAAGGCACTGATCTCGCCGCTTCGCGAGCGCTTCGACGTCGAAGTCGAAGCCGGTCCCGACCTCGAGGTTCACGGCAACATCGTCGACCACGAGTACCGGATCACCCAAGATGGCACCGACGTCGCCGAGGTCTCGAAGAAGTGGCTCCGTGTCGCCGACTCGTACGGCGTGCAGGTTGCGGCCGATCAAGACCCCGTGCTGATCTTGGCCGTCAGCGCCGTCATCGACTCCCTCACACACGAGGAACGCTGACCGGGTTGGCGGGCCGGGCGATGACGGCACGGCCCCATCGCCGGAGGGCCACCAGCCACAGCTGGGCAGGGTCGCCGCCGGCGGCAGCCGTGTGGTGCGCGGCGGGTCGGGCCGCCATTCAATCGGCAGGCGCCGACTCCACGGCATGTTCGTCGGCAGGATTGGGTACCGGGGATTTCGACGGAGGTGAAGGAGGGATCGCCGAACGGCGCGCGGAGGGTCAGTTCTCCATCCCAAGTTGATGGGACGTCGAGAGCCGGGGCGCCGGTGATGACGAGCGAAGCGGGAAGGAGCCCATGACTGTCGCAAGCCACGCCACGAGTCGTTATCTCGACCGCCCGTCGCCGAGCAGCCTCGCCGACGTCGTCGTCACCATCCTGGACAAGGGGTTGGTCATCGACATCTACGTCCGGGTGTCTCTGCTCGGAATCGAGCTGCTCACGATAGACGCGCGGATCGTGGTGGCCAGTGTCGACACGTACCTGAGGTTCGCCGAAGCTGTGAAGCGGCTCGATCTCACCGAGACCAAGACCAGCGGGCCAGACCTCCTGGAGGACCTCACGGAGTCGGGCATGAACGCGCAGGGCAAGGAGAAGACCAGGGGAGCGCTGGAGAGCGTAGAGGAGAAGGTCTCCGAGGTCATCGGCGATGACGAAGACGAGCAGGAGGAGAAAACGGGGCGCGGCCGAGCCAGGAAGAAGCCCGCAGGCACGGCTAAGCGGGCCAGCCGCACGAGGAAGAGCTCCAGTAGCTAGACCGCATCAGCCGAAACAGGAGTAACCCATCACCCGAAGACGTGTAACGCCTCAACCGAAGCCCAAACGTCACCCCTCAGGCGGAGTAACACACGCTTTGTCGGCAGGGCGGGCGGGACTCGAACCGCGACCCAGGGATTATGAGTATGTCGCTCGCCATTGCCACGGGTTTCCTTTAGGCGTCAGGGCTTCGCTGTCGGACCCCTTGGGGCAGCGTCCAACACCATTGGTTGACTCGATTTCGCGCCATCAACCGCACCATGAGCGAGGCCGCTGATGCCTAGACCGGCGGGACGACGTCGCCGGCGAGATCTGGCGCTCTACATGCCTTCGGGCCAAGCCGGGATCCACGATGGACTCGACTCCGTCACGGCATTGGGTGGCGGACGGTTCGGGACCTTTGGCCGATGCGTGGGTTCCGGCAAAGTGCAACCGTCGGCTTGATGGGTGTCTGCCGCTCCACGACGCGTCAGCGTCTCCAGACGCCACAGGGCGTTTCGTCCTCCCACGCCGTCGTGATGAGCCGCCGCGACACCACCGTCAGGCCCGTCATGCGTGCGGGCCGGCTAGCCCACACGACCCCGCCGACCAGCTGAAGTCCCCTGGCGTCAGCCCGGACCACACGTTGAGGAGAACATCGTGGACACACCCAACACCATCGTGCTGATCCATGGCTTTTGGGTCACACCACGCTCATGGGAACACTGGAAGTCCCGGTACGAAGCCAAAGGCTTCACCGTTCACACCCCCGCGTATCCAGGGTTCGATGTCGAGGTCGAAGCACTCCGCGAAGACCCTAGCCCGATCGCCGACCTGACCATAGAAGCGATCGTCAGCCACCTCGAGGCGTTCCTCGACACGCTCGAGACCGCCCCGATTCTGATGGGCCACTCAGCCGGCGGCGCCTTCATGCAGGTCGTCATGGATCACGGCTACGGCTGCGTCGGCGTCGGGCTCAACTCGGCCCCCACCGAGGGGGTGCGAGCCACGCCATGGACGCAACTCCACTCGTTGTTCCCGGTGCTCAAGAACCCGCTCAACCATCACCGGGCCGTCGGGTTCACCGCCGATCAGTGGAAGTACGCGTTCACCAACACCTACACCGACGAAGAGTCACAAGCCTTCTACGAGCGTTACCACATCCCCGCCTCCGGCCGGGTGCTCTTCGACTCGGCACTTGCCAACTTCCAGCCGGGCCACCAGGGCGCCTGGGTCAATTTCAAGAACCCGAACCGCGCCCCGCTGCTGTTCCTGTCCGGTTCGGAGGACCACATCATGCCGCCGGCGGTGCAGACATCGAACGCGAAGCACTACAAGGCCGAGGGCACGGTCACTGCGCACGAGACCTACGAGGGCCGCCCGCACCTGATGGTCGCCGGATCCGGCTGGGAGGAGATCGCCGACACCGCCCTGGAGTGGGCGCTCGCCCATGCTGCCTGGACGCCTTCAGCTGACCGGGCAGAGTCTTGACCGGTGTCGACCACCACCCTCACCCACGTCGGTGGGCCCACCACCCTGATCGAGGTGGAGGGTTGGCGGATCCTGACCGACCCGACCTTCGACCCCCCGGGCCGTACCTACAAGTTCGGCTGGGGGACGTCGTCGCGCAAGATCACCGGGCCAGCGATCCACGCCGCTGATATCGGACCGATCGACGCCGTACTGCTGACCCACGATCACCACGCCGACAATCTCGACGACGCCGGCCGCAGCATCCTGCCCGCCGCGCCCACCGTCCTCACCACCGCGTCCGGGGCGCGGCGCCTAGGCCCGAACGCCCGCGGTATGCATGGTTGGGACACGACGCGCCTCGAGGCGGCCGGTAAGCCGACGATCACCGTCACGGCAACCCCCTGTCGCCACGGACCGCCCGGCAGCCACCCCATCGTCGGTGACGTCATCGGGTTCGCCCTCAGCTGGACCGGCCAACAGAACGGCTCCCTGTGGATCTCCGGAGACACCGTTCTCTACGACGGGGTGCGACGCGTCGCCGACCGCGTGGACGTCGGCACGGCGATCATCCACCTCGGCCGGGTCGGGTTCCCGATCACCGGTCCACTCAAGTACACGATGAGCGCCAAGGACGCGGTCGAACTGTGCGGGCTCCTTCGCCCACACACGGCAATCCCCGTGCACTACGAGGGTTGGTCTCACTTCAGGCAAGGCCGCGACCAAATCCAGCGCGACCTCGCAAGTGCTCCCCAAGATGTCGCCGGTCGCGTGCGCTGGGCGCCCATCGGCAGCCCCATAGACCTCACCGTCTAAACGCCGACCCCAGGATCGGTGGGCAGCCTGGCAACCGCCGGGCTGTCCGGGTCGCCCAACGCTGCTTTGAGCGGCGGCCAGCGCCAGCGGCCACCCCTGGCAGGTCTCGTCGAGCGGCACGTGATCGGCTGAACGGACGCGAATGCGCCGGTCGGTCCGCCACCGTGCGTTCGCAGCCGGTGCTACGACCCGCGGCCCGGTTCGGTCGCCGACTCGCGAATGGTCAATGGCTTGCCTGCGACCCGTTCGTTGTCATTCCGATCTTCATGATCGTCGGCCACGGCGCATGGCCTCTTGAGATCGTCGAGACCGAACGGTGGGAGTTCCTGCGGCTTTGTCATATTGTACGGCGCAGGTGTTGCCGATTGATCCACCAGCATTGCACACCCATCGGCATGCGCCCATCAGTTCGCTCGGAATTGCTGATCTACCCAGCCAATCGTCTAGTCTGTCACTGCTTAGTGAACCAGTTCTGCGATTCGTAGTCGGGTCGCTGGGGGTCGGCGAAATTGGTCCACATCCAAATCCACAACTAGCCCTCCCGATAGAGTGACATATCCGCGTAGACGTATCGTGTGGCAAAACCCTGGTGATAGACGGAACGTATGAAGGTGCGATCGCCGATCGTCACCCGCTCGGCGCCAACCTCTCCCCAGTCGCAGTCAGTCGGATGACACGCACCCCAGAGATGTACATACCAAGGCGGCCCAGGCGGATACGGTTGGCCGTTAAGACTTGGTCTTGACAGATGAACCGAAAGTCCGCATGGGTCAGACCCCGCGTACTCGGATCGGCGTTGATCCAGCTACCGTCCTCTGGCTGCTCGGCACAACTCATAATCCCTCCAACAAGCACTTCTTCCACGCCACCAGGGTCGCCGTGATGCAGTAAGCGACGATCCATACAGCCTGCGAACAGTCCGTCACCGCCGCGTCACCGCATCGTCACCGGGCTTCCATGCCCTCCTGTTGAGTCCAGGAGAAGAGCACGCAGGGCAACCTCAGCTTGCCAGGAAGGGCCATTTATTCTGCAGCGTTCTTGTCGCCGGGGTTTGATCCGTAGCGACCCCCTCCCCGTCGACTTGGGCAACGCCAGGCAGCAGAAGTCCTCCACCGGCTCTCACTGACGAGGTTCCCCGGATGCGGATGCGATGTACGTGGCGGTCGTCGGGAGGCTCCTGATAGGTAAGACCTCTCCCCTAGGAGCTCACTATGTCTGAGACCGTCGAGCTCTCCGGCGACCATGGCTTGGGCGTTGTCCGCACCATGCCGCAGTTTCGCGACCACATCGACGACGATCCGTTGACCAAGGCCGAGCGCGGGGTCCTTCTGGATCAGGCCGAGCTGCTGATCGAGGGGGTCTATGTGCATCTGCCGCTCAAGCGGGCGATGCATGCCGTCGATCCGTTGCAGGCTCTGCGACTGCTCCGCCACCGGCTGCCTGAGCTGTCGGAGGTCGAGTTCCACAGGCAGCTGCTGCGGATCTTCCTCGGCCTGCGTGACCTGCACACCAATTACATCCTGCCGTCGCGGTTCGCCGGCTTCGCGTTCCTCGGCATCTTCCTGGAGCGCTGCGTCGAGGACGGCCGGACGTCGTATGTCGTCACCAAGACCTTCGACCACATCACCGGTGACCCGAATCTGCAGGTCGGCGTCGAAGTCACGCACTGGAACGGCACCCCGATCGCGACCGCCGTCGAGCGCAACGCCGACCGAGAGGCCGGCAGCAACCGGGCCGCCCAGCTCGCCCAGGGTCTGCAGAACATGACGATCCGGGCGATCGACATGTCGCTGCCACCGGACGAGGACTGGGTCGAACTCACCTATCGCGTCAACGGACAAACCCACCAGACCCGGGTCCCGTGGCGGGTCTTCGAATCCGGCGCGGAAGTCACCACTCCGGGCGCGCTCCCCTCGCTCCCGTCCGGTGTCACCGCCGACCCGGCGCATCTGGTCGGCATGGACCTACGCACCGAACTGTCCCGCCAGGTCAAGCAACGCCTGTTCGCCCCCGCATCGCTGGACGAGGAGCAACGGGTCGCCGACGGGGCCGTACCCGAGGCCACAGACCAGCAGCTCGCTGCCGGGATCGCCCCGACCACCCGCCCTGGCGAACTCAAAGCCCGCACCGTCGACACCCCGCACGGCACCTTCGGCCACCTGCGGATCTTCACCTTCCACATGAAAGACCAGAGGATCGCCGACTTCATCAACGAGGTCGCCCGGCTGCTGACCGTGCTGCCACCGGACGGTCTGATCCTGGACGTCCGCGGAAACGGCGGCGGCTACGTGATCGCGGCGGAGTTCCTGCTCCAATTCCTCACCCCACTGCCGATCACCCCGGAGCCGATGCAGTTCGTCAGCACACGGGCGACCACCGCGCTGACCCACACCGTTGCCGACTACGCCGACTGGAAGGACTCGCTCGACGAGTCGGTCACCACCGGGGCGGCCTACTCCACCGCCCTACCGCTATACCCAGCCGACGTGGTCAACAGCGTCGGACAGCTCTACCACGGCCCCATCGTGCTTATCACCGACGCGCAGTGCTACAGCGCAAGCGACATCTTCGCCGCCGGCTTCCAAGACCACCAGATCGGCCTAGTACTCGGGGTCGAGACCAACACCGGCGCCGGCGGCGCGAACGTGGTCACCCATGACGACCTGCGCACCGACTGGGCCGACGGCCCGCTGCGCCCCCTGCCCAAGGGCGCCCAGATGCGGGTGGCACTACGCCGCTGCCTACGAGTCGGAACCCGCTCCGGCCAACCCGTCGAAGACCTCGGCGTCATCCCAAACGAGCTACACGACCTGACCCGCCGCGACCTGACCGAAGACAACGCCGACCTCATGGAGGCCGCCAGCCGCCTGCTAGCCGGCAAGACTCCGCGGGTGCTAACAGCAGCCGCCGCCGACCCTGTCGGCGGCGAGCGGAAGCTCACTGTCACCACCAAGGCCGTCGCGAGCGTCGACGTCTACCTCGACGGCCGACCCGTCGCCACCGCCGCAACCGCCGACGGCAGGACCGACATCACCATCCCCGCCGGCACTTCCGGAAGCATCCTCCGCGTCGAGGGCTACGACACCTCCAGCCGCCCAATCGCCACACGACAACTGGCGCTATGACAAGCCCGTAGGTGGCGTCCACTCGTCCCTCAGAGCAGTCCTCCCCGTCGACTCGAGGCAACTTCAGGCGTCAGGACCGCCTCAAATCACGGTCGTGGACGCGATTTCAATCCACGAAGCTGCCGGATCGGTGCGGCCGACCAGCCGATGCATAGCCCGGGCGACGCCGCCGAAGCTTCCCGGCGTGGGAGATGTTTCCGTACCCTCGACACTAAGGAGCACCACATGCCCAGCCGCGGCCGTCGGAGACCTCGCGGATCGCACGTAGGTACTCGCCGTGACGGCACGGCCCCGGCAGCACCTCCTAGCAGAGGCACCGATGGAACCCAGCCAGCCCAAGCCGAAGCAGCCATTCATAGACGCTTTGCGCCGGCGCCGCGCCGAGCTGCGCGAGTCGATGAGCGCCCTCGAACTCGCCTTGGCCAGCCCAGCGCCCGAAGATCAGGCACGGTGGGTCGAACGAGTCCACGTCGCTCTCGTCGAGCTATCCGCCGACTTCCGTCAGCACATCACCATCACGGAAGGTTCCGACGGGCTGTACCACGAGCTCCTTCAGACGGTGCCGCGACTGTCCGGTGCCCTAGCTCGCCTCACCCGCGACCACGCCGTGATCACCCGACAGCTCGACGACCTGCTTGGCTATGCGACCACACCGGCAACCAACCAAGTAGTGGACGACGTTCGTGACCTTGGCACCGCGCTGCTCGGAGCCCTCGTCCGCCATCGCCAGCGTGGCGCGGACCTGGTCTACGAGGCCTTCCACCTCGACATCGGCGGTGAGACCTGAACCGCGCGCCGTACGGCCCTCATACAGGCCGTTGCAACCGCTCAGACCAGTCGGTGCTCGTAGGCGAAGGCCGCTGCGGCCGTCCGGGAGCCGACGTCGAGTTTGGTGAAGATGTTGGACATGTGCCGGGCCGCTGTCTTCTCCGAGAGGAATGCGGAGGTGCGTGAAGTCGGCGGACTCGGCGGTACGGTGGCGCTGCCCGCTGCTGGTCGGCCAGGCGGGTACCACGCGGGTAACCAGAGCCGTGACCTCAGCGCTTGATCTGCTACCTGAACTGCGGTTCTGTCGGTAGGGCGGGCGGGACTCGAACCCGCGACCCAAGGATTCTGAGAGCCCGCTCCCTGTTGACTCCAGCCCACTCCAGGCGTCAGGAGTCCTCCCCTCCCCCACTCCGGCCTCGTTCAGCCACGGCAGTAGGCGGCATTTGATTCCACAAGGGATTCCACGCCGGGCCGGATCCAACGTCTGTCCGAAGACTCGTAGCGAGCGCGAGGTCTCGAGGACGTCGGACATGCCGAGTTCGACCATCGTGTCCTCGATTAGCGGATCGAGAACGAAACGGGACTCCTTGGGTGAGGCGCCAGCTAGCTCACGCAGACCCGGTGAGTCCATGCCTTCGACGAGGCAGTTGGTTGGTCGCGGCGTCGATGCCATCTTTGGTGGCGGTCCCGGGCCTCAGTCGCCAGAGGCTCACCGCATCAGCGAGCACTGTGCCGGCCGGCGCGCGTCGTTCGGCATGAGCTCATCTTGCCGACTCGGACCAAGCCACAGCAGGAGCTTTCTGGTGATCGCGCGTCGGACGCCGCCGATCGACGGGGTCACACTTGGCGTGCCATGTACGTGCCACAACAGGCCGGGAACATCGGGGATTCACGGTCAGCGTGCCGGATCGCCGGCTCTCGCTTCCCTTCTATACAGAGGCGAGCCACTCTGAGCTGACACTTCCCAAGCTCCAGGTTTCGCCGTCCTGGGACGGCGCACCGAAGGGGAGCGGACCAGAGAGGTCCACTCCCCCGCGGGTTGGTGTCAGTCAGCCTGTCGTGCAGTCGAAGGTCGGTTGTAGCGTGCTCGGGCCGTGGCCTGCTGGGTCCTCGCCTGCCAGCAACGGTCCGAACAGGTATGCGATCGCGTCGAGGTCACATTGCGAGAAGACCGGATCCGGGGCATCGCCGATCCAGCCGTATCCCATCAGGTCGGTGCTTTCCTCGAGGTTCGTGGCATGTCCCAGTCCGAGAGCGTGGCCGAGCTCGTGCAGTGTCACGTAGAAGAGATACTGCGGCGTGTAGCCCTCGTTGGTCGGGGCGCCGAACTCCGAGCTGACGATGACGTTCGGGCAGTCGTTGTGAGCACCGCAGATCGCCATGCCGGCGAAGACCGCTCCGCCGGCATGGGGCACGTAATGAAGCACGATGTCGGCGGACCGCCTGGGCTGATCTGTCACGTTCGTGAGGCTGATCTGGCCGTCGAAGCATTGACGTAGGACGTCGTTCCAGCTGGCGATCGCCGCCTCCACGGCCGCCACGTGCTCCTGGGACACGTTGGGCGCGGCTTCGACCGCGACGTTCAGGTGCGTGTCGTCCCACACATACTTGTTCGGGTAAAAGTAGTTCAGGATCTGTAGGGCATCGGCGTCGGACTCTGGCAGGGTGCACTCTGCACCGGTCGAGGCGGGGGTTGTCCGTGGCTTGGCATCGGCCGGATGGGCCCCCAAAGCAAGGCTGGCCACAAGAGCGGCGAGTACAAGGAACACTCGTCTGGATCGCATGGGCTACTCCTGAGTCACTGGTGCACGAGCCTTCGCAACAGCGCAGACTCCGATGGTCGAAAGCGACGCTACTCCTGCCGGCCCCACATCGTCAGACCAATCGAGGCCGCCACCCAGCAGCAGGTACGGCACCAGTCGACGCCCCCCAATGCAGACGAACGCGCTCGCGACGAGGCCGTTGTGGCCCCAGCTGGCAAGACCGCTCCAGCCGAGATTGCGACGGGCTGGGGCTGGGGTTCAGTCGCCGTGGGCAGGGTTGTCCGAACCGCTGAAGCTGGCGCCGTCGCTGGCCTCGTCCGCGGTCGCTGTGCCGTCGTTGGGCGCCCCGGCGGACTGATCGTTACCGTCGGTCGCGTCCGTGGCGGTACCGGTGCCACCGTGGTTCGGGGTCGACACCGGCGGCTCACCGTGGCCCTCAGCGGCATGGCTGCGATCGCCGGACTCGACCCGGCCGTCGGAGGCGATCTCGGCGATTTCCTTGCCCTTGTCCGCGCCCTCGCTATCGCTGTTCTTCGCGGTCTCCGAGACCTCCCTGCCGTGGTCAGCGGCCGCCGGTAGCTCGGTCTCCTCGGCTGGGGTCTGGTCGGAGCGACCGCGCGGGTGAGCGTTCTCGTCGGACTTCTCGTCCGCCGGAACGGAGACGCCGACGGCCTCCAGCCATGGGCTAACGGTCTCTTGTGCGGCGCCGGGCAGCACGCCGGCAGCCGCGGCTCCGACACCGCCCGCGAGCAACACCCCCGTACCGATCGCAGAAGCTACCGCGGCCTTCGCGGAGACGAGGGGTGAGAGCATCGAGGTCCTCCGAGTGCGCTGAGTGGATGTACGGAACGCTGCCAGCGCTTCCGCCTCACCAGGCAGCAGACCGGCCGTCTCGGGTGCGGCCGCGGCGGCAAGGAGCGTCCGGACGCGCGGGTCAGCGCTGTTGCGCTTGTGCTTGGTCATGTCATGTCATCTCAGCTACCGGCTAGGTATTCGGATCTGTTACACCCGCGGGTGCGAGCTGGGTGGCCGGCCGGCGCAAACGCCGGGGATGCGGCCACTCGCGCCGCGCCGGGACGCTTGCCGCGCTCGGAGATTCGGGGGTCCACGATGAGGGCGATTTGTGGCAGAGTGCCTGTGGGAGTGCAAAGGGAGTCAAACGGCTCGGTCTCGGGTGCGCCTCCCGCCCCGGCCCCGCAGGGACTACCCGCAGGTCCCGTGACTCCTTGGGAGGATCCATGGCCAAGAAACTCCTTCCGCCGCGCCGCCCGATTGGCTGGACGATTCGGCTACTCGCAGTCGCCGGATTCATCGCCACGTCGGCATTGGTCCTACCGGCTGCGGCCCCTGCCGCGCCCGCCGACCCGAGGGCCGCCCAGCAGGTGGACGGCCGCGATCTGTCGGCCGTCAGGGCCGAGGTGCGGCGATCTGGCGTGGACGGTATCGCGTGGTACGTCAACAACGCCTCCGACCAGGTTGTCGTCACCGCCGATCGTTCCGTCTCCCGCGCAGAACTCGCGCAGGTCAAGCAACTGTCAGCCGCTTACGCCGGAGCGATCGTGGTCAAGCACGCGCGCGGGGTGTTCCGACCACTGTTGTCAGCCGGCGACGCGATCTTCGGCGGGGGCTTCCGCTGCTCGCTCGGCTTCAACGTCGTCCAGGGCAGCACAACCTACTTCCTTACCGCCGGACACTGCGGCAAGGTGGCCAAGACCTGGTACACCAACGCCGGCCACACCACGTTGATCGGCCCCACGATCGACTACAGCTTCCCCGGCAATGACTACGCCCTCGTTCGCTACGACAACGCGTCGCTCAGCCACCCCGGTGGATTCACCGCGGCGAACGCGTTCGTCGGGGAGGCCGTCAAGCGCACCGGCTCGACCACCGGCACCCACAGCGGGACCGTCACCGCCCTCAACGTCACCGTCCGCTACCAAGGCGGCGGCACCGTACGCGGAATGATCCAAACCAACGTGTGCGCCGAGCAGGGTGACTCCGGTGGTCCGCTCTACGACGGGAGCAAGGCTCTCGGCATCACCTCCGGTGGCAGCGGCACCTGCCGGACCGGCGGCACCACCTTCTACCAGCCCGTCACCGAGGCGGTTAGCGAGTACAGCGTCACCGTCTACTGATCTCGAGCCACGCCGGCCGCCATCGCCCGCGGGCATGGCGGCCGGCGACGTTGCAGCCGAGCGCGTGATACGGCCCGACCGAGGGCCCTGCCTTGGCGCCCGCTGCTCCGCAGCAGGGTAAAGTTCTGGGTCGAGGGTGAGCAGTGGTCGATTCGAGCCCACCCCGACCTAGGCATAACGTAGCGAGACGATCACTAGAAGGCGCATCATAGAGGCAGCAGGCCGTCGCATGCTGCTGCGGTCGTTGACAGCACTTTCGACGGTCTCAACCACTGGTGGTGGAGCCGCGGCGCCCAGCGCCAACTCGGTAGCGACGCGCCGACGGGACACCGGACGCCACCAGCCGCAGCGTCCTCCGGGTCAGTCTGGACCCCGGGGGACGCTATGGGTCGGGGTCCGACCGCACCACCGCGCACCGCCGGGTCGTGGGGAGGAGGTCCGGCGCGCTTCGTGGACGAGTTGCGCTAGTCGTCCGCCGCGTTCGTCCAGCGGCGCCGTCGCCGGGGTCAGCCATGACTACCGTAGGGTCGCCGCCGAGGAGGTGTAAGCAGTCCGCTTCGAACGCGGCTCCCCGTATTACCGCGACCTCGACGCCGAGCGCTCATCTCCGTACTACCGCGACCTCGGCGAAGACCGCGAGACCCGCGACTTCTTTTACGACGACGTGCCGTATGGCCGTGATGCCCTCTTCGACGAGCCGTCGCCGAGAGGAATAGTCCGGCATCTGTTGAGCGCATTCTTCTGCCTGGTCCTCACCCCGGTCGGCGTCGCCGCGATGACTTACGGCACCGAGCGCTACTGGCAGCTAACCCTCGACCAGGCCGGTGCCGAACGTGATGTTCCTGGGCTGGCGGCGATTGGTGCAGGTGCCTGCATCCTCGTGATCGTGGCTTGGCTTGCCGCCCTGTCGCCGGCCGGTCCGCTGCTGAGCGGATTGATCTGGGGCCTGGTCCCCGCCGGGATCTATCTCGCCTACCCCCACGACACGACGAGGGAGGTTTCGGACCTTCTGGTCCTTCCAGACTTCGCTCTCTCCGGGGCTGTGACCTGGCTGGAGAATGCCGCCTTCCTGATGGTCGGTGCGCTGCTCGTCGGCGCCGGACTCGCGGCCACGCGCCGACGCTCAACGACCTAACCCGTTGCCGCAACGGCTCGCACCACCGGTAACTCAGCCGGCACTGCTGACTGATCCGACGACACAGGGCTCGAGCCGGGACCCACGGAGTTTGATCGCTCCGCCGCTACTCCGGCGACACCGGGCTTCAGACGTTCTACCTCTCAATCCAGGACCCTCGAACCGCCGCAGCCCATGCCACCATGTGCCGCAAGGTGTTCCCCGGGCGGATCTCCAGCCACCCCAGTGGGGTCGGGCCGCAGGGCGTACAGCGCCGAACGAGGTTGGGTGCGCCTCCCGGCTGGTTCGAAGGTGCCGACCGGGAGGCGCCACTTTCATACCGTTCGTGGGCGCCTAGGTGTTACTCAGCGACGGACGCGCGCGTGCGGCCCTGGTAGCGGGGAGTCGACGTCTGCGGTGTGACGTGACCCGGCGGCGCGACCCCGAACTCTGGCGTGAGGTCACTCGCGTCATGGTCGGCCCAACCGGCATCGTCGAACGGTTCGCCGAGCGCGTGCGCCGCCCCGCTGACGATTCACTCGGGCGGTACGGCGATGTGGACGGCGTATCCTCCGCCGTTGGGATCATCCTCTCCAGGATCGATGTCGCTCGGAGGGAGCTGTAGTGCCGGCATATGCGGATCTGGTGGGTACGGCTGCGCTGCTGCTTGCCGCGGTGAGCGTGGGGTGGCAGATAGCAACGACGCTGAGGGAGCGGCTTGTCGTCGTCGTGGCTGGCCGTGAGGTGACACGCTTCGAGGTCCGGCCCATCTTTGCGTGGATGGGCGGCGACCGTGTGCACAAGGAGAGCGAAATCGTCACGACCCATTCGTACTCGATCACGGTCAGGAACGAGGGTCGTCTGCCAATCACGGTGACACAAGTTGGATGGCAGGTGTTCGACCCGACCGCTCTGGTTGATCTGGCCATGCATTACCGCGTCGACGAGGAGGGGCCGTGGTCCGCGGGTGGTGCAGTCGTACCTCACCTCATCGAAAGCGGCGGCGAGGCGACATGGACCGTCAGCGAGGAGTTCATGAGGCGGTTCTACGCGTCGGCGAGGGCGAGGGCGTTGGTCAGATTCGCCACGCCGCCAGATCGTTCCCGCCTACCTCCCTGGCGGAGCCGCGGCAGCATCAACAGCAGTCTTCTCGGCGATTGGATCGAGCTCGGGCGTGTCGGCCGACTGACCCCCTGACGCCGACCCCTTCCGCTCGCCGGCCACACCCAACCCATCCGTCGCAGCTGATCGTGCGCCGGAGCGGAGCGACTCAAGCGTCGGACGCCGTCCCATCACAGACTGACGCGACGCCTCCGGACCGGAGCGCTCTAGATGGGTGCGCCGGCGTTGCCAACGTTTCATCCACCTGGCCTGCGCGAGCTGGGCGTCGGATGGTACTCCAGGTCGGTGCGATCCCTAGCGGAGGTCCTCAACCGAACCAGCCAGCTGGTTGAGGAGTGCGGTCTAGCCCGCCTAGGTTGCCATCGTCATCGTCAGCCGCGGGATCTACTAGGGCTGCCGCGGCGAAGGTCTTGGCAACATCGGGCGGAGAGATGCCGGTCTGGGCAGCGAACTCGTACGTGACGGCCACCGCCAGGTTGAACGCGTTGCGAAGCGCCGTCGGCACGTTGTAGACGCTCGACGGTCGCGGCATCTGCCAGCCGTTGCCGAGTGCGTACCTCACCAAGTCGACGGTGGTCGCCCACATCGGTGTCGCAGCTGGGTGGTCTGGAAATCCTTCGTCGCGCGGGGGCAACTCATCCAGCACTTCGTCGAAGGACTTCCGGCGCAGCGGAGCCAACATGCCGATCACCGCGTTCGCTAGTAGGAAGTTGCCCTCGGTCAGGTCGACAACCTCCCGATCAGCGGGCGACAGCACGTTCCCGAATCCGCCGAGATAGGAGTGCAGGAAATTGCCGGACAAGTTCACTTTTCGCGCCTGGTCGCGGGTCATGGGACCTCATGCTCAGGCTTGTCACCAGCCGGGCATAGGGCCGAACGGCCCGCCAGCTGCATCAGTTGCTCGTTCTCATCCAAACTGAACCCGAGCTGTTGGGCCCGCTTATGAACGGCAGCGAGTAATAGCTGAAGCCGGATAGTCGCGGTAGCCACCCGTCGTGCGGGGCGGCTCGTCTAGCAGGTCTCGCCGTCCGTCACAGCGTGGTGTCTCCGCCTTCATCCCGACCCGATCGGCCAACATACCCGTACGCGCATAAACCATCCTCAGTTGGCCGGTGTAGCGATCACTACGACGTTGCTCAGGTAGACGTCGCCGTTCCAGTCCTCGCAGGTGACCAGGGCGACCCGGCCCGGCCCGATCCGGTCTGGTCGAAGATCTCGGCGGCATGCTCGGCCAGCGCCATCTTGTGATAGGCCGTCACCGACTTCGCCTGGAGTTAAGGCGGGATCCGTTCGAGAGGATCTGCACGCGTCGCCCAGGCCGCATCTGCTCGAGATCGACTCCAGCTCGACCTGCTCCGGGGTCGGCGGCGCATACCGGTTGGATCAGCCTGACGACCTCGGCTTCCTCGCAACATTCGGCGTCACGCCCTAGTCTGCTGAAGCGGTCCGAGTCCCGCATCCAGTGAGGAGGGATGGACGAGTTCGAGCAGCGACTGGCAGCCGCTCAGGCGGGTGACGAGGCGGCCTTCGTGTATCTGTTCCGCAGTGTCCAGCCGACGCTGTTGCGTTACCTGACTACCCTTGGCGGATCGCTGGCCGAGGATGCCGCTGCGGATACGTGGGTGCGGGTCGTGCGCGACCTGGGCCGGTTCCGCGGTGACGAGGCCGGTTGGCGATCCTGGGTCTTCACGATCGGGCACGCCCGGCTGCGAGACGCCCAGCGGCGTGCCCGGCGCGAGCCGATCCCGGTCGATGCCGACCTGGAGCCGGCACTCGGGCCGGCCGCGGACGACGTCGAGGCATCCGTGGAGGAACTGCTGTCGACCACGTCTGCGCTCGCCCTCATCGGGCAGTTGCCCCGCGACCAGGCGGAGGCGGTGCTGCTGCGGTACGTCGTCGGGCTGGACGCATCGGCGGCCGCGCGGGTGCTCGGCAAGCGTCCGGGTGCGGTGCGGGTGGCCGCACATCGGGGTCTGCGCCGGTTGGCAGCCGGACTCGCGCCGGAGGGTGTAACAGATCCGGCCGCTCCATCGGTGGCTGAGTTGTCATGAGCAAGCACTCGTCCCGCACCAGCCACGACCCGGAGTTCGACCCGCGCGTGCGGGCGCTCCTGGCGGCCGCGAAGGCGCCGGCCGAAACCTCCGGTCCGCTTCCAGGCGAGGAACAAGCACTCGCGGCGTTCCGTACCTCCCCCCAGCCCACCAGGAGGAGGACGACCCTCCGGCCCCGCGTGTCCGCGAAGGCCGCGATGGCCGCCGCGATCAGCACCGGCGTGCTGGTCGCCGGCGTCGGCGCCGCGGCGGCCGGTGTACTGCCCGGTACAGTCCAGCAGACTGTCAGCTCGTGGCTGGATTCCGTCGGAGTCTCCATTCCCACAGGAGAGGGGACCGACGAGGACGGCGACCTAAGTGGCGGCTCCGAGGAGGCCCCGGGAGCCGGTGCCGACAAGAACCCCGAGGTGGGCGGCGGCTCTGAGAAGACCTCGGAGGAGGGGACCGGCCAGAACGGCGGCTCGTCCGGGCGCTCTGAGGAGGCACCAGGCGAGCGGGGCAACGGGATGGACGATCAGTGTGGGCGCCCGGAGCGGGGCAACAGCAACGACGGCCAGGGCGGCCGTTCTGAGGAAGCGCCGAGTGACGGGGGCAACGCGAACGGCTACCAGTGCGGCCGCTCCGAGGAGGCTCCCGGCCAGCCGGACGACACGAACGGGAACCAGTGCGGCCGTTCCGACGAGGCCTCCACCCAGCAGGACAGCGAGAACGGGAACCAGTGCGGCCGTTCCGACGAGCCCCCCGCCCAGCAGGACAACGAGAACCAGCCCGACGCCGCTGAGGAGCCCCCGCAAGGCAACGAGAACGGGGACCAGGGCGACGGCTTCGCGGAGACTCCGGGCGAGGACGCTCAGCTGCCGCTGGAAGCCGAGGAATAGCGGCCGCGGAAATACCAGCGACGGCGGCAAGCTCCGGTGATTTTGGGACAACCGTCCCTTCGGCGGCTGAGCCGCGTGACGTGTTCGCCCGACGGTGGTCCCGCTGCTCGTACCCGAGGGTGTAACAGATCCGACCGCCCGATCGGTTGCTGAGGTGGCACGACCAGGAGCCGATTCCTGCGAGACCTGAGGTGGAACGGATGAACGGGCTGATACGGCAAAATAGGGTACGGAGCGCGGGGCTGAGCGCTCTGTGCGCCGGGGTGATGATGGGTGGCGGTGCGCTCGTGCTCGCCGCGGGTGCCAGTGCGCCAGACCCTGGGGGCAACAACGGCACGG
>Ga0209382_10005001_pt1 | contig 17362 bp, 10 predicted proteins | sample SoiMetdeltSBSDD5_FD_187599 | JGI IMG/M metagenome (GOLD analysis project Ga0209382, IMG submission 187599) | Bulk soil microbial communities from a Populus tree surrounding site in Tennessee, USA - Soil MetaG P. deltoides SBSDD5 (SPAdes) (version 2) | ecosystem: Environmental > Terrestrial >...
TCGCCTTATCACTTTTGTCTAAGCTCGACTTTGTCCATTCTCGATTTTTGATACCCCAATATCTAGTACCCATTTGATGATCGGATACGAGTAATAGAGGTTACGTCGAATTTCCATGCTATCCAAACAGACAGCAACATCTTCTAACTCGGGAAAAACCTCAAAGATGGCCGAAATCCGCCATTTTCGCTTCTGCAAAAATGGACAAAGTCGAGCTTAGAGGTTCGGCGCGTGTACTGGAAACCGGTCTTCTGGCACCGCTCATACTGCATCCTGACCGCAGGCGGCGCACCGCTTTCAATCATCCGGCAGTACATCGAGAATCAGGGCGGCGATGGGGATTAATCGTGCTTCGCACGATGCGAAATTCATCTCCAACCAAACCGCCGGGCTAAAGCCCTCTGGTTATGGTTGGAGGATTCTTTCGCGGAACTGCTAAATCATACCCAAAGACATCTGGACATGGAGGGAACACGGATGAGGCGGGGGAAGGCGGATGGCGACGGATCAGACCCGCGTCGATCCGCCCCCTCCCGCCTTATCCGTGTTCTCTTCTCTCGTCCCCATCACTGCCGGTCCGTTTTAGTTCATCATGGTGAGGGCTCTGGAACAAACTTTCCGCGTGCCGGATAATGGCCAATGGCCACAAGGAGCGTAAGGCGGGATTTGTTCAGGGGACGGCACTTCGAGCGGGAAACCATCATTTCAAAGAATACCAAAATCGGACTCCGACAACGGCTGCCAGAATAACAGATCACATCTGGAATGGGTTGAGTCAGGAACATCATCGAAGAGTTTGGTAGAGGCCCAACCCGTGCTCGGTTTAAAGTTCGCGAGGAGGTCAACATGCTGCAGAAATTTGAAGGCGCCCTGCGGGGCGCGCCCACGTTGCCACAAAAAGACGGTGAGCTGGAGCGACTTGAACGTCAGGCTCAGCTCGGCATCTCCCGCCAGATCTATGCCTATGCCGCCGGCTCCGGGCTCCCGATGCCGATGGCGGTCAAGGGCGCGGCGGCCTTACAGGCCGCCGAGATCATTGACTGGGTCGGGGGGTGGCTCGCTAACCAGGCGAGGATCCTGGCTGACATCGAAATCTGGAAGGCTGAAACGAGCGGGCAATCCGGTTTCTCCACCTTGGCCGATTACACGCGGCTCTTCACCCTCTTCGACGTCCCGGGGGTCGTCGAAACCTGGCAGGACGACAGGATTTTCGGCTCCCAGCGGCTGGCCGGGTTGAACCCTATGGCTATCAACCTGGTCACGGCCGACGACGCCGGGGCCGGCATCGGCTGGGGCGAGTTGGAGCCGAAGCTCTCGCCTAAGATCAAGGACGGCTACGAGGCTCAGGGCAAACCGGTCTACGAGTGGTTCCAGGAAGGCAGGTTGTATGTGACGGACTTCGCGTCGCTGCAAGGGATCATCCCGGGCGATGAATTCCAGATGGCCCCCATCGCCCTCTACCTCAAGCCGGATGCCTTCCCGGGGCTGCTGCCGATAGCCATCCAACTGACCCAAAACCCCGCCGACAGTCTTGTCTACCTGGCTCCCCAGGCGGCGTCGCCGACCCAAGACTTTCAGTGGCTGATGGCGAAAACTTATCTGCAGTGCGCGGACCTCAACCAGAACCAGGCCGTCAATCACCTGGCCCTGACCCATCTGATCGAGGAGGCGCTGGCCCTCGCGACGCATCGGAGGCTGGCGTTGCAGCACCCGCTCTTCCGCCTCCTCACCAAGCACTTCACCGCCTTGATGGTGATCAACGAAATCGGGATGCTGACCCTGATCAACCCCGGCGGGCTCATCGACCAAACCCTGGACGTGCGCCTCCAGGGGGCCCTGAAGCTGATCAGCAACGCCTACGCCAGTTGGACGTTTAAGGACCTGGGGCTGCCCGGAAACCTAGACCGGCGCGGCGTTGCCGACCCGGAAAAATTACCCTACTACCCGTACCGGGACGACGGGCTGGTGATCTGGAACCGCCTGGGGATGTATGTCAGAGAGTACCTGGGCCTCTACTACCTGGGCGACGACGACGTAGTTCGTGATTACGAGCTGCAGGACTGGGCCCTACAGTTATCCGGCGGCTTGGACGACGGGGCCGGGAAGTTGCCCGGCTTCCCCGCGGCGATCCGGACCCGCGAAGAGTTAGGTGATATCGTCCAGAGAATCATCTGGACCGCCGGGCCACAGCATGCGGCGGTGAATTTCCCCCAGACGGAGTTCACGAATTTCGTGCCCAACGCGCCGGGGTCCATGGCCGCGCCGGCGCAAGGCACCGTGACGGAGAGCACACTGGTCGGCCTGCTCCCCGGCCGAGACCAAGCCGCGGCCCAATTCAAGATCAGCTACGCCTTGGCCGGCTACCGGTACGACCAACTACTAGATTACCACCTCAGCTCCGAAGACGCGTCGGAAGGCGTGGTGAGGAAGTACTACGCACAATTGACCACCGAGGATCGGGACACCGTCATCCGCCGGAACGAAGAGCGGGCGAAGCACCCCGGACTGTTGGTCTACCCTTACTTCTTGCCCGAAAACATTCCGAACAGCACCAGCGTTTGAGGCTGACTGCGCCCCCGCCGCTCGGGATGGTCGGGCCCATTCCCGAGCGGTTCCATTGCGAAGACATGGCATCCGCTACGCCATCCGGAACGACCGGTAACCCTTGGTTGGCAGCCTATGCCCGCATGCTACTAAAGCCGGCCGAGATCTTCTAAAACACGCTCTCAGAGCGGCCCAGGTGTCGATGTGGAAGGATAAGCGATGGGAGGCGCCCCATTACTGGGCCGCATTCACGCTCCAGGGTGAGTGGAAGTGATCGGACATGGAGCCGTGGCCATGAAACAGTGCGGCGACGCTGGCGCGGAAAGCGGACCACCCGCCTGACAATCTGCTTTGGCTCTGCGCCGCAAATGGGCTTTTACGCCGGAAGCGTTCGACAAGCTGCTGAGGAGGTCTTTGACCCGACTAAGACTCTTACTGGAATGAAATTGAGCCGTCCGGTCGGTAGTGTGTGGGCCGCTTCCAGGCACGGGGCGGATAGTGCTTGAACGCCTCTTCGTTTAGCTCCACGCCCCAGCCCGGCCGGTTGGGGATCTCGACGTATCCTTGTTTGACCATAAGGGGCGCCTTCAGCACATCCTTCCGCGCCCCCGCATCCGGGGCGTGGTATTCGAGCACCAAGAAATTCGAGGTCGAGGCCGCGAAATGGACGCTGACCGCCGTGGCCAGCGGGCTCATCGGATTATGGGGGGCGACCGCCATGAATTGCGCCTCGGCCATGGCGGCGATCTTTTTCATCTCCATGATGCCGCCGCAGACGCAGATGTCGGGCTGAATAATATCGAGCGCTTGGAGCGCGATCAGGTCGCGGAATTCGAACTTCGTATAGTTGCTTTCACCGCCCGCGAGCGGAACCTCGACGTGCTCCGAGAGCTTCCTCATGGCGTCGGGATTCTCGGGCCGAATCGGCTCTTCAAGCCAGAATGGGTCGTACGGCTCGACCGCCTTGGCCATGCGTATCGCCCGGCTGACCTCGTAAAATCGCGCGTGGTTATCGACCCCGATGTCCACGTCCGGGCCGACAGCTTCCCGCACGGCGCGCACCCGTGCGGCGGCGGTTCGCACGAGTTGGTTGGAGGGCACATCCACGCTGCCCGAATTGTGCGGCGCCATTTTGATCGCCGTGTAGCCGTATTTTTCGATCAGCCGGAGCGCGCTCTCGGCCGCGGCTTGCGGCTGATCGCCTCCGATACTTTGATAGACCCGAACCCGGTCACGCACCCGGCCGCCGAGCAGCGCCCAGACCGGGAGACCGGCCGCTTTACCGGCGATGTCCCACAACGCGTGCTCGATGCCGCTGATCGCTGCGTTGACCACTGAGCCGCCCGGGAAACGCGTGGTATTGTACATGAAATCCCACAGGTATTGGATGTTGCGCGGGTCTTTGCCGACAAGCCAGGTCTTAAAGTCCTCGATCACTTTGACGGTCGCTTCATCGGGCCCGACCGAGAACGCCTCTCCAAGACCGGAGAGACCCTGGTCGGTCTCGACCTTCACATAGACCCAATTCCTGTTCCCTTCCCACACCAAGAAGGTCTTGATGTCGGTGATTTTGATCGCGGGTTTGTCTCCCATCACGCCTGGCGCTTGGAACAGAGGGACCGTACTCAAAGGGGTGAGGGCCGACGCCAACCCGGCATGCTTTAAGAACTGCCTGCGTATCATGTGGTGGCTCCTTCGCGGGGAGCCGCAAGGCCTCCCCGCCCCAGGTGCGAAGCGCCGGCTGGGCCAAGCGCGACCACCAGACTTCGTCGCCGAAGCCCACGACCCACCCCTCCCGGCGCTCGGCCAAGGCCATTAGCCGATCGCGTCGTTCTTTTTCCTCGCGTACTCGGGGTCGGGGCTGGCAATCCAGTTCTTGGCGCGCTTCCAGCCCAGGCCGAGCCGGTTGATGGCGTCGCGGACCGTTTCGTCCGAGACGCGCGAGGGGTGCGCCCGCGCTCGAAGCAGACCTCGGCGGCGAGCTCCAGGGTCCAGACCGAAGTCGGCTTGCCGAAGTCGCGGGGCGACTGGTGCAAGAGCGCCCGCAACTGCTCGCTGCGCGCGGCGTCGGAGACCTTGGCCGCGCTCTTCGGGCGGCGCGACCGCATGGTGAGCGCGGCCACGCCGCATTGCTCGAAGGCGCGCAGGACGTTGAACACGGCCTGGATCGAACAGCCGACCGACTCGGCGATCCGGCTCGCGTTGCGGCCCCGGGAACTGGCCAGCACGATCTGGCAACGCCGGACGGTGAAGAGGTGCGAGGAGCGCTGCCCTGTCTGGAGTGCCCCTCGCTCCTCCCGTGTCAACTCTCGAACGAAACGGGCTTTCATCCCGGGCAGAATACGCGACGATGGATCATTTCAACAATCTCTCCGGAGATTGCACTAGCACTAACCACTACAGCTTCGCTCCTTTCTTCCAGGACACCAGCTCCACCATCCCACGGCTGGCCCTACAGGCCAGTTCTAATATGGCGTGGAAGCGGCTAATCATTGCCGCGCGCTTTAGGAACAGAAGCCGGCCTTGCAGCTACTCGGCTTTGCTGGGGTAATTTATAGTAGCATAAGGGACGCTCACGGTTGCGGCGGATTTCTGATAGTAGAAGAACTCACTTGGCGGCCGTTGGGAGGAAAGCAAACCGGTTGCCCGGGAAAAAATACCAGGTCATTTATGAGAACTTTTTATCAAACACATTCGGACTCTGTCCAAAGATTTCTATGAAAGTCTTCCTCTAGTGGTCCCCAAAAACTGGGTCCACTACACCCGTCAAGCACCCATCAATGCGATAACATATCGAGTGTCACGTAATGCCCCAAATGGAGACTAGCTGAACGACGCGACCGTGGCGTGCAAGTGCACCCCGCCCCAGATTCAGCGCTACATCGCCAGGATTTCCGGGCCGCTGCTCGACCGCATCGACATCCACATCGACGTCCCCGCGGTCCGGGTCAGCGAGCTCGCGGCGCGCGAGTGCGCCGAGGGCTCGGCCGAGATCCGCGAGCGCGTCTGCCGCGCCCGCCGCACCCAGCAGGATCGCTTCGCGGGCGAGCGCGTCTTCTCCAACGCGCAGATGACGCCGCGGCTCATCCGCAAATTCTGCCCGCTCGCCCCGGGGACGCAGCAGACCCTCGAGCGCGCGATCACCAGGTGGGGCCTCTCGGCCCGCGCCTACGACCGCATCCCCAAAGTCGGCCGGACGATCGCGGATTTGGAGGGCCGGGAAAACATCTCGGAGGAACACGTCTCCGAGGCGGTCAACTACCGCACGCTGGACCGCAGCTTCTGGCAGTGAGTGATTCTCCGAGTTCTGCGAATGCTTGATCTTTGCCCGTGCTGTTAAGTAACCTGCGGGGAAGCTCGTGGCGGTTTCTGGATGCTAACTCGGAGGACTGAGAAATGCGGCGCCTGTGCCTCATCAGCGCGATGGTCAGCCTGGCTGCCATCGCCCCTACTCAAGATAAACTGCCCAAGTTCCGGGAGCAAACCGTTGACGCGGATGTCGGGGTCGGCTATGCGCTCGCCGTGGCCGACATCAATGCCGACCGCAAAGCCGACATCGTCGTCGTCACCGAAAACCCCGATCAGGTCGTGTGGTACGAAAACCCTTCCTGGAAGCGGCGCACGATCGTCCAGGGGCACCCCAAGCTGCCCGTCTGCGTCCAGCCCCTGGACGTCGACGGCGACGGGCGGGTCGAGCTCCTGCTGGGGGCCGACTGGCAGCCGAGCAACACGCAGGCGGGCGGCACGACCTGGCTCCTCCGGCGCCCGGACGACCTCGACCGGCCCTGGACTGCGATCAAGCTGGATGAGGAGCCGACGATGCACCGCATGCGGGTCATAGACCCCGACGGCAAGGGCCAGAGGGAGCTCGTCTGTTCGCCGCTCCATGGCCGCCGCGCCAAAGGCCCCGAGTGGTGGGCGGGCGACGGCGCCTCGCTCTACATCCTCCGCCGCCCCGGCTCGCCTTTCGAGAAGTCTTGGTCGCGCGAAGTGATCAGTAACGATTTGCATATCGTCCACAACGTCTGGCCCCTGGACTGGGATGGCGACGGCCGGGACGAGATTCTCGCCGCCGCCTACGAGGGGGTCCTTCTCTTCAAGAAAAGCGCCGACGGGAAGTGGGGCAGACAGTTGGTCGGCGGAGGCGACCCGGAGAAGCGCGGGGCGGGCGAGGTCAAGGTCGGGCGACTCCCGGGCGGGCGGCGCTACCTCGCCACTGTCGAGCCCTGGCACGGGCATCAGGCGGTCGTCTACACCCAGCCCGACGAGGCAAGTCAGCCCTGGAGACGCCAGGTGCTGGTCAAGGACCACAAAGGCGGTCACGCCGTCTGGACGGCCGATTTAACCGGCACCGGGGTCGACTCGCTCGTGGTCGGATTCCGCGGCCCGCCCGAAGGCAAGGGCGATGACGCCATCGTCTACATCTGGCACCCGCTCGACGGCGCCGGCGAGAAGTGGGAGAGGCAAGTCCTCGACGAGAAGGGCCTCGGCTGCGAAGACGTGACTGCCGCCGACCTCAACGGGGACGGCAAGCCCGAGATCATCGGAGTCGGCCGCAGCACCAAGAATGTGAAGATTTATTGGAACGAGCGCAAATGATCGGTCCGGGGATGGGAAGAACACGGATCAGACGGAAACCGACGGATTTCCGCGGATCAGACCCGTGTCGATCCGTCCCCTTCCGTCTGATCCGTGTTCTTCCCCCATTCTCCTAATGGAGGTCGCAAGATGAAGATCGGACTCTACAGCATTTCTTATCTCGGCATCTGGTATGACGGCCCGGCCTTGAGCTTTGAAGACTTTGTGGGTCGAGCGAAAGACTTCGGCTACAGCGGCATTGAACTTGACGGCAAGCGCCCGCATGGAAATCCGATGGATCTGGACGGGCGGACGCGCGACCGGATGCGCACGATTCTTGAGCGGGCAGGCATGGAGATCCCCTGCGTGGCCGCCAACAACGATTTCTCCAGCCCCATTCCCGAACAGCGCGAATGCCAACTGCTCATGGTGCGCGAGCTGGCGCGACTGGCCGCGGACCTCGGGGCAAAGGTCGTGCGGCTCTTTGCCGCCTGGCCCGGGGTCCCGCTGCGCGACGGGTATGGGACCTACGACCTGGTGCGGGGAAATTTCTATAGCTTTGAGCGGCAGTTCCCCTACGCCACCCGGCTGGAACGCTGGAATTTCGTCAAAGATTGCCTGCGTGAGGCGGCCGCATTCGGCGAAGAGTTTGGGGTGACCATGGCGCTGCAAAATCATTGGCCGCTCGTTCGCCACTGGAAGGATTGCTATGACCTGGTGAAGGAAGTCAACTCCCCCTGGCTCAAGCTCTGTCTTGACTTGCCCATGATGGAGAAGCTCGACCACGAGTATGTCCGCCAGGCGGCCCTCGCCATCGGCGACCTTCAAGTGCACACCCACTTCGGCGGCGAGTTCCGCCGCGATCAAAAGGGGCAGGTCCATTTCCTGCCCTTGTATTTCGACCAGCCGATCCCGGATTACGAGCACTTTCTCGGTTTGATGCAGGAGATCGGCTACGACGGTTACATATGCTACGAGCTTTGCCACCCGCTCCACGGTCAGGATCATGAGTGGCTGGGCCTCGATTATGTCGATGAGCAGGTCAAACTGGCGCATGAGTTCATGAGCGCGAGGCTCGCTCAGAGCCGCCCCGAGGTTGAAGGCAAACTCAAAGCGCACCGTTAATCCGACGGGGGCAATTTCATGGCATGGTCTTGATCGAATGCGTCGATCAGAAAGGACGTCTCTTGCCGCGCCAGGAGCACGACCGAGAGCTGAAGCCTCAACCCGTTTCGCGTCGGGGATTCATGGCCGCGGCCTGCGCCGCCGCGTTTGCGGGCGCGGGATCAGCTCTCGAGCCAGCGGGATGGGCCGCCGAGCCGATCATCGACATCCACCAGCATACCCACTACTCGGGCCGCAGCGATGAAGAACTGATCGCGCATCAGCGCCGGATGGGGATCGCCAAGACCGTCTTGTTGCCGGCCGGGTCGAGATACGGACTGGACGCCGACTGTTACGGCAATGATTCTGTCCTGGCGCTGACCCGCCGCTACCCGAAGGACTTCGCCTACTTCGCCAACGAGCTCCCCGACCTGCCGGAGACGCGCTCGGTCCTGGAGAAGTATTTGAAAGCCGGCGCGGTCGGCATCGGCGAACAGAAATTTCCCGTCGACTGCGACTCGCCGCACATCCAGTTGATCGCGGAGATCGCCCGCGAGTATCAAGTCCCGGTGCTCCTCCATTTCCAATACGGGAAATACAACCAGGGCATCGAGCGTTTTTACAAGATCCTGGAGAAGTTCCCCACCGTGAACTTCATCGGGCACGCCCAGACCTGGTGGGGGAATATTGATCGTCAGCACGACCAGACCGTACTCTACCCGAAAACCAGAGTCACGCCGGGAGGCCTGACCGATCGCCTGCTCTCGGATTACCCTAACATCTATGGGGATCTGTCCGCGGGCTCGGGCTTGAATGCGCTCCTGCGCGATGAGGATCACGCCCGTGCTTTTCTCTCCCGGCAGCAAAACAAGCTGCTCTACGGGAGCGACTGCAATGACCGCGACGGTCAGGGTGATGGTTGTAGCGGGATCCAATGTCTGGCCGCGATCCGCCGCCTGTCCCCGGGCAAGGAAGTGACTGAAAAGCTTCTCTATCGGAACGCGCGCCGGGTATTAAAGATTCAGTAGTGGAGTGGTAGCCGCCGGCCGGCAAGACGCTCAAGGAGACCGCGCCTTTGCGCTCAAGCCAGCCAGCGATCAAAAAACTGATAAGCCATCTTCCTCACCTCCGGCGGGAATTCGTGGCCGGCGTCAGGGTAAACGGCGACGAGTCTCTCCGCGGCATGGAAGACTCGATCGTAGATCGGCAGCGCCGCGGCGACGCAGTCTTTCACGCCGGACACCTCGAAATTTGCGTCCCGCAATGGCGCGTTGACGAATAACGGCCGGGGCGCGAGCGCGGCGATGAGCTCCGGGAAATCAAAGGGCATGCGGGCGGGGTCCTTGCCGTACTTTTCCGCGATCAGCGGCATGTAACCCTCATGGCTCCACCCGGTCAGGTTCCCGCCGTAATACTTCTTGAAAGAGTTGAAACCGCAACTCGAAATCATGGCTTTGATGCGCTCGTCAAAAACCCCGACGAAGAGTGTATTGTGGCCGCCTAAGGAGTGGCCGATCGCCCCGATCCGGTCCGGCGCCACGTCCGGAAGCGAGCGCAGGACATCGACCGCGCGCCGGTGATTCCAGATGCCCTTCATGGTCGCGCTCAAGTAGCCGTGCTGATAGGGGTCAAACCGGTACTCGCCAAAGTTAGGGTAGTCCGGGGCGAGCGTCACGTAACCCCGTTCGGCCAGCTCTCGGGCGTAGTGCAGCTGCGGATTGCCGCCCAGTCCCGCTGGCTCGGCCTTGCCCAACCTCACGGTCTGGTGCAGGCAGAGGACGGCGGGCGCCGGCCTTTCCAAATTCTTCGGCACGAGTAGGTAAGCCGGGACGTGATCGTCCTCTTCACTGAGGAAGGTGATTTTGACTTGAGTGAATCCCGCTTGTTCGGTCTCCCCCAGCCTCACGATTTTCGTCGGCAAGCCTTTCCCGGCCGGGAAGCGGCCCATGACCGACTGCATGTGCTCCAGGATGCACGCGCGCCGCTTGGCCCACCCGGCGCGATTCCGGACGCCATCAAGTTGTACTTTAGTCTGCGGAGAACAGGCGAGCGCACCGGCCATGGCGCTCAGGAAATTGCGCCGCGCCAGATCGGGCGCCGGGCGGCTCACAACCCGCCTCGCAAGTAAGCGATCAAATCCGCCATCGACTGCCGGTCGACTCCCCGTTCGAGCCCGTCCGGCATGAGCGAGAGGCGCGACGTACGAATCTCGCCGATCTTCCGGCGGAGGATCGTCACGTCCCCTTCGGCATCACGCAGGGTGATCGCGCTCGGCGTTTCCTGCGTCAGGATGCCTTCATACACGCGTCCGTCGACCGCGGTGATCAGATAATTGACGAAGCGCGGTTCGATCGCATAACTCGGATTGAGGATCGAAGTCAGCAACTCCTCCTTGGTCTTGTTGCTGATCCCAGAGAGATCGGGCCCAATGCGCCCGGTCGGGCGGAGCGGGAGATGGCATTTGGCGCACTGGTTTTCAAAGACATGTTTGCCCCGCGCCACATCTCCGGTGAGGTTCAAAGCGTCGCGGTAACTAGCGACGACCTGCGTCCGGTCGGTGCTTTCCGGTTTGAAAAACGTTTTGGCGCGCCCGGCGATTTCCGGGTCAGGATGATTGAGCAGACGCGCGCGGGAGGTGTCATCGAGCACCGTCCGCTCGACCCGATCCTCTTCCAGTGCCGTCAGCAGCACTTTCATCCGGTCGCGCTCGCCAAGCAATGCCGCGAGCACCTTGGCGCGCACGCCAGGCGAATAACTCCCCCACGCCCGGAGGAGCGCCGGGGCAATCGCCCCGTCATCGAAAGACGCCAGCGACTCGACCGCCGCGATCTGGATCTCCGGCGCTTGATTGAATTCAAGCAATTTCTCCAGCACCGGCCTCACCGCAGCAAATTGACCGCCGCGCAGGGCCCGGATGGCGGTCACGCGCTGCTTCGGCGGCACCTCGCCCCGGGCGGCGTCGGCCAGAGCTTGCTCGACGAGCGCCGGCAAGCTGAAGTGGCGCGCGACCTCCCAGGCGGCTTCCTCTACTGCCGGCGCAGGGTCGTCCAGAAATTTCCTGAGCGCAGCCTCGGCGCCCGGCGCCTGGAGGTTCCTGACCCCGGTCAGTTGTAAAGCCTTGGCCAGACCGACGAGACCCGGCTCCGGTTGCTTCACCCCGTGGAGCGCGCCCAGAAAGCGTGTCAGCTCTCCGGGATCATGTTTGGCGCCGATGAGTGAAGCCAGCTGGGCCAACAGCTCGCCGTTCTCGACTGAAGCGTGCCTGGCGCGTAACAGGTGGAAGAATGGGGAGGCGGCGTCGTTGACGGAACTCAGGATCGCGAGGCGAAACCATTGATCGGAGCCGCGCTGCGTCACCAACTCGGCCAGCGCGCCAAGCGCGCGCTGATCTTTCATCTGACCGAGCGTGAAGGCGAGCTGCAATTGCACGTGCGCGTCCGGATCCTTGGTCAGCGCGAAGACCGCGCCGCGCACCGGCGGCGACTCCCCGAGAAACCCTTCGGAGAGGCGCAGCGCGTGTTCGCGCACCCGCGGATCGGAGTCTTTCAGCGCGCGGAGCACGAGTTGCCCGTCGAGCGCCGCCAGACCTTCGAGCGTCCAGAGCGCGTGAATACGCCCCAGCGACGCTGTGCTCCGCTCCGCCAGCTCCCTCAGTAAAGGGACGGCGGCGCGGTCTTGGCGCTCGACCAGCAGACGCTGCGCGGTCTGCCGGTGCCAGCCGTTGGTGTTCTCGAGATGTTTGACCAGCTCGGCGACGCTCGCCGTCCCCAGTCTCGGCTTCAGATCGCGCGACCGCCGGGGCTCTTTGGGGACGATCCGGTAGATGCGCCCGAGCGAATCGCCGGCGTAGAAGTCCATCCCTTTTTTGATCTCTTCGGGGATTGATTCCGGCGTCTCGATGAACAGCCGGTAGACATCCATCATGTACAGGTTGCCGTCGGGCGCGTTGGCGAAGTTGCAGGGCCGGAACCAGACATCGGTCGAGGCCAGGAATTCCACCCCCTCTTTGGCGCGGCTCGCCGCGAAGGTCGCGCCGTCCGGCCTCAGTTCGTCGCGATGGACGAGATTTCCGCTGACGTCCCCGGTGAAGATGCTGCCGCGATACTCTTTCGGGAAGGCATCACCGTTATAGACCGTGCTCCCGCTCGCCGCGGTGAAGTACCCGCCGACCTGCTCGGTGCGGTTCAAGCCTTGCTCCTGGTAGCGATGTTGCCGCAACGCGGTCCGCTCGATGCGCCACTGCTGCGGGCCGGTGAGCGGGAACATAGGCGCCGACGGGCGACCGTGATCCGAGATGTCCTGCGCGTAAGCCGGGACCTCGAGCAGCGGCGCGCGGGCGATGTAGCGCATCGGCAGCACGACGTGTCTGAGGTGAATCGTATTCTGGGTGATGAACTGATTGCCCCAGTCGTCGAAGGACGACCCGAACTGCGCCGGGCCGCTCGCGGCCTCAAACTCGCCGCTCATCGGATGGAAGCGGAAATCCGCGCCGCGAATCAAGACCGGTGGATGTCCCGGGTCGTCCGGCGAAGTGACGCGGCCGTCGTTCCCGTTATTGGCCGCATAAACCCAATTATCGATGCCGTACCGCAGATTCGTGATCCGCGCTTCCGGATTGACTTTCGGGAAGCCGGTGTAGAGCACCTTCCGCACGTCGGCCTTCCCGTCGCCGTCAGTGTCCTGGAAGAAAAGGATGTCGGGTGCGCTGGTGACCAGCAGGCCGCCTCTCCACGGGAGGAGGCCGCTCGCCTGGAGCACCTTATCGGCAAAGACCACGGCGCGTTCGTACCGGCCGTCGCCGTCGGCATCTTCCAACAGCCTGACCCGCGAACGCGCCGGTTTGCCCGGCGGGGGGTCGTCGGGGTAATCGAGCATCTCGGCGACGTAGACGCGCCCGTTCTCGTCAAAGGCCATTTCCACCGGACTCATGACCTGCGGTTCGCCGAGGAACAATTCGACCTTGAAATCTTCGCTCAGCTTCATGCTCTGGAGCGATTCCTGCGGTGTCAGCGGACGCGGGCCAGCGCCCGTTTTCGCCCCCCGGCTGCAAGAGGTCAGGGCTAAGCCGACGGTCAGGAAGAAGCTTAACGAGACCCTCCGGGACGCGCGCTTTGTTGGGGTCATAGCATTAAGGGTGGGTTGTTTGGCGCGGATCGGATCCGTGCCCATGGCTCAAGCGAGCAGCTTACGCACCACGTTGCCGTGGACGTCCGTCAGCCGAAAATCGCGCCCCTGGAATTTGTAGGTCAGCTTGGTGTGATCTACTCCCATCAAATGGAGAATCGTGGCATGCAGATCATGGACATCGACCGCATCCTCGACGACATTGTATCCCAACTCGTCGGTCGCGCCGACGGTGACGCCGGGCTTGATTCCCCCGCCAGCCGCCCACATGGTAAACGCCCGCGGGTGGTGATCGCGGCCGAGGAGCTTCGAGCCGTTGCGCGCTTCGTTGACCGGCGTGCGGCCGAATTCCCCGCCCCAGACGACGAGTGTTGAGTCGAGCAGCCCGCGTTCTTTGAGGTCGGTAAGCAGCGCGCTCACCGCGCGATCCGTCTCACGGCAGAGGCGCGGCAGCCGGCCGACGATGTCGGTATTGACCGAATTGCCGTGCGTGTCCCAGCCCCAGTGGTAAAGCTGGACGAAGCGCACGCCGCGCTCCACCATGCGGCGTGCGAGCAGGCAGTTATTGGCGAACGAAGGCCGCTCGCGGTTCGGATTGAGCCGCGTGCCGTATCGCGCGTGGGTCTGCGCACTCTCGCTCGCGATGTCAGTCAGTTCCGGCACGCTGGTTTGCATGCGGTAGGCCATCTCATAGGCCGCAATCCGCGTCTTGATCTCCGGGTCAATGATCTTCTGATACCGCATCTGATTCAGGTCGCGCAGCGTGTCGAGCGTCTCTCGCCGGAGTTCGCCGTCGACGCCGTCGGGGTTGGAGACGAACAAGACCGGGTCGCCCTTGGAGCGGAACTCCACGCCCTGATGCAAGGTCGGCAAAAATCCGCTGCCCCAGCAACTCTTGCCGCCGTCGGGCTGGTTTTCGCCGGAGAGCAAGACGACGAAACCCGGCAGATCCTGGTTCTCGCTGCCGAGCCCATAACTCAGCCACGACCCGAGACTCGGACGGCCGACGATCTGGTGGCCGGTGTTCATGAACACCTGCGCCGGCGCGTGATTGAACTGCGTGGTCCGCATGGAACGGATGATGGCGATCTCGTCGGCGTGGCGCGCGAGGTGCGGCAGCAGATCGGAAATCTCCTGCCCCGACTCTCCGCGGCGTTTGAAGCCGAACGGCGAGCCGAGCAGTTTCGGCGTGCCTTTGATGAAGGCGAAGCGCTCGCCCTTGATGAACTCCTGCGGGATGTCCTGGCCGTCGTACTGGGCGAGCTTCGGCTTGTGGTCGAAAAGGTCGAGCTGCGAAGGCGCGCCCGCCATAAACAGGTAAATGATGTTCTTGGCCTTCGGCGCGGGATTCGCGAAGAGCTGCTCGTCGATCAGCCCCGCGAGCGCCAGGGCCCCGATGCCGAAGCCGGCTTGCTTGAAGAAATGACGGCGCGTCGCATCGCGCAATGAGGCGGCGGGTTGGTTGACTTCCATGACCATAGTTATTCAGTCTGTGAACCACGAAGCGCACGAAGTGCGCTGATTGGTCATTCCTTTGTCACTGTCTCATCCAGGTTGAGCAGCACATTCGCGACCATCGTCAGCGCGGCCAGCTCCGACCTGCTGTCTCCCTCCGACGATCCTTTGAGGACTCTCCCGGCCTCCTCCGGGTGTGACTCAAAGTAGCTGCACTGACGCCCGTAGAGCGCCAAGAGCCGTTCCAGCTCCTGGGCCTCCGGCGCACGTGCGACACAGAGCCGGAAACCATAGGTCAGACGCGCTTTCGTCGCCCCGTCAGTTTCCCGGAGCATGCGCCGCGCCAGGGCGCGCGCCTGCTCGAACACCGCTTCGTCATTGAGCAGAGTCAGAGCCTGCAATGGGGTGTTGGTGCGGACCCGCCTCACGGTGCAGACCTCGCGGCTCGTCGCGTCGAAGGTCATGAGGCTCGGGTAGGGCGCCGTGCGGCGAATGAAAGTATAGAGGCTGCGACGGTAGCGGTCCTCACCTTTACTGGTGATCCACTTGGCGTCGTTGTAGGGACTGCGCCAGGTGCCCTCAGGTTGCGGCGGGAAGACGCTGGGACCGCCCAGTTTGGGGCTCAACAGCCCGCCGATCGCGAGTCCGACATCACGGACCATCTCGGCTTCCATGCGAAAACGCGGCCCGCGCGCCAGCAACCGGTTATAGGGATCGCGCTCGAGCAAGGGTGGAGTGGCCGCCGAAGACTGCCGGTAGGTGGCCGAAGTGACGATCAAGCGGTGCAGGGCCTTCATGCCCCACTTCTGCCGCATGAATTCAGTCGCCAGCCAATCGAGCAATTCGGGGTGCGAAGGGTGTTCTCCCTGCGTGCCGAAATCCTCGCTCGTCTCGACCAGACCGTGGCCGAAGACCTGCTCCCAGAACCGGTTGACCGCCACGCGCGCCGCCAGCGGGTTTTTCTCGTCCACCAACCAGCGCGCCAGGCCGAGGCGGTTGAACGGCTGACTCTCAGGCATCGGGTGGAGGACCGCCGGCACGTCCGCGGAGACTTGTTCACCAGGGCTCAGGTAGCTGCCGCGCTCGCGCAACGGCGCCGCGGGCCGCTCGAACGACGGGCGCTCGTGCATAATCAGCGCGGTGGCGATCCCCAGATCCTTCAGGGCGGCGCGCAGAGCGGTGCGGCGATCACGCGCGGCTTTGAGCGCCGGCGCGGCCGCCCGAAACTGCTCTGACAGACTCTCCCTCTGCTTCTGAGTGCGTTGCGCCGCCGGGGTCATGAGCACGGGCCGCAGTTTGGCCGTCACAGTCGTCATGATCTCCGGATTATCGCCCGCCGTGACCGAAAGGCGAAACCGCCCGATACCTTGCCCGAGGGCGCTACCGAGGTGCTTCAACTTGATCGTCAGCGCCGTCCCCGTGTCAAAACCGAAGGGGCTGGCGGCGACGAACACGGCCTGCCGGCTGACGCGGACTGTGTCCGACGTCGCGTTGATGAACCACCCGACGGGCCTCTCCATCTCGACGCCGTCGTCCGGCGGGTTGAAAAACTTCCGCGCGTCGAACTTATAGGCCGAATCGTCGACGCTGCCGTCTTTGAAGACGACGGGTTGTGAGTCTGCGGGCCGGTCCGCGGGCGCGGCAGTGACCTCAAAGCCGCTGAGCAGGAAGTTGCCGTAGGGGTCGCGGCCCGGGCCACCCTTCGGCAGACTGGGGTCAGTCAGCGCCTCGACGCGCACGGCGGTGACGTTGGTCACATTCGTCCGGGCGCGGATGATGTAGATCTCGCTTTCCGGATTCGCGCCGGAAGCGAGGATCGATTGATCCGCCAGAGGAGTCAGCGTCGTCCCGCCGGTGGTTTCAGTCGCGGCCGGAACCAGCGTGACCCACTTGTCCGACTCCGCTATCAGTTCGCGCTCCCACTCGGCCTGCACAGGATCGAGCTCCGGCGGCTGGTTGTCGAGCGTTCTCTCCAGTTGTTTGATCTCCGCCTCGATGCGGTCGCGCTGCGCCTCCTGGCCCGGCGTCGGCAGGTCGATTTGCGGCTCGAGGATGAAGCGCGTTTCCTCGCCCATGCCCACCCCCTGGTAGCCGATCCGGTAGTCCGCGTTGTTGAAGAAGGCGAAGAAGCGGTAATAATCCTTCTGCGAGAACGGGTCGTACTTGTGGTTGTGGCACTGCGCGCAGGCGAGCGTCGTGCCGAGCCAAACCGTCGCCGTCGTGTTGACACGATCAACGATGGTCTCCCAGCGAGCCTCGTCGGGGTCAATGCCGCCCTCCTGGTTGAGGAGCGTGTTCCGATGGAAGCCGGTGGCGATCTTCTGGCCGAGCGTGGCTTCCGGGCTGGGCGCGTCGGGGAGCATGTCGCCGGCTATCTGCTCGACCGTGAACTGGTCGAACGGCATATCCTGGTTGAGCGCGTTGATGACCCAGTCACGGTACTTCCACATGACGCGCAGGTTGTCTTTCTCGTAGCCGTTGGAGTCGGCGTAGCGCGCCAGGTCGAGCCAGGGTCGCGCCCAGCGCTCGCCATAGTGCGGCGAGGCGAGCAGCCGGT
>Ga0209382_10005002_pt1 | contig 17360 bp, 12 predicted proteins | sample SoiMetdeltSBSDD5_FD_187599 | JGI IMG/M metagenome (GOLD analysis project Ga0209382, IMG submission 187599) | Bulk soil microbial communities from a Populus tree surrounding site in Tennessee, USA - Soil MetaG P. deltoides SBSDD5 (SPAdes) (version 2) | ecosystem: Environmental > Terrestrial >...
CGCGTCAGGCGGAATCGGGTACGGGCCGGAATCGCTCTCATCAGCGTAGTCGAAAGTCACGCGCACACCGGGAACCGTGCTGTCCACGACGATGTAGGGAATGCCGAACGGGCCGCCGTTGTAGCTCGCTCCGAAATCCGGATGCAACCCCGCCGTCAACCCGATGCTCGCGATCAGCGAGTCCGAGTTGGGATCGATCAGCGCCTGATCGACCGGCAGGTTCCACGGATTATCGTCGGGAAATGGACGCCGACCGCTCAGTCCGGCGTTCGGTCCAAGACCGGGACCCCACGTGCGAACGGGAGGGGGGCCGACGGAGCCCGCCTCGGAACATGCCAGGACCATGAAGGCAGTGGCAGTGGCAACCGTGCGAGGTCGTGGCATGAGTAGACGATGAGCGCTCCGCGCCAACGGCGGATGTGACGCCTGCTACCGGGGCTGTGGCAACTGGCCGGGGGGGGCCCCCTTACGGCGCGAGCGGCGGAGCCACGCGGACGGGTTGGTGCACATCGACGGTATCGCCCGTTCCGAGCTGTCCAAATCTTCCGTATCCCCAGCAGTACGCTTCCCCCTCGACGGTCACGCCGCAGGTGTGGAAAAAGCCCGGCGCCACGGAGGCAAAGAGCAGTCCGCCGTCGACCTGCGCCGGGGCCGGGCTGCCTGAATCTCCACTTGTACCCAGTTGCCCGAATCCGTTGGAGCCCCAGCAATACGCCGAACCGGCGGTGGTCACCCCGCAGCTGTGGCCCGGTCCGCGGGAATCGAGGCTTGCGAACACCAACCCGCCCGACACCGCAGCCGGATGGGTGGTGTCGCGGGTCGTGCCGATACCGAGCTGCCCCTGGGTGTTTTCACCCCAGCAATAAGCCTCGCCCACATCGGTGAGCCCGCAGGCCTGTTTGTGAGCAGCCGTTACGCTCGCCAGGCTCACCCCGTTCGCTTCGACCGGCACTGGATACCCGGCACTGTGCTGGGTGGTGTCGGCGAAATGGACTCCCGGTGGGTACAGTCCCCAGCAATACGGCGCTGCGCCGCCGGTCACGGCACAAACGATTTCGTATCCCGAGCTGACCTGCGTGAACGAGGAGCCCTGCTCGACGAATGGCACCAGGCGGTTGGGGAGCATCCCGCCGCCTGGCGCGGGACCGACCGGCGCTCCCCAGCACAACAACTCCCCGGTCGTCGCCACACCACAGGTGTGCGCTTCTCCAGCGCTGACCCGTTCGAAGGTCCACGACCCCGACACGGCTACCGGCACGGTGGAATGGTTGATTGTGCCGTCGCCCAGCTGGCCGTTGAAGTTGTCGCCCCAGCAGTAGGCCACGCCGGTCGTGGCGACCGCGCAGGTGTAGTCGAACCCGGCGCTGATGGAACGGAACCGGAGATTACCGGCGACCGCCGCCGGAGCGAGCCGGGTCTCGGTGGACCCATCCCCCAGGGCACCGTTGGTGTTGAGCCCCCAGCAGAAAGCACGCTGTCCGTCGGTCAGCGCGCAGCTGTGCAACCGCCCGGCGCTCACCGCGACGTACGCGGGTCCGGTCTTTGGGCCCGCCGCGTCGCAGGCGACGAGCGCGCCGAGACACACGAGACCAACGGATGCACGAATCACCCGGTTATGATAGCCTACTGGCGGTTTCCCTCATCGACCATTCGAGGATTGGACTTCATGCGGCTCACTCTCGCGACGCTGGTGCTCACGCAGTTCGGCTTGCTTGCTCCGGCAATGGCCCAGAGCAACGCCGAGCGCATGGCGAACGATCGCTATACCCGCTCCCATGACTACGACCTGCTGGACCAGCGGATCAGCGTCCGGGATTTCAGCTGGGATTCGACCTCATTCGAAGGCCGTGTGATGACGACCCTGGTCGCTCTGCGGCCTGGTCTCGATTCCGTGATTCTCGACGCCGGCTCCCGGCTGAACATCGTCTCAGTCACCGATCGCGCCGGGCGGCCGCTCCGCAAAGCCGCGCATGGCGACACGCTGGTCGTCTATCTGTCCCGGTCGATCGATTTCCGGGACACAACGCGATTCACGATCACCTACCATGGGAAGGTCGAGAACGGACGCGGGCTCACGTTCATCGACACCGAGGGACGGACCCATCGTCCGCGACAGATCTGGAGCCAGGGTGAGGACGACAACAATCACGACTGGTTCCCCACCTACGACTTCCCCAACGACAAGATGACCTGGTCGCTCGAGGCTACGGTGCCGCGAGGCTACAGCGCCGTTTCCAACGGCACGCTCACCGTGGACCGCCCCAACGCCGACGGTACGCGCACCATGTCCTGGCGGCAGGACAAACCGAGTGCCACTTATCTCGTGTCGCTGATCGTGGCGCCGCTCGTGAAGATCCACGACGTGTGGGGCACCACGCCGGTCGACTATTACGTCTATCGCGAAGACTCGGCGCGGGCCCGGCCGCTGTTTCGCCTCACACCCGACATGATCGACGTGTACTCCCGCCTCACCGGCATCCGCTATCCCTGGGCCAAGTACGCCCAGACGACGGTCGCCGACTTCTTCGGCGGCATGGAGAACGTCAGCGCCACGACCCTGGTCGACTGGCTTCCCGACCAGCGCGCCTACGCGGACCGGCCCTGGTATTGGTGGATCCTGATCCCGCACGAGCTGGCCCACCAGTGGTTCGGTGACTACGTGACCACGGAGAATTGGGCCAACATGTGGCTCAACGAAGGGTTCGCCGAGTTCATGCCGGGCCAGTACTGGGCCACGCACCTGGGCCGTCACGCCGAGGACGACTATTACCTGGACGAGTACCACCAGTTCATGCAGATCGACGCGCAGCACCGCATGCCGCTCGCCGCGCTGGGGTCGAACAACATCTACCCGAAGGGGGCCCTGGTGCTGCGCATGCTGCACCGCTACCTCGGGCCCGAGCGGTTCTGGACGGCGATCCACCGCTATCTGGTCGACCACGCCTACGACGACGCCACGACCGACGACCTGCGCCAGGCGGTCCTCGACGCCACGGGTGAGAACCTGAGCTGGTTCTGGGATCAGTGGATCTACGCGGCCGGCTATCCGCAGCTCGCGGTCACGACCGCGTACGATTCGGCGCGCGCCAGGCTCACCCTGATCGTCAAGCAGACACAAACCGATACCGCCACCGCCGACAGCACCGGGCTGCGCTATGTCACCCCCATGGCGTTCCGCATGCCGGTCACGATCGTTGTCGAGACGGCCTCCGGGAACGTGACCCAACACGCGCAGCTCAAACAGCGCGAGGACACAATCGAGATCGGCGGCGTGAGGAGCGGACCGACGATGGTGATCTTCGATGACGGCAATACCATCCTCAAGACGCTCGAGTTCGCGCAGCCCGTCGCCTGGCTCGCACGCCAGGTCGAGCGGGACCCCGATCTGTGGAATCGACACTGGGCGATCGAGCAGCTGGTCACTCACCTGCCGGATTCCGCGGCGGCGGCCGCGCTGGCGCGCGCCGCGACGTCTTCGGATTACTTCCTCACCCGGATGGAAGCCGCGGATTCGCTCGGCGGCGCACCAGCCGCGGTCGCCCTGCCGGCCCTCGAACGGGCCGTTGCGGACACCTCGGCGCAAGTGCGCGCGGCAGCCGTGAAATCACTGGCACGGCTCGGTGGAGATCGGGCCACTCAGCTCGTGCGCCGGGCGTGGACCAGCGACACGAGCTACGAGGTGAGGGCGCAAGCGGTCATGGCGCTGGCGAAGCTGGATCAGGCCGGACGCCGCGCGGTCATCACCCAGGGGCTCGCGATGCCCTCCTACCAGAACACGATCACCAACTCGGCGTATGGGGCCATCGTCCAGGCCAACGACACGACCTTCATTCCACAAATCGACAGCGCTGCCGGGACCGCGATCGAGCCGTCCTACGTGCTCGCCATTCTCGGAGTCCGCGGGAACGCGCGGGCGCTGGACCTGGTCGTCAACCATCTGGACGACGAGCGACCGGCGGTGCGCCGCTGGGCGCTGACCGCGATCACCAACGTGCTGCCGGACACGGTGGCCGCAGCCCGTCTTACCGCGATCAAGGACCGGCTGCGCCACCCCGACTCGAAGGCGGCGGTCCAGAAGGCCATCGACCAGTTGTTGGCACGGCGCGGAACCGGAGGTCCGTGACGCTGTGAGCGCCGCGCCCGCCGCGCCGCGCGCGCGGGCCGTGACACCGGATCTGGTGCGCGCCGCGGGCATCGTGCTCGTCGTCCTCATTCACACATCCGGTGTCGTCGCCGGTCCGGGTCCGGCCGGAGGGACGACGGCCTTCTGGGCCGGACTCATCTACGACAGTCTCGCGCGGCCGGGTGTTCCCCTGTTCGTGATGCTCACCGGCTGGCTGCTGCTCGACCCCAAACGTCCGCCCGAGCCGATTGGAAATTTCCTGTGGCGACGATTCGGGCGTGTCGCCCTGCCCTTGCTGGTCTGGTCCCTCATCGGCTACGGATGGCTGGCGATCCGCGATCACCATGCGATGAAGCTGGCTCAATTCCCGCGCCAGGTCCTGAACGCCCCTGTGTTTTATCACCTGTGGTACGTCTACGTGCTGCTGGGGCTGTATCTCGTCGTGCCGCTGCTCCGGCCGCTCGTAGCCGCCGCTTCGGACTCGCTGCGGCGCTACGCCCTCGCCCTCTGGGTATTGGGAAGCTCCGTGCTGCCGCTCTGGTATTGGTGGGGTGGCCTGCACATCGGCATCGACATACCCGTCGTGACGACCTACGTAGGCTACCTGCTCGCGGGAGTCTGGTTGGCGGGGGCTCCGGTTTCCGCGCGGACCCGCCGCACACTCGGCCTGCTCATCCTCGTAGTCGTGATCTGGACCGTGTTCGCTACGGCCCGTCTGACGGGGGACGAGGCGACCAACGTCGCGTTGTTCGCCTACGGCACACCCAACGTCCTCGCGATGAGCGTGGCGTGGTTCGTCCTGCTGACGCAACCGGAGCTGACGGCCCGAGTGACCCGGCACCCCCGCGCGGTGACCCTGGTGCGGGTGCTGGCCGCCACGAGCTACGGCGTCTATCTGGTGCACCCGCTGATCCTGAATCTGCTGGATAGCGGGGTATTGGGCACTCAAATCACTGGAGCATCGATGTACCCGTTTGTGGGAATCCCGCTCTTGGCAGCCGCGGTTTTGGCGGTGTCGGTCGGGCTGATGGCCCTCGCACGCCGAGTCCCCATGCTGGACCGGCTCGTGGGCGCCTCCTAGAGCATCACGGCACCAGCAACACCTTCCCGGTCGTGAGACGGCCCGCCAGCTCGCGATGGGCCTCAGCGGCTTCGGCCATGGGGAACTCGTGCTCGACCCGCAGCTGCAGCGTGCCATCCAGGACCCAGTGCAGCAGGTCGCCGCTGCGCTGCTCCAGGTCGGCGCGAGTGGCGACGTAATGCGCGAGCGTGGGACGCGTGAGAAACAGCGAGCCGCGCTGATTGAGCAGTTGGGGATCAATCGGTGCCACGGGACCGCTCGACTGTCCAAACAACACCATCATCCCGCGACGAGCCAGGCAGCGCAGGCCTTTCTCGAACGTCGTCTTTCCTACCGAATCGTAGACCACCTGAACCCCGACGCCGCCCGTCAAGCGCTGAATTTCGAGCTCGAAATCCTGCTCGGTGTAGCGGATCACTTCGTTGGCGCCCGCGACCAGCGCCAGCACCGCTTTGGCCTCGGTCGACACCGTGCCGAAAACCAGGGCATCACGCCGCTTGGCGATCTGACACAACAGCAGGCCCACGCCGCCCGCGGCCGCGTGTACCAGGCACCTGTCCCCGGCCTTCAGCGGATAGGTTGTCGTGGCGAGGTAGTGCGCGGTCATCCCTTGCAGCATCAAGGCGGCGCCCTGAACCGCGCTCACGCCGCCCGGCAGCTTGATCACCCGCTCGGCCGGTGCAGCCGAGAATTCGGCGTATCCGCCGAGTCCGGGATGGTAGCAGGCGACTCGGTCTCCCTCGGCGAATTCCGTCACTCCGGGGCCTATCGCCGCAATCCGACCGGCCACTTCCTGTCCCGGCGTAAACGGTAAATCGACTTTGTAGAGACCGGCCCGCTGGTAGGTATCGATGAAGTTCACGCCGATCGCTTCGACCTGGATCAGCACCTCACCGGACTGGGGGACCGGTTTCGGCACCTCGTCGAGCTGGAGAACCTCCGGCCCACCCAGGGCGTGAAAGCGGATCGCTCTCATGGGACGCTCAGGTTCTCAGGAGGGAGATCGAGCGTACGGCCCTGCTTCACGCGCCGCACGATGCGCTGCGTGTTGGCGAAGTCCTTCAAGGGGTTGCCCGCGAGGACCAGGAAACTCGCCTCGTACCCATCCAATAGCTCTCCGATCTTGCGGCGCGGGAACAGGGCCTGCGGCGTCGCCACGCTCCACATCTTCAGCAGCTCGAGGCTCGAGAACATGCCCATCCGGCCCAGGACGCGGATCTCGACCGCCGCGCTCTGGCGGATCACGTCGCTGCCCACGAGCAGACGGACGCCATGCCTTCGCAGCACGTCGACATTGGGTGCATACACATCCCGGATGCGATCCGCGGTGCCCGCGCTGTCGCGCCGGAGCTGATCCGCGAGTCCGCCGAGCGCCGTAATTACGGCGACCCGGCGTCCGGCGGCGACTTCGGCGTCCATATCCGTGAGGCGGAACGCTTCAACCGGCAGATCGCTACCGCCCGGCACGTGCACGATAACATCCACGCCCCCAGCCACGGCATTACGAAAATCGGCCGCGGTGTACACGTGGGCCGCGACCGGGAGGGCGGCGGCATGCGCACGACGCACGATGGGCCCGACGAGCGCCGGATCGAGGCCTTCCTTGCGGCGGGCGTATTGCTCGGAATAGACCAGGTACAGCTTGACGTAGTCGGGCCTGGGCCGCGAGCTCGCGAACGAGGGCCAGCGCCGTTCCACGTCGTCAGCGCTCGAGACCAGCATCAGGACTCCGCCATCGAGACTGTCGCGCAGCCACTCCGCGGTGTAGAGACCCAGCCGGGCCGCTCGCTGCGCGAAGTCGACGGCGTAGCCACCGGGCCCGGTCCAGCCCTGGTTGGCACTCCGGAGGTCGAACGACATCGGAGTGTTCACCGCGCTATCGATCCGGGCGCGCAGCATCGGCGCCGCGCCCTGGTCCTGGACGTAGAACACGCCATCGTGCAGGAACAGCCGCTGGTAGGTCGCGATGTTGCCGGGCTCGATCAGCGGTTGTTGAGCGTCGGCATACGGCGGGACGACCCATCGCCCGTCCAGGTCGATGACGGTGTCCACCTGCCGGGGGCGGCGCTCACGGAACCGGTCCCCGACGACGAACATCGTGCGGGGCTGGAAACGGCTGCCGTCGAACCAGAACCCATTCCGGTATTCGGCGATCCGCGTCGCGACCCCCGGCTGGCCGGCCGGAGGCGGTCCACCGCCGCATGCATCGATCGAGCCGGCGAGCAGGAAGATGACCACCAAGCGTGGCAGCCAGCGCTGCACCGTACGCTTGTAGGCGCGGTAGTCCTCGCCGAAGCGCCGTTCGAGATTCGGCTCTTCGTACAGCACGACGAGCAGGTGAGCGCACCCGAGCATCACAGCCGACAACATGAGGATGGCCGGGGAGCGCTGCTGTAATCCAAGTCCCACGAGTACGGCCCAGCCGCCGATGTACATCGGGTTCCGGACCAGGCGGTAGGGTCCCCGGGCCACGAAGCGGCGCGGCGCATCGAACGGCGCCGGCGTCCCCTCACCCCACCAGGCGAAGCCGGTGATGCAGGCGAGGGCCACGAGACCGCCCACGATCATGAGGGCAATGCCAAGCCCGGGCGTCCAGACGGGGAGGGTAATCCCATAGCGCTGATCGAAGAGTCGGACCCTGAGGGCCAGGTAACCCCACCCCAGCACGAACCCGGCGGCATACAGGTACGCGCGCAGTAAATCGAACAGCCGCCTCATGCGAGGAAGCTACAAACAACAGCGGAGAAGCAAATCCCTGGGACGGCGGGTCGCATGGGAACTCATTAGCGTTCCCGTCATGCCACCGGCCATCGCCGCCCGCGCGCTGAGCAAGGACTTTCAGGTGAAGGTGCGTGATCCGGGACTCCGTGGCGCCGTCGCGGCGTTGTTCCGGCCGCGTTATCGCGCGGTGCACGCCGTCCGCGGAGTGTCATTCGAGATCGCCCCGGGCGAGATCGTGGCATTCCTCGGACCCAACGGCGCGGGCAAGACGACTACCATCAAGATGTTGGCCGGCCTCCTGTATCCGTCGTCCGGCACGGTCCAGGTGACGGGCTTCGATCCGTGGACCGGCGGACCCGACTTCAAGCGACGCATCGCGCTGGTGCTCGGCAACCGGCAACAGCTGGTGTGGGATTTGCCGGCGCAGGAGACGTTCCAGCTCAACCGCGCGATCTACGACATCGCGCTGCCCGATTTTCAGGCGCGGGTGAAGGAGCTGGCGGATCTCCTGGGCCTGGATGAGGTGCTCGACAAGCCGGTACGCCAGCTGTCGCTCGGCGAACGGATGAAGTGCGAGCTGGCCGCGGCGCTGCTGCACCGCCCGCCGATCCTGTTTCTCGACGAGCCCACCCTCGGGCTCGACGTAAGCGCGCAGGACGCCATCCGACGTTTCCTCACCGCGTATCGCGACCGCTTCGGCGCCACGATTCTCCTCACCTCGCACTACATGCAGGACGTCACGGCGCTCGCGTCCCGGGTGCTGATCATCAATCGCGGCCGGCTGCTGTACGACGGCGCGCTCGATGCCCTGGTCGCGCGGATCGCGCGGACCAAACGGCTCGAGCTGGTGCTGGGTGACGGAGTGAGCGAGCGGCGGCTCGCCGAGTTCGGGACCGTGAAGAGTTTTCGATCCCCGAATGCGGTGCTCGAGGTGCCGCGCGCGGAGGCCGCCGCCACGAGCGCACGCCTGCTCGCGGCACTGCCGGTGATCGATCTGTCGATCGAGGATCCACCCATCGAAGAGGTGATCCGGCAGGCGTTCGCGGAGGCCGATGGGGGGGGAGAGGAGCCGACGGAGTGAGCGGCGGCTTCGCCCTGTGGACCCGCCGCTACGCGGCCATGATCCGGAATGCCTGGCTCGTAAACCTCCAGTATCGCGCGTCCATCGTCCTGTGGGTGCTGTGGGGAGTGACCGAGCCCGCGATCGCGCTCGGGATCTGGTGGGCGATCGCCGGCGACGGGGCGGTGGGAGGCTACGCCCGCGCCGACTTCGCCCGCTACTTCTTCGGCGTGATGCTCGTGAACGCGCTCACCATCGCCTGGGATTCCTGGCAGCTGGACCACTGGATCCGCGAGGGCGACCTGAACTACCGCCTGGCCCGCCCAATCAATCCGGTGCACGAATCCCTGGCCGACAACCTCGCCTACAAGGCCCGCAGCGCGGGCACGATCCTGCTGGTCTGGCTCATCGCCGCGAGCGTCTGGCCGGCCGTACGTCTGCCCCTGGACCCGGGCCGCTGGGCCCTGGTGGCGGTCGCCGTCTCGTTCGCGGCCGCGATGCGGTTTTTCATCAGCTTCACGACCGGGCTGCTCGCCTTCTGGACCACCCGCGCCACCGCGATCATGGAGCTGCACGCCGGGGTTGCGATGTTCCTGGCGGGTCGTGTCGCGCCACTCGCCCTGTTGCCCCCCGCCGTGGCCACCATAGCCCAGTTCCTCTGGTTCCCCTACATGCTGGCGTTCCCGGTCGCGCTGCTGACCGGGGCCGCCCCGACGACCGGTGAATTGATCCTCGGCTTCGGCGGACAGGTCATCTGGCTCGCCGTCTGGATCGCGGCGTATCGCCTGGCCTGGCAGCGCGGGTTGCGACGCTACGGAGCGGTAGGAGGATGAGGGACGGGTCCCGTATGACCTGGCTTCGTGTCGTTACCGCGTACCTGCGGCTTAATATTGCCGAAGAGCTGCAGTATCGCGCCAACTTCATCGCCAGTCTGCTCGGCACTTTGTTCTGGATCGGCACGGCCTTGCTCACCCTCGGCCTGTTTTTCCGCCACACCACGCGGCTGGGCGGGTGGGACTTCTGGGAAGTGGTCGTGTTGCTCGGCGTTTTCAATGCGCTCAACGGGGTGATCGAGGCGGTGTTGCGGCCCGGCATCGGTCAGCTCGCCTCCGAGGTAAGAAGCGGATCGCTCGATCTGCTCCTGGCCCGTCCGGTGGATGCGCAGCTGCTGGTCTCGTTCCGGCAGCTGGACTTGTGGCGCATCACGGACGTGGTGATGGGGCTTTCGCTCGCGGGGTATGCCCTGGCGCGGCTGCACCGCACACCCACCGCGTTGCAAGTGGCCGCGTTCCTCGTCGCGCTCGCGGCGGCGGTGGTCGTGGTGTACGCGATCTGGGTCGCATTGATGAGCCTGGCCTTCTGGTTCGTGTCGGTGGAGAACCTGTCCGTGCTGTTCGACGCGCTGTACGAGGGCGCGCGCTACCCGGTCACGGCCTACCCCGCCGCGCTGCGATTCGTGTTCGTGTACCTGCTGCCGATCGCCTGGACTACAACAATCCCGGCCTCGGCACTCACCGGGCGACTGGGACCGGCGGTCGCCCTCGCCGCCGCGGCCGTGGGCGCCACGGCGTTCTTCCTGACCCGGGTGCTCTGGCGCACGGCGTTGCGCCGCTACACCGGCGCCAGCGGGTGACGGGCTACGGCGTCGCCGGGGCGCGCAAGTAGTGGTCCAGAAACTCGAGCGCGGTGCGGTATGCCTTGATGTTGTTTTCCTTCTTGATGAAGCCGTGGCCCTCGTCGGGGAAGACGACGTACTCCGCCACGCCACCGCGCTGCCGCACGGCGTCCACGATCTGATCGGACTCCACCTTCAGCACGCGGGGGTCGTTCGCCCCCTGCAGCACGAGCACCGGTTTCTTGATCTGGTCGGCGTGGAACAGGGGTGAGATGCGGTACAGCCGAACCGAATCCTCGGAGCCCGGGTCGCCCATTTCGGTGTACAGCGCTGTGCGGAACGACTCCCACCAGGGCGGGATGCTGCGTAGCGTGCGCACCCAGTTCGAAATCCCGAAGAAATCCACGCCCACCGCGAACACGTCCGGACGGAACGTCACGCCGGCGAGGGTGAGATAGCCGCCGTAGCTGCCGCCGATGATCCCGACGCGGGCGGTGTCGACGTAGCCGAGCGTCGCCAGGTACCGCTTCGACCACACGAGGTCGTCCAGGTCGGCTTCGCCGTGGCGGCGGTCGTCCATCATGTTGAACTTCTTGCCGTAGCCGCTCGAGCCCCGGTTGTTCACCGCCAGGACGACATAACCGTGATTCGCGAGATACTGCACGAACGCGCTGTAGCCGAGCCGCGTCTGTCCACCGGGTCCGCCGTGAATCCACAGGACCGCCGGAGCGCGATCCGCCGTGCCCACCTGTTGCGGCCGGTAGAGGAGCGACGGAACCTGCACGCCGTCGTAGGACGCGTAGCGCACCGTCTGACCATCAACCAGGTTCGCCGCTTCCAGGTCGGGACTCAGATTCTGCGTCAGCTGGCGCGGCGCGCCGCCCGCCAGGGCCATGATGAACAGGTTGCTGGGCGAGCGGGAGCCGTTCACGTAGAACGCCATTCGGGCTTCGCTCGGCGAAATCGACACGCCGGTGACGTCGCCGGCGGGCGGAGCGGGGACTGAGACCCGCCGACGTGTGGCCGCGTCGTACACGCGGATTTCGGTGCGCGCGTCGTTGTTGATGCCCACGACCAGGTACTTCCCGTGCTTCGAGAAGTAGGCGTACATCACGTCCCAATCGGCGCGTTCGACCGTGTCGCGCGTGCCCGCGGCCAGGTTGTAGCGGGCCAAATACTGGAAGTCGCTCCCTTCGTTCGTGAGGTAGTAGAGGTAGCGGCCGTCCGGGCTGAACGCCTGCGGGGCGTGCTGCACGTCCCCGGTGTGCGGGCTGATGTGGCGGATCTCGCCGCTCTGCGCGTCGCGGAGGTACATCTCGTTGTTCTGGGTGGTGAGCTCGCGTGTCAGGGCCAGCCAGCGCCCATCACCGGAAATGGCGCCGAGCGTATAGCCGACCGTGTCCCGGAAGACTTCCCGCGGCGCGAGCGTGGCGATCGACATCTGGAAAACATCGAAGTAGCGTCGATCGCGCGCGTTGGTGCCGAAGAAGAACGACTTGTCGTCGGCCGACCAGTCGTAGAACACCGCTTTGAGACTGTCCCCCGGCGTGAGATCGCGCACGGTACCGTCCGTCGCCTGCAGGTACAGATGATCGTTCTCGTTGCCGCCGCGGTCCTGGCTGTAGAGGAACCGCCGCTCGCCCGGGATGAAACCGATGCCGAAGATCCCGTCGGTGGTCGACGTGGTGACCTGACGCGGAGCCCCGCCTGCAAGCGGCACTTCCCAGATATTGAACACCCCCGAACGGTCGCTCGAGACGAGCACGCTGCGCTCATCCGGCGCGAACGACGCGCCGAACATCACGGCCGTGTTCATGAACTGCTCGATCGTGTATTGGGGCACAGTGCGCCGCGCCTGGGCGGCGCTCTCAGTAGCGATCAGCGCCAGCAGTCCGGCCAGAGCGACTGAAGGAACTCGCCGCCTCACGTGGGTCTCCAGTGGGAGGAAGCTTGTATCATATCCCGCGCACGGCGGGGATCAAACCTGAACCCCGACGCCGGCGTCCAAGGTTCATATGAAACCCGTCATCTGCTGGCTCCTCCTGATTCCTGTCGCCGCTCGGGCCGCCGCCCAGCACCCGTTGCGCCATCCGCTGGACGCGATCGAGACCCGCTATTCCCGCGCGCAACCCGTCATCCGCTATTCCCTGCGGGCCGACAGCGCCGATCCCTCGGGTTTCGAGGTGACGATCTTCATTCGTCATGCACCGGATTCGTTTCGGCTGGCGCTCGCCACCCACCCCGAATACGACGATCAGTACTGGCGCTACGTCGCCAATGTCCGCATCGAAGGCGCCGGAACGTCGATCGCGCGAGCAGACAGCGCCGTCTGGAAAGTCCTAGCACCGGGTGGAGAGTGCGTGGTTCGCTACCGGCTGCAGCTGCCGGCGCAGGAAGGCCAATTCCGATCGGGTTGGAAGCCGTTCCTCACGCCGACCGGTGGCCTGGTGGGCGGGACTCAGTCATTCATGTACCTGGTCGGGGCGGAGCTGGCGCCGTCGTACGTGACCGTCGAGCTGCCGGCGGGTTGGGACGTCGCGACCGGCCTCGAGCCCACAGCAGATCCCCGCACCTTCTTCGCGCCCAGCATCAACGTGTTGAACGAGAGCCCGCTCCTGGTCGGCCGCTTCGGGAGTTGGCGCTTCGCAGTGGACGGCGTGCCGCATCGCGTTGTGTACTGGCCGCTTCCGAACGCCACGCCATTCGATACCACGCAATTCGTGAACGGCCTCGAGCATCTGAGCCAGCAAGCCATCGCGCTGTTCGGGCGTGCCCCGTACCGCGACTACACGTTCCTGGTCCAGGACGGAGCCTACGGGTCGCTCGAGCATTGGAACTCGGTCGCCGTCGGGGCGCCGAGTGCCGACCTGGCCAACGACATGCGCGGCTTCCTCACCGATGCGGCGCACGAGTACTTCCACACGTGGAACCTGCTGCGTATCCATCCGGTCGAGTATGCGGGCCAGGTGAATTACGGACCGGCGCCCCGCTCGCGGGGACTATGGTGGTCCGAGGGCATCACGATCTACTACGCGGACCTGCTCTCGCGTCGTGGCGGTCTACCCACCTACGATTCGACGCGTCTCGCGCATTTGCAGACGCTCCTCACTCGCTACCTGGCGAATCCCGGCAACGGCCGCATATCTCCCGAAAGCGTCAGCGTCGTCACCTATGGCACGCCGCCAGGCGCCCTGGGCGACTACTCGGCGAGCCCGCATCTGCAGGGTGAGGTGCTGGGCACGATGATCGATTTCATCGTGCGCGATGCCACCAACGGACGCCGTACCCTGGACGATGTGATCCGGGCGATGCTCGAGCGCTTCGGAGGCGAGCGCGGCTACGCGGGGCGCGACATCGATCAGACCGTGGCTCAGGTCTGCGGGTGCCGGGTCCAGGAGTTTTTCGATCGCCATGTCCACGCCGGCACCCCGATCGACTTCAACCGCTATCTCGCACTGTTGGGACTGCGCACGCGGGTGACCTCGTCCCCCTTCCTCGGCCGGGACAACCAGCCGGCGCCCGACCTCCGGGTGTACGCCTGGATGCCCCCCGGTGAATCCCATCCCATGCTGCTGGTCACGAATCCCGAGACCGTTTGGGCTCGGGCCGGCTTCCACACGGGTGACCGGATCGCGGCCGTGGATGGCGCACCGATCGCGAGCGTGGCGGATTTCCGTGCCGTCCTGTTGCGGCTGCGAATCGGTGATTCGCTCGCGATGGCCGTGAACCGGCCCTCGGGCCCGTATCGTGGCACAGTGATCGTCACGGGATACGACCGGCCGACCGTGACCATCGACGAGATCCCAAATGCCACAGCCAGGCAGAAAGCACATCTGGCTGCTTGGACGAGGGGAAAGTGAAATGCGAATGTCCAATGTCCAATACTCAGTATCCAATTGCCAATTCTGAAAACACTTGGTCATTCATCATTGGGCATTGATTATTGGACATTTGTTTCGCACTCTTGCTGCCTCACCAGGAGGCGGCGTGGCCACAGGCTTCATGGATCAGGTCAATCACCAGTTCGATCGCGCGGCGCGATTCACCAAGCACGATCCCACCCTGTTGACCCAAATCAAAGCGTGCAACAGCGTCTACTACGTCAGCTTCCCCGTTCGGCGCGACGACGGCACGATCGAAGTGATGCACGCCTGGCGCGCCGAGCACAGCCAGCACAAGCTCCCCACCAAAGGCGGGATCCGGTACAGCCCCGACGTCAGTGAAGATGAGGTGATGGCGCTCGCCGCCCTGATGACCTACAAGTGCGCCATCGTCGACGTCCCGTTCGGAGGGGCCAAGGGCGGCGTGAAGATCGACCGACGCAAGTATTCGCAGGGTGAGCTGGAGCGCATCACGCGCCGTTATACGTTCGAGCTGGTGCGCAAGAAATTCATCGGGCCGGGAGTCGACGTGCCGGCTCCCGATTTTGGCACCGGCCCGCAGGAAATGGCCTGGATCGCCGACACCTACGTCTCGCTCACGGGCGGCGAGCTGGACGCGCTGGCCTGTGTCACGGCCAAACCGCTGGCACAGGGCGGCATCCGAGGCCGCACCGAGGCGACGGGCCGCGGCGTCTACTTCGGTATCCGCGAAGCGTGCGACACGGCCGAGCTGATGAAATCGCTCGGCCTGTCCCGCGGCGTGAAGGGAAAGCGCGCGGTGATCCAGGGGCTCGGCAACGTTGGCTACCACGCCGCAAAGTTCCTGCAGGAAGCAGGCGCCGTGCTGGTCGGGCTCTCGGAGTACGAGGGCGCGATCGCCAATCCCAAGGGGCTCGACATCGAGCAGGTGATGGCGCACCGGCGGGAGCGAAAGTCGATTCTCGGTTTTCCCGGGTCCACCGATCTCGCGAGCTCGGAAGCCGCGCTCGAGCTCGACTGCGACATCCTGGTGCCGGCCGCGCTGGAGCTCGTGATCACGGCCGAGAACGCGCCCCGCATCAAGGCCAAGATCATCGCCGAAGCGGCGAACGGACCCACCACGCTCGAGGCCGAGGACCTGCTGCTGCAGCGCGGGGCCCTGATCCTGCCGGACCTGTGGCTCAACGCGGGCGGGGTGATCGTGTCGTACTTCGAGTGGCTGAAGAACCTGTCCCACGTGCGCTTCGGCCGGATGCAGAAGCGCTACGAGGAAGGCGCCGCGCGGCGCATCCTGGAGGCGGTGCAGCAATCCACCGGGAAGCAGTTCACCGAGCAGCAGATCGGTTTCTTTACCGAGGGCCCGGACGAAGAAGATCTGGTCAACTCAGGCCTCGAAGAGTCGATTGTCTCTGCGTACCACCAGATCCAGCAGATCCAGCAGCGCCACGCCGCCGGTGAAGTCAGCCTGCGCACGGCCGCGTTCATCAATGCCATCGACAAGGTGTCACGAACCTACGAAGAAATGGGGATCTTCCCCTGAGGCGAAAAAACACGCGAGGGACGGGATTGCTCCCGCCCCTCGAGGATTCAAGCACCCCATCCAGCCGGTACTACCCTACTGACACTTTGGTTCGCCTTCCTTAGACGCCGGAGCGATCGCGGTGCTGCCGATAAAGATCGCGCAGGTCTTGGTGGTGTTGACGTTCGAAAGCGTCGCGGTCCAGCCATCGGCGGTCAACGCGAGCACCGGGTTGTTGTTCCCCGTGGTGACGTTGAAGACTACGCCACCGGCACCAATCGTGGTGGAGTACTTCACGGAATCGGCGAAGTAGGCCTCTTCCGCGGTCACCAGATTGCGGAGATCGGACTTCATCGAAGCGATGTAGGCCTTCTCCTTGGTGTTGGCGAACTTCGGGATGGCGATCGCGGCCAAGATCCCGATGATCACGACCACGATCAACAGCTCAATGAGTGTGAAACCCTTCCGGTTCATATTCTCCTCTCCTGTCTCAACCACGAGTCTTGGCGGCGCTGCACGAGTTTCTGCCCCGAACAATGGCATTGGTCGTACCAGACGCAGCCAAGATGCGTAACTGACTACTGGAGCTAGGGTTGACTGGACACCTCCGTTGGCGCGTCTCGCATACACCTCCAGCGCTTTGCATATGAAGGCAGAGTTTGCGGCGGTGTCGGCCGTGAGGCAGATCACAACCGAGACGCCGCGTTTCAGTGTCCCCGAGCCGCCGGCAGCGCCGGCCTCGGGATACGCTGTTCCAGCATCGCCGTCTGATACACCACCGACGCCATCACCACGGCAGCCTGCTTGAGATCGTCCTCCAGAAGCAGATCGCCCACATCCAGCACGCTGTGGTGCGTGCGGGTGTCGTAATCGACCGGATCCTGGATGAACTCGAAGGCCGGCAGCCCCACCCCGACGAACGAGATGTGATCGGTCGAGCCCGTATTGGCGATGGTGAGATGGTTGGCGCCCAGATCCGCTAGGGGCGCCAGGATTTGAGTGAATACCGCGCGCGCTGCTGAGTCGTCCTGGAGATATAGCCCGCGGATCTTCCCCGAGCCGTTATCGAGATTGAAGTAGACGTCGAAACGGGCGTGCTCCGGCAACAGCTTCATCGTGGCAGGGTCCCCGTAGTGATGCTTGACGTAGCCCACCGAGCCGGAGTAGTCCGCGGTCGGCTCCTCGCCGTCCCACAACCCGATGCGTATGGTGCGACGCGGGTGCGCGTTCACTGCTTTCAGGATGCGCAACACTTCCATGGCCACGGCGCTGCCGGCCGCATTATCGGTGGCCCCCGTACCGCCGATCCACGAATCGAGGTGGCCGCCGATCATGATGACTTCCGGCGCCACCTTGGGGTCCGACCCCGGCAGCTCGGCCA
>Ga0209382_10005003_pt1 | contig 17356 bp, 16 predicted proteins | sample SoiMetdeltSBSDD5_FD_187599 | JGI IMG/M metagenome (GOLD analysis project Ga0209382, IMG submission 187599) | Bulk soil microbial communities from a Populus tree surrounding site in Tennessee, USA - Soil MetaG P. deltoides SBSDD5 (SPAdes) (version 2) | ecosystem: Environmental > Terrestrial >...
GGCTTCGCTGTCTTCGTTCGCCTTGACCAGGATCATGAATCGCATCGTCGTTCTCCTTGTTCTCGGAAGCCGGTCCGTCCCGACTCCATCCATGCGACGAACGAGCCCCTGCGAAATCGACACCCGCTTGCGGAGATCGGTGAAAACCGCCGGCGGCTTCCGCCAAGTCGCGGGAATCCACACGCTTGGTTCACATAGGCTTGCGCCATGCGACTCCCCTTTGCCCCGCCCCTCGAGCCGATGCTGTCGAGCGCCGCCGACGCCCTGCCGCACGGCGAGGGGTGGCTCTTCGAGCCCAAGTGGGACGGCTTCCGCACCCTCGTCTTCCGCGACGGCGACGAGATCGTGCTGCAGAGCCGCGACACCAAGCCGATGAACCGCTACTTCCCGGAGCTCGTGGCCCCGCTGGCGGCGGCGCTGCCCCCGCGCTGCGTCGTCGACGGCGAGGTGGTGATCGTCGGCAAGCGTGGGCTCGACTTCGAGGCGCTGCTCCTCCGCATCCACCCCGCGGCGTCGCGGGTGGCGCTCCTCGCCGAGCAGATGCCGGCCTCGTTCGTCGCCTGGGACCTCCTGGCGCTGGGGGACGAGGACCTGCGCGAGGTGCCACTCGGGGAACGGCGGGAGCGTCTCGAGGAGGCGCTGGCGGGCGCCACGCCGCCCGTGCACCTCTCGCCGGCGACGCGCGACCGCGCCCTTGCCGAGGATTGGTTCCGCCGCTTCGAGGGCGCCGGCCTCGACGGCGTGATGGCGAAGCGGCTCGACGAGCCCTACCGGCCCGGCGCGCGGACGATGATCAAGGTCAAGCACTCGCGCACGGCGGACTGCGTCGTCGCCGGTTTCCGCTGGCACAAAAACGGGAAGGGGACGATGGTCGGGTCGCTGCTGCTCGGCCTCTACGACGACGCCGGCACGCTCCATCACGTCGGCGTCACGGCCGCCTTCACCAACGCCGTCCGCAGGCAGCTCGTCGACGATCTCGCGCCGCTGCGCGAGAACGCGCTCGAGTCGCACCCGTGGCGCGGCTGGGCGGTGGCTCAGGAGGAGGCGATGGCGCGCGGGCAGCGGATGCCCGGCGCGGGCAGCCGCTGGAACCGCGGCAAGGACCTCTCGTGGGAGCCGCTGCGCCCCGAGCGCGTCTGCGAGGTGGCGTACGACCACATGCAGGGCGACCGCTTCCGCCACGGCGCGCAGTTCGTGCGCTGGCGCACCGACAAGTCGCCGCGCGACTGCCGCTACGACCAGCTCGAGGTCACGCCCGCCTACGAGCTCGAGCGCGTCTTCGGCGCCCGCGGCGGCGGCCGGTAGCCTAGCCACGGATCGTAGTCGGGGTCGGGCGGCTCCTCGGCCGGCCGCTCCGCCTCGGGGACGTGGCGGAGGTTGAGGCGGATGCGCGTCCACGTGCTCGAGCGGCCGCGCATGGCGTCGACGAGCACGTCGTCGGCAGCGAGCGCGGCAGCCGCCGCCGGGTGCCTCGCCTTCCAGCGCTCGAGGCCGGCGAGGGCGTCCTCCTTGTGCTGCGCCTTGGACACCGTGATCAACGGTTGCGTCGACTGCCGTCGGCCCGTGCCCTTCACCTTCGTGGTCTTCGCCGCCGCGCGCTTCTTCGTCGGAGCCCCGCCCTCGGTCTCCGTCGAGCGTTTCGCCCGCGACGGCGCGACCCGGGGCGGCTCGTCGCTCGCCTTGCGGTAGTGAGGCGGCCACGGCGCGTCGCCGAGCCCGGTCGCTTCCTGCGTCGCGGAGAGCTCGAGCAGACGATCGAGCGAGCCGGGCGCGTCGTCGATGCCCGCCGCGGCGTCGCCTTGCGCCGCGAAGCGCGCGGGAGCCGTCACCAGCGTGAACGCGGCCGGGTCGCAGTCGGCGACCTCGTCCCACTCGAGCGGCATCGACACCCGTGCATCCGAGGTCGGCCGCACCGACCAGGCCGACGCCACCGTGCGGTCCTTGGCGTTCTGGTTGTAGTCGAGGAAGACGCCGTGGCGCTCTTCTTTCCACCACTTGCTCGTCGCGCGCCCGGGCGCCCGGCGCTCGACCTCGCGCGCCAGCGCCAGGGCGGAGCGACGCACCTGGTCGAAGCTCCAGCGCCGTTCGATGCGCACGTTGACGTGGATGCCACGCGACCCGGACGTCTTCGGCCAGCCCCTGAGCCCGTGCTCGGCGAGCACGTCGCGCACGACGAGGGCAACCTGGCGCACGTCGTCCCACTCGATGCCCGGGCCGGGGTCGAGGTCCACCCGCATCTCGTCGGGGTGGTCGAGGTCGTCGGCGCGCACCGGGTGCGGGTTCAAGTCGATGCAGCCGAGGTTCACCAGCCAGAGCAGCTGGGCGGCGTCGCGCACCACCACCTCGCTTGCCGTCCGGCCGGAGGGAAAGCGCAGCTCGACCGTCTCCACCCAGTCGGGGCGCGACTCCGGTGCCCGCTTCTGGAAGAACGCCTCGCCCTCGGCGCCGTCGACGTAGCGCTTGAGCACGATCGGCCGCCCGGCGATGCCACGCAGCGCGCCTTCGGCGACCGCGGCGTAGTACTTCGCGACGTCGAGCTTCGAGTGCCCGGCGCGCGGGAAGTAGACCTTGTCCGGGTTGGTGATCACCACCTCGCGGCCGGCGGCGGTGAGGACGGTCTGGGGTGATTTGCCCATCGGCACCTCGATGGCAACGCTCAGGGGATCTCGACGCTCAGGAGGCGGCCGGCTCGATGTCGACGGCGATGTGCCGCCATGCGCCCTGGCGGAAGCGCAGCACGCTCAGCACCGCCCGCGTCAGATGGCCGAGGACGATCGCCAGCCAGATGTCCGCCGGGCGCAGCCCGCGGGCGGCCTGGAGAATGGCGCAGAGCCCGATGGGAACGACGACCTGCGAGACGATCGAGATGTAGAGCGGGCTCTTGGTGTCGCCGGTGCCCTGCAGGCCTCCCGTGTAGCTGAGCGCCACCGTGATGAAGAAGCCGGAGACGGCGAGGAAGCGCAGGAGCTGGGTGCCGATGACGGTGACAAGCGGCTCGGTCATGCCGAAGATGCCGAGGAGCAGCCCGGGAATGACCAGGAAGAGGCCGCCGACGACGGCAGCCACCGCGACGCCGTAGCGCGCGGCGACCCCGACCCCCTGCGCCGCCCGTTCCGGCTTGCCGGCGCCGAGGTTCTGGCCGGCGATGGTGGCGGCGGCGCCCATGAGCCCCACCGACGTCCAGGTGATGAGCGAGAAGAGCTCGGTGTAGCCGACCGCAAACGCGGCCTGTGCGGCGGCGCTGTGCTCGAGCGAGCCGATGAAGCGCAGCAGCAGCACGCCGGCGATGTTCATGGCGATCCCCTGCACCCCGGTGGGAAGGCCGAAGCGGAAGAGGGAACGGATGATCCCCCAGTCCGGGGAGAGGTCCATGCCGCGGTGGAAGCGGATCACCGAGCCCGGCGCGAACAGCTTGCGGACGCCCCAGGCGGCGACGAGGGTGCTGCTGGCGATGGTGCCGAACGCGGCGCCGACCGTGCCGAGCCGCGGGATGAGGAGGACGTTGAAGAGGATCGTGAGCACCGTCATCGAGAGGCCGAGGCGCAGCGGCGTTTGCGGGTCGCCGGCGGCGCGGAAGGCGCCGCCGAGCATGAAGAAGAGCATCAGGCCGAAGATGCCGACGAACATCGCACGCAGGAACGGCAGCGCCAGACGCTGCACCTCGGGTGCCGCATTGACGAGGTCGAGCAGCGCAGGGGAGGCGAAGTAGCCGATGGTGGCCATAGCCGCCGACAGGAAGACCGCGGTGAGGAAGGCCTGGTAGACGACGCGGTTGACCTTCTCGGGCTCGTTGGCGCCGGCGAAGCGGGCGACGAGCACGCCCATGCCCGTGAAGAGCGAGCTGATGAAGACGATGACGACGATGATCACCTGCCACGAGACGCCGATGGCGGCGTTGGCCGTGTAGCCGACGTAGTGGCCGACCATCGCGTGGTCGATGATCCCCTGCAGCCCGGCGATGGCGTTCTGCAGCATCGTCGGCCAGGCGATCTTCCACACCGCGGGCCCGATCGGCCCCTCGACGATCGAACGGTCGAACTTCTGCGCCGGTTTCCGCACCGCGCCGTCGGTCATCGCCGAGAGCTACCGGGACGGGACACTACGAGCGGTGCTCGCGCAGCGCGTCGAGGCTCCACGGGCCCGCCCCCGCGGCCGAGAACCAGAGGAAGAGGAAGCAGAAGAGGACGGCCGGCATGCCCATGTTGATGGTTGGCCAGAAGCTCTGCGGGGCGTGGAACTGGAAGTAGGCGACAGCCATCTCGCCGGAGAGGATGAAGGCGACGGGCCGGGTGAAGAGGCCGACGAGTATCAAGGCGCCGCCGACGAGCTCGAGGAGGCCGCCGATGCCGGTCTGGGACATGAGCTCGAAGGTGGCGCCGCCGGGCATGGGGCCGGGGAAGCCGAGGACGATCGTCGTGCCTGCCGTCAAGAACATGAACCCGGCGACGATGCGCAAGATGCTCTGGAGCTGGGGGGCCCACGAGGACCACTTCCCGAGGAGGCCGGCGTCGCTCATCTCATCCTCCATTTACACCGGGGAATATCCCGGCGCGAGCGAGACGATACAGGGGTCGCCCCGGTGGCGCGCGTGCCGGCAGCTAAGTCATGTGTTTGCATCATTTGTGATATCAGAATGGAGCTCGCGAAAGGACCCTCCAGATTGGAATCTTCTGCACCTCGGATTGTTGAAGATACAGTCAGCCAACTACGACGAGCCGGGACGAACGGCCGCGAGACCGGGATCAACGGCCTGCGAGACTTGGGGGACACCACCGAGATGAGCACCACGCGCGCCCAAGCCAGAATCTTCACCGCCCCGCGCATCGGCTTCGCCGTACTCGCTCTCGCCGCATCGTTGAGCGTCGGCGCCGGCCGCGCCTGGGAACCCCGTGCCGTCCAGACGTCGACCGACATTGCCGACGTCGTCGCGGTCTCCGCGCCCCTCGCCCCGGTGACGCCCGCGGCGGTCGCTCCGGCCGTCGACCTGCTCGACGCCACGGTCGAGCGGCTCGCCTCGAGCGCCCCCGAGATCCAGCGCGACGTCCTGCGGCTGGCCCTCACGGCCCGCGAGGCGGCGGCCAAAGATGGCCTCGCGCGCAAGGCTGATCTGCTCACCGTCATCGATTACTCGCTGCCGTCGACCGCGAAGCGCCTCTGGGTGTTCGACGTCGCCAGCGGCAAGGTGCTCTTCCACGAGCTCGTCGCTCACGGCAAGAACACCGGCGACAACTACGCCCGTCGCTTCTCCAACACCGACGGCAGCCTGCAGACGAGCCTCGGCGTCTTCCGCACGGCCGGCACGTACAGCGGCAGCAACGGCTATTCGCTCAAGCTCGACGGCCTCGAGCCCGGCTTCAACGACAAGGCGGCGCGGCGCGCGGTGGTGATGCACGGCGCTCCCTACGTCTCGTCCGAGTTCGCGTCGCAGCACGGCCGCATCGGCCGCAGCTGGGGCTGCCCCGCGCTCTCGCAGGCGGTTGCCCCGAAGGTGATCGACACCATCAAGGGCGGGAGCCTGGTCGTCTCCTACTTTCCCGACCATGACTGGCTCGCTCAGTCGCGGTTCGTCGGCACGGCGTCGGGCTACGCCGCCGGCACCCACTGACCGAAGGCCGTTCGCGGATTGCGGGCGGGGCCTGTCCCCGCCCCTCCTGCTTTCCCCCCGGCCACCACCCTCGAGCGACGGCGCTCGCCGCCGCTGACGGCCGTCACCCTCCCGTCACAGCTCTGCTCCGCGGTCGCCCGGCCCCGTGCCCTACGCTGCGCGCGTTCGGCTCCATGGTGGGGACGAAGCGCCGCACTCGGGCTCACCCGGCTCGCCGGGCCAAGCTCGGGGCCGCGGCTAGACACGGTAAAGCTGTACAAGGAGATCACATGAACGGGAGGCTCACGCTCGGAGGCCGGAGGCCGCGTGCCGCGATGCTGGCCGCGATCCTCGGCGGGGTTCTCGCAGCCGGCGCGGCGGACACCGCCTGGGCCGGTGAGACCACCTTCGCCGGGACCATCTTCACGGACATCACCAGCCGCCGGAACACCGACGACGCCACCAAGACCGACGACGGGCGGTCGGGCTTCGGCATCGACCTGACCCGCTTCTACTCGACGGTCATCTACAAACACGACGACCGCTGGTCGGCGACCTTCACCGCCGACGTCTGCGACAAGGTGACGGTGGTCACCGCGGTGCCCAACGCCAGCGGCGGCACCACCAACGTCACCTCCACGAAGAGCGCCCGCTGCGAGGTGTTCATCAAGAAGGCCTACATCCAGGGGCACTTCTCGGACCCGGTCAACGTCCGCATCGGCTCGGCCGACCTCGCCTGGGTCCCCTACATCGAGGCAGCCAACAGGTACCGCTACCTCGAGCCGGTCCTCGTCGACCATTTCGGCTTCGGCAGCTCGACGGACTGGGGCGTCCACTTCTACGGCCGCGCCGGCATCGTCAACTACCAGCTGTCGGCGGTCAACGGCGGCACCTACAACGAGGCGTCGAACTTCCGCAGCAAGGGCGTCGACTTCGAGGGGCGCATCGCCGTGGAGCCGATCGCCGGCCTGCAGGTGGCGGTGGGCGGTTACAAGGGCAAGCGCGGTACCAAGGTCGACGTGCCTCCGGGCTCGACGGCCCGCTTCCAGGACGCGCAGCGCATCAACGCCATGTTCGGCTACACGCACCCCAAGTTCCGCGTCGGCGCCGAGTGGTTCCACGCCGATGACTGGGTCAACACCCGCTACACCGCTCCCGCCGCCGGCAGGCCCACGCCGAGCGACGAGGCCGAGGGCTGGTCGGCCTGGGCCGCCTTCGTCATCTCGCCGACGCTCGAGATCATCGCCCGCCACGACGACCTCGAGGCGAACAAGGAGTTCGGGAAGTTCAACAACCCGGCGCCGTTCAACCCCGGCCGCCTCGGCCCGGAGGGGACCTACACCCACGTCGGCGTGCAGTACCAGATCAACAGCGCCTTCGTCGCCACCCTCGCCTGGAAGCACATCACCGCCGACAACGGCCGCCTGCCGGGCGTCAACGTCGGCAGCTCCAACACCACTCTCGCCAACGGCGGTGACCTCAACGAGGTCGGCATCTGGTCGCAGTTCAAGTGGTAAGGCCCCGCTAGGGGCGACCTCGGCTCTCTTCCGCCCAAGGCCGCTGCGGCGACCGCATGGGCACCCCCTTGGCGCGACTCCGCCGGATAACGGAGTCGCGCTTTTCTTTGTCCGTGAGAAGCGGGAGAAGAGAGGATGGTGCGCACGGCGCACCCTACGCCGGAGGCGCAGCACGAACGTTGCGGCGCCGCGTAGGTGCGCCGTGCGCACCATCCGGACTCCGCTCGGTCCTAGCCGAGCAGGTGCACGACGCTCCGGCTGGCGAGCGTCGTACGGCGGTTCTCGCGCAGGCGGCCGACGAGCGCCTCGAGGTTCTCGCGCAGCGGCCCCGGCATGTTGGCGATCAGCTCCTCGATCGGCTTCTCGTAGGCGGCCAGCGCGGTCTCGAGCGTGAGCTCGTGGGGGTCTCGCGCCAGGAGATAGCCGGCCGGCTCGCCCGTCGCCTCCACCACCAGTCCCGTGCGCACGAGCGGCTCGAGCGCGGCCCGCAGTGACTCGGGCGCCACGCCGAGGCGCTCGGAGAGGCGATCGAGCTCGCCCACCGGGTGCCCGCTGCGCAGCCCGTCGGCGAGCGTGACCAGCGCGGCGAGCCCCACCCAGGGCTCGCGGAAGCGGGCGTCGAGCCCACGTGCCTGGGTGAGGGCGCCGAAGTGCTGGCTCACGTAGGCCACCTCGGTGCCGAGCAGCACCGCCAGCCACGCCAGCTCGAGCGAGATCATGAAGAAGATGGCGAGGGCGAAGCTGCCGTAGACGACGTAGGTGCCCTCGGTGAAGTGCGAGACGTAATACTGGAAGGCGCGCCGGAGGACCTCGAGCAGGAACGCCGCGGTGACGCCGCCGGCGAGGGCCGCCCTGAATCGCACGCGCGTGAACGGCACCTGCCAGTAGAGCATCGTGAGGCCGACGACGCTCACCATGAAGGGAACCGCCTGCACGAGCAACGACTCCTCGAAGAGCACGTCGAGCCCGGGCCGCTGCCGCAGCAACAGCATCGCCGAATAGCACGAGCCGATGAGCAGCGGACCCCAGAAGACGAGGAGGGTGAACGACACCAGCTTGGCCCGCAGCGAGCGGCGGGTCGAGACCTGCCAGATCTTGTTGATCGTCTCTTCGATGCTGCCGAAGGCGCCGAGGCCGACGAGGATGAAGGCGAGGAAGCCCACCTGCTGCAGCGTCTCGGCCTGGCTCACGAAACGCTGCAGGCTGTCGATCACCTCGCCCTCCTTGTAAGGGAGGACGCTGGTGAGGAACTTGAGCACCTTGTCCTGGTAGTCGTGCAGGAGCTGCGCGGCGACGAAGGTGAACGCCGCGAGCAACGGGATCAGCGCCAGGATGGTGACGAAGGCGAGCGCGGCGGCGCGCTGCGTGATGCCGTCGGCGGCCACCTTCTTCGTCACCAGGCGGGCGAAGGTGATGCCGTCGCGGAGGCGCCGCCACCAGCGCTCCGCCCTGGGCGTGGCCGGATCCTCGCCGGGAGCGGCGCCCGACTGCAGGCGAGCGCGCAAGCCACGCAACATGGCAGGCGGATTGTAACAGCGGCTCCCGGGTGCGCTGGACGAGCGCCGGCCGGACGCCGTGGCGTCCACGTGGCCGTCGCCAGGCCGTGCGTGGACCCCTGTGGTACGCTGCAAAACTCCCCTTCGCGGCCTGCCGTGAAGGGCCAAGCGGAGGTGAGCACCATGGCGGAGAGGAAGACGGTAGAGGCGGTCGAGGACAAGGTCGGCGAGGCGCGCGAGCGGCTCAGCGAGGTGGCGCGAGGCGCCGGCGAGCGCTACCAGAAGGTTGCCGAGGAGATGCGCCGCGAGGCCGAGCGCGCCACCCAGGCGGCGAAGCAGAAGGTCGATTCCGCCGTGTCGGGGATCAAGCAGGGCTACAGCAAGGTGAGCAAAAACGTCGGCACCGTCACCGAAGACGTCGCCGACTACGTGCGCGACAACCCGGGGCGCTCGCTCCTCATCGCGGCCGGTGTCGGCTTCCTGATCGGGCTGCTCTTCCGCCGCGGCGGCGACGAGTAGGGTCGTGGGCGCGGCGTCGCAGGGCAGCGCCGCGGCGCGAGGCGGCTCGGGCCATTCCGGCCGTCCCGGCCGTCAGGATGCCGACGGCGTCGCCGCGTTCGCCGACGAGCTGCTCGACGAGCTCTTCCCGCCGAGCCTCGACTGGCGCCACCTCGTCACCCGCTACCCGCGGGCGGCGGTGACGGTGGCGGCGGCGGCGGGCTTCTGGCTCGCGCGCAGGAAGAGCGGCCTGGTGGTGGCGGCGATCACCAGCTACGTCGCCGCCCAGTTCGGCGACGCCGTCGTCGACCTCGGCGACTCCCGCCGCGACTGACGGCGGGCGCTGCCCTCGGAGTCGTCAGCGAGGGCGAGGCAGCCGGTGCGCCACCTCCTCCACATCTCCGACGTCCACTTCGGGCCGCCGCATCGCCCGCAGCTCGCCGAGAAGGTGCTCGCCTTCGCCGACACGCACCGCCCCGACGTGGTGGTGCTCTCGGGCGACCTCACCCAGCGCGCCAAGCCGAAGCAGTTCCAGGAGGCGCGTCGCTTCGTCGACCGCCTGCCGGCGCCGACGCTGGTGGTGCCCGGCAACCACGACGTGCCGCTCTATCGCGTCTGGGAGCGGGCGATGTCCCCCTTCCATGCCTACCGGAAGCACTTCGCCGACGAGCTCGAGCCCGTCTGGCGCGACGACGAGCTGCTCCTCGTCGGCATCAACACCGCGCACGGCTGGACGCTCAAGGAGGGGCGGGTGAGCCTGTCGCACCTGCGCGAGGTGGCGGCGCTCATCCGCGAGGCGCCGGCGGGCCTCTTCAAGGTCGTCGTCGCCCACCACCACCTGACACCGCCGCCGCGCTTCGGCACGCAGACGGTGGCGCGCAACGCCTTCCAGGCGATCACCGCCTTCTCGGAGGCCGGGGTCGACCTGGTGCTCTCCGGCCACCAGCACCAGACCTACGTCGCCACCTCCGAGGAGTTCTACCCGAGCGGTCGCGCGCCGGTGATCATCCTCCACGCCGGCACGACGACGAGCAGCCGGGGCCGCGGCAGCGAGCTCGACAAGAACACCTTCAACTGGATCCGCGTCGACGGAAGCTCGTTGCGCGTCTCCCACTACCACTGGGAGCCGACGCTCTCGGAGTTCGTCGAGATCAACCGCCACTGGTACCCGCGCCGCGACTGCCAGCCCTATCGCCTGCTGCCAGGCGACCCGGACGGCGACACCTCCGACCGCTCGCTGCGATAGCTCCGGATCGGCCCGCGCCCACGCGATATCATCTGCGGGCACTGGAATCATCAGCGACAGGTAGCACCCGTCACCTCGGACCGCACCCGCGGAGGAGAGCCTGATGGCCGAAAGCTGGGAGATTCTCGAGGTCCTCGGCACCGAGGAGGATGCGGCCCTGGTCTGCGGCTACCTCGAGAGCCAGGGCATCCCGTGCCAGGTCGAGTCGGCGCTCTCGCACGAGTTCCCGGTCAACGTCTCCGCGCTCGGCAACGTGCGCGTCGAGGTGCCGTCCGGACGTGTCGAAGAGGCGCGCCGGCTGCTCGCCGAGCGGGACCGGGAGCCGCTCGCCGGCGACGACGGGGAGGCATGACGCTCGAGTCCGGGGCGACGCTGGGCCGCTACCGCATCGAGCGCCGCCTCGGCGCCGGGGCGATGGGGGAGGTCTACCTCGCCCAGGACCCGCACATCGAGCGCCAGCTCGCCGTGAAGACCGTGCGTATCGGCGACGCCGACGCCGCCGAGATCGAGGATCGCAAGGTGCGGCTCCTGCGCGAGGCCAAGGCCGCCGGGCGCCTCGTCCACCCGCACGTCGTCACCCTCTTCGACGCCGGCGAGACGGGCGGCGTCTTCTACCTCGCCTTCGAATACGTCGCCGGGCCCGACCTCGCCGGGCGCCAGCGTCTCGCGCCGCCGCTCACGCTCGGCGAGGTGCTGCGCATCGGCCGCCAGGCCGCCGACGGGCTCGACGCGGCGCACCGCCAGGGGATCGTCCACCGCGACATCAAGCCGAGCAACATCCTGCTCGACGGCCACGGGCAGGTGAAGATCAGCGACTTCGGCATCGCCAAGATGCTCGGGCAGGGGACCGAGCTGACGCAGACCGGCTCGGTCGTCGGCAGCCCGCACTATCTCTCGCCCGAGCAGATCCGCGGCGAGGAGCTCGACGGCAGGAGCGACCTCTTCTCGCTCGGCGTCGTGCTCTACGAGTTGCTGACGCGGCACCGCCCGTTCGAGGGCGACACCATCACGACGCTCGTCTACCAGATCCTCGCCCGCGAGCCGAACCCGATCGCCGGCCTCCGCCCGGGCCTCCCCGAGCGCGTCGAGAAGACCGTCGTCAGGATGCTCGCCAAGGACCGCGACGCGCGCTTCGCCACCGCGCGCGAGGTGGCCGACGAGATCGCCGCGTGCGAGCGCGAGCTGTCGAAGGCGATGCTCGACTCGCCGGCCGCGGCGCTGCCGGAAGAGCTCGAGGAGACCGCGCGTCTCCCCTCGCCGCCGCCGACTCCCCAATCCACGCCGGCGCCGCCGTGGAGCATGCCGATGCCGCCGCCGCGCGCCGACGCCACGGCGCCGACGCGGCTCTCGCCGCGCGCCACGCCCGGCGGTGGATCGCCGAGCGCGGGCGCAGTCGGGGCGGGGACTCCACCACCGCCGGCCCTTCCGCCCACCGCCGCGATCCCGCCTCCGCCGCTGCCACCGGCCGCCGCCCACGCGGCGCCGGCGGCTACGCCACGGAGTGCGGTCGCCGCGGCCCCTCCGCGGAAGTTCCCGTGGGCGATCCTCATCGTGCTGCTCGTCCTCGGTTTTCTGACCCTCGTCGGCGGCGTGGGGGTTTACTTCTGGATGCGCGGAGGTTGGGGGAAGGCGACCGTTGCCGAGAACGTACCGGCCGTCGTGCCGTCGACCGCGATCGAGCCCTCGTCGACGACGCCGCCGGCCGTTCCCGCGGCGACGCGCGAGGTCGCTCCGCAGAATCCCTTCCCCGCGAACGAGCCGTCTCCGGTGTCGATCGAGCCTCCGGCTCCGGCGCAGGTGCCGGAGCGCACGCCGCCGCCGGCGCCGACCGTCGCCAGGCCGTCGCCGACGAAGGCCGTGCCGACCCCGCGCGCCACCGTCGCACCGACGGCCGCCGAGCCGCCGCGCCGCGAGACGCCGGTGCGCGTCGCCCCGGCTCCGCCGCCGGCGCCCGTGCCGACCGAAGCCGAGCCGGAGCAGCCCGGGCAGCGCTACGACCGCGAGATGGCGAGCAGTCTCGCGCTCAAGTTCAAGGTCGAGCCCGACGAGGCCGTCGTCAGCTTCAAGGAGGAGGGGGACCGCCGCTTCACGGTCATCGGCCGTGCCGGCGACTACGACGCCGACAAGAAGAAGCTGCCGTCGTTCGACCTGCCCGGCGCCGGGACCTACTACGTGCGCATCTACCACGAGGGCCGCGAGGTGATCTACAAGCTCGACGCGCAACCGGGCCCGCAGCCGACGACGATCACCTACGTGCTGGTGCCAAAGGCGGGCCGCAGGAACTGACGAAGGGCGCCGGTCCGGAACCGGATGGTGCGCACGGCGCACCCTACTCGGAGAGCATGCCGGTTCGGGTGAGCGAGCCGCCCACCATGTGAGATCAACGACCCATCGCCTGCGCGATCTGGCGTAGGGTGCGCCGTGCGCACCATCCGACTCAACCTGGCGAGTCGACCAGCGCCAGGAGCTTCGTCACCGTCGACCAGTTCCGCGACGTGATCCCGCCCCCGAGCGCCTTGTCGAGCGTGCCGAGGATCTTGCTTTCCAGGATGCCGTTGGCGCACCAGATGTAGGCGGCGTGCGTCCCGAGCGCGAGCGCTTCGTCGCCCCACTCCTTCTTCGTCAACGGCACGACCTTGGCGCGGTCGGCGGCGTCGAGCAGCACGGCGACGAGCAGCCGCGCGGGGTCGACGGCGACGTCGAGCAGCGAGTTCTCGGCCACCACCGCCGCCAGCTCCGCGGCGGTCAGGGCGACGACCCGCGCCGAGACGCCGACGGAGTCGGCAAGGCCCTTCTCGATGGCCGGCCCCGGGTCCCGCGGGCCCTTGCCGCGGCGCGTGAGGACGACGTTGCCGCTGTTGAGCAGCGTCCTCACGTCGGTGTAGCCGAGCGACTCGACGAAGGTGCGGAGCTCCGCCATCGAGATGCGCTTGGCGCGCCCGACGTTGATCCCGCGGAGGAGGACGACGTGTGTCCCGGGCATCTGCCGAGACGATATCGCGGCCCGGGCCCGGGCAGGGCAGGCTCGCGGTGGAGAACGCCACAGCAGACCTGTGGCTGCCTTTACTTCGCGCGCGAGCGAAACGCGGCACGATTGCGGCTCACCGCCTCGTAGTTCCAAACCGCCTTCGGATGCAGCTTGAGAGAGTGCGTGGGGGTCGCAATGCTCGCCAGCCGTTCCAATGTCCGCGTTGCCATGTTTGCCGTTGCCCTCCTCTTGGCCGGCGCCGCCGCCGTCCGCGCCGACCGCCCCTATCCCATCCTCTTCGTCACCCAGGTGCCGACCCCCGGCGACTTCACGGCCGTGGCGTCGGTCTTCGGGAATCACCAGCCCGGCCTGCAGGAGACGCCGCGCGGCGGCGACCTCTGGATCCTCTACCCCAACGGCGCACTGCGGAACCTGACGCAGCTCGCGGGCTACGGCGTCGCCACCGGGTTCCAGGGCCCGACGTCGATCGCCGTGCGCGAGCCGGCCGTGCACTGGAACGGCACCAAGGCCGTCTTCAGCATGGTCGTCGGCGCGCCGTCGCAGCGCTACCAGTGGGCGACCTACTTCTGGCAGCTCTACGAGGTGACGGGCCTCGGGCCGACCGAGACGCCGGTGATCACCAAGGTGCCACGCCAGCCCGCCAACGCCAACAACGTCAGCCCCGTCTACCTCTCCGACGGCCGCATCCTCTTCACCTCCGACCGCGCCCGCAACGGTGCCGCGCACCTCTACCCCCAGCTCGACGAATACGAGGAGGCGCCGACCGTCAGCGGCATCTGGGTGCTCGACCCGGCGACCGGAAAGCTCGACCTGCTCGACCACGCACCGTCGGGCGACTTCAAGCCCACCGTCGACAGCTTCGGCCGCGTCATCTTCACGCGCTGGGATCACCTGCAGCGCGACCAGCAGGCCGACGCCGACGCCCTCGACCCCAACGGCGACCCCTACGGCACTTTCAACTGGTCGAGCGAGGAGCCGGGCTCGTTCCCCACCGCGTCGCGCGCGGAGATCTTCCCCGAGCCGCGCTCGCCGCGCACCGACTTGCTCCTGCCGTACGAGGAAGGGCACTCGTTCAACCAGTTCTTCCCCTGGATGATGAACCAGGACGGCAGCGAGCTCGAGACCCTCAACCACGTCGGGCGCCACGACCTCGAGAGCTACTTCAACCGCGCCTTCAACGACGACTCCAACCTCCGCGAGTTCATCTGCGGCGACAACGCGTGCAACCGCGTCAACGAGGCTTCGCTCACCAACCTGCTGCACATCCGCGAGGCGCCAGGGGCGCCGGCAGGCCGCTACTACGGCGTGAGCGCGCCCGAGTTCTACACGCACGCCGGCGGCGAGGTCGTGTGGCTCCCCGGCGAGCCGGGCCGCGCCCCCGACAACATGCCGGTCACCGAGGTCACTCACCCGTCGACCTCCGGCTTCAGCGGCGAGTCCGAGGTCCCCAACCCGTGCCACTCGGGCTTCTACCGGCAACCACTGCCGCTCTCCGACGGCACGCTCGTCGCCGTACACGCCGGTGAGAAGAGCGCCGGCTCTCCCGAGACTCGGCGCGATCAGAACACCGGCACCCGCGCGCTGCCCGGCTCGCGCTACAAGTTCCGGTTGAGCGGCTTCACCGCGGCGACGGGCAACTGCGTGGGCTACCAGAAGTACGGCGCGACGCTCACGCCGGGGATCGTCAAGACGCTCTGGTTCTGGGACCCCGACGTGCGCGTCGACTACGTCAACGCGACGCTCTGGGAGCTCGACCCGGTCGAGGTCCGCTCGCGGCCGGTGCCGCCGATGACCGGCGGCTCGGTGCCCGCCATCGAGGCCGCGGTCTTCGCCCAGTCGGGGGTCGACCTCGCCCGCTTTCAGCTCCAGCTCCAAGAGAACGAGCTCGCCCTCATCGTCAGCCGCAACGTCACGACCCGCGACGGCGACGACCGCCAGCAGCCGTTCAACCTGAGGGTGCCGGGAGGGACGACGACCGTCAGGCCCGGCGGCGGCCGCATCTACGACGTCAACCACCTCCAGCTCTTCCAGGGCGACCAGGTCCGCGGCGTCGGCGGCACCACCAACCCGCGGGCGGGCCGGCGCGTCCTCGCCCAGGTGATGCACGACCCGGCGGTCGCCGCGCACGGCCCACCGCCCGTTCCCGGCGGGCCGCCGGGCAGCACGAAGATCGCCGCCGACGGCTCGATGGTGGCGATGGTCCCCTCGCACCGCGCGATCACCTGGCAGCTCACCAACGGCGCGACGCCGGTGGTGCGCGAGCGCTACTGGCTCACCTTCAAGGCGGGCGAAGTCCGCGTCTGCGCGTCCTGCCACGGCGTGAGCTCGCTCGACCAGTCCGGAGGCCAGCCGCCGCAGAACCCTCCGCAGGCGCTGCAGAGCTTCCTGCACTGGTGGACGACCGAGCGGTCGGAGCTCTTCAAGTCGGGGTTCGAAGTGGGGATCGGGGTCTGGTCGGCGACGACACCCTAGCCGCCGGCCCTCCTCACATCTTCGCTACCTCACTCGAGGCTCCAGAGGCCGAGGCTCTTGTCGATGTAGCGCGGGTCCTCGACGGACTCGCCCTCGCCGATCAGGCGCAGCGGCGGGCCGAGGTCGAACGGCGGGCGCTCGAGGTCGAGCGGCCGCCAGCCGCCGAGCGGCGCGTCCTCGTTGCGGCGGTCGCCGGTGAAGGTGGTCGCCAGGAGCCAGCGGCTGCCGCTGCGCCGGAAGTTCCGTAGCGCCGCCACCACTTGACGGTTCTTCAGGTGGACGAGGCAGTCCCGGCAGAGGATGAGGTCGGCGCGCGGCAGTGGATCGCGGATCACGTCGAGCGCGGCGAAGCGTCGGCGCGGGCTGCCGTGCAGCCGCTCGTTCTCGGCGACGAGCTTCTCGACGACCTCGATGCCGAGGTAGCTCTCGAGCTCGGGCTCGAGCCGGAGGCTTCCGAACCAGTGGAAGTCTCCGCAACCCGCGTCGACGACGTGCCGCACTCCGAGCTCGGCGAAGAGAGCGGGCAGGTCTCTGCGGATCGTTTCCGTCCGCCGGAGCGAGGAGCCGGGCCCGGATGCGGTCTCGGCCTCCGGCCAGTCGCGACGCTCGTAGTGGCGCGTGAAGGCCGAGCGGATGCGGCGCCGGGGCGAGAGCAGGGACAGCGCGCTGCGGAGGAGGCTCAAGCGCACCTCGCCGGCAGGTGGGTCCCGGCTACCGCGACCAGGACAGGGTGATGGTGACCGGCATGTCCTCGAAGCTCATGCCGTCTTCGCCCGCATAGTGCACGACGCCCTGGACCTCTAGCTCGGTGTAAGCCGTGGGGTCCAAGGGCACGCTGTAGGCGACGCTGCAGTGTGCCTGTCGTCGACTGGGTCCGCTGCCCGTGGCCTTCTTCCAGCTCGCGACTTGCACCGGAAACGCCGAGGGAGCGATCGACCGCCAGCCACACTGCTCCCTGCCGAAGACCCCGATCGAGATGTGGTAGCGCCCGCAGGCCGCTTTCGCGACCGGTTCGCCGTCGTAGGCGACGACGGCCTCCATCCTCTGCGCGTAGGGAAGCTGCGTTCCGGTGAATCTCGCGGTGAAGAAGCCGCCGGCATACGACGACGTGCCGTCCGATCGCAGTGTCGTCGAGCCGCCGAGGCCGTCGGCGGTTTCGAGCTGGCCGACCTTGGCAGGCTCCGGAGGCGTGAGGGAGGGTGGGCAGGGCAGCCCACCCTGGGTGGTGGCCGTGGCCGCCGGTGAGGTGACGGCTGGCGCGACGGGCTGGGCCGACACGGGCGCCGCCGCGAGGAGGACGGCAAGCGTCCTGCCCCAGGCGAGGCACCGTGAGGCGAGCGAACGGGCCGGCGCCCGCGACCGCTCGAAGACACACTTCATTATGTTGATAGAGTACCAAAGTCTGGGTCGAACCGGGAGGGGCCAGTTTTCCAACGGTGGGCGCCGCCGTCAGTCCGGCCTCCTCCTCGGTCAGGCCGCCTCCCTCAATCAGGCCGTCCCGGATCGCCGCGCTCGCTGACCGGGACCCTCCACGAGACGTGGAAGGTGGACCCG
>Ga0209382_10005004_pt1 | contig 17344 bp, 16 predicted proteins | sample SoiMetdeltSBSDD5_FD_187599 | JGI IMG/M metagenome (GOLD analysis project Ga0209382, IMG submission 187599) | Bulk soil microbial communities from a Populus tree surrounding site in Tennessee, USA - Soil MetaG P. deltoides SBSDD5 (SPAdes) (version 2) | ecosystem: Environmental > Terrestrial >...
CTATCTCGACCTCGCCGCGAAGGATCAGCCGGTACCGCCGCCGGCCGGCTCCGATCTCGAGCTGCTGCGGGTCTACAGCCTCGTCGACACGGTGATCGCCAACGAGCCGCGGGCGCGCTCCGTGGTTTTGCTGTGGAACGGCGTGCAGCGACCGACGTTTTCGGGCCACGTCGACACCGCGGCTCCGCTGCTCGAGGACCGGACGTGGATCAAGTGAGCAGCGGCCGGAGCCGGACGGGCGGGGACAGGCCCCGCCACTACGACCGGACCCGGGAGGTTTCGCTCGCGAAGCGAGGGTGCGCGGTCTTTCGTTCCGACGTCGGGGCGGGGTCTGCCCCCGCCCGTCGGCGATGAAGGCCACCACGGCCCCCATTGGCGTTTTCGACTCCGGCGTCGGTGGGCTCACCGTCGTCGCGGCGCTCGAGCGACTGCTTCCCCGCGAGTCGATCCTCTACCTCGGCGACACGGCGCGGCTGCCCTACGGCACCAAGTCGCCGTCGACGGTGCTCGCCTATTCGCGCCGGAACGTCGACTTCCTCGTCGGCCGCGGCGTCAAGGCGGTGGTCGTCGCCTGCAATACCGCCTCGGCGGTGACGATCGGCGCGCTGCAACCGCCGGTGCCGCTGTGGGGCGTGTTGCAGCCGGGAGCGGCGCGGGCGGCGGCCGTCTCGCGCGGCAAGGTGGGCGTCATCGCCACCGAGTCGACGGTCGACTCCGACGCCTACGGTCGCGAGCTCTCGCGGCTGCGGCCCGAGCTCGAGGTGGTGAGCCAGGCCTGCCCGCTCTTCGTGCCGCTCGTCGAGGAGGGGTGGCACGACGACCCGGTGGCGCTCGAGGTGGCGAGGCGATACCTCGAGCCGCTGGTGGAGCACGGCGTCGACACCCTGGTGCTCGGCTGCACGCACTACCCGCTCCTGCGTGACGTCATCGCCACGGTGATGGGGCCGCGGGTGACCCTCGTCGACTCGGCGCAGGCGGTGGCGGAGGTGGTCGCCGCCGACCTCCTCCGCCACGACCTCGCGAGCGCCGCCGGCGAGCCGCCGGAGCACCACTTCTGCGTCACCGACGCCGGCCCGCGCTTCGCCAGGATCGGCGCCCGCTTCCTCGGCGCCGGCGCGCTGTCGCTCGAGTGGGTCGACGTCTAGCTGAGGCGCTCGCGTATTGGCGCGGACCGATCTCGCGGTCAGGGCCGCGGCAACGACGCGCAGCGCGGATCGAAGTTGCAGTCCACGAGCTGCACCTTCTCGCCGGTCTCCGCATCGACGCCGAGGAAGAACCCGATGCCTCGGGCGTAATACTTGCGCGTGAACGCTCCGGGCTCGAGCCCCGTGTTCTCGCCGCTAACCCAGCAGTCGTGGCTGCCGCAGAAGAGGTCGACGAGGGCGCGCGGCACGTGCTCGTCGAGCTGCGGGTCACTGCCGTAGCCGTAGGTGGTGGAGAGGTAGCGCACGGTGTCTTCGGCGATTCCCGGCGAGAATTCCGACCGGTGCACGTCGCCCACTCTCGGTGAGCCGAGGATGTAGGCGCCGGAGGGGTCGCCGTCGCGCCCGGTCTTCCACTGGCCGTCGGTGTTGAGCCGCTCCGGCTTCGCCGGGTTGTCGCCCGGAAAGGTCTCGAAATTGCTGACCGCCTCGCCGCAGAAGTCGACGGTCCCGTCCTTGCGCTGGCCGTACCAGTCGTCGGTGTCCTCTACCAGCTGGCCGTTCTCGTAGCGCTTGTCGTTGAGCACGATGCAGGTCACGCCCTCGATGAGCTTGGTCTCGTCGAGCACGACGATGGTGTTGGTCTCGAGCGTCCCGTCGTACTCCCAGCGGTGGCCGATGGTGAGCGGGAAGTAGGGGTTGGGATGAGCGAGGTGGTGGTAGTCGCTCTCGAAGTCCGCGGCGTCGAAGTCGGGGTCGTAGCGCGCCTCGCCGAGCTCGGCGCAGATCTCCAGCCGCTCCTCGCGCTGCTCGCGGCAGAGCTTGTTCGCCCCGACGCGCTCTGCCCGCGCCTCCTCGAAGCACGCATCACGCTCCGCCGCGTCGGAGACGTTGATGCAGCGCACCCTCGAGACGTGGAGGTCGGTGAGTGCCTCGTACCTGCAGGCGTCGTGCTGGGCCTCGGTCGTGGCGGTGCAGTGGGCGCCGCTCGCGACAGCGGCATCGCTGGCGGAGCCATCCGCGGCCGCCGAGCCCGCTGCGTGCGCCCCTGCCGACAGCAGCAGACCGAGCCCGGTAACCAGAGCGGCGAGGCCGCTCGCACGTGTCTTTCGAGTCGTCATCTCGCATCTCCTTCTCATGGGACGTGATGTTGCCCCTGCCGCGTGAGATGCGGAATCGGGTCGTATCCTTCGTCGCTCCGATCGAGCACATGCCTTCGACGAGGGAGCGGACTGGACGGGCGCGGCAAGGATTTCGCAGAGGAACGCGTTCACCGGGATCACGATCGTCCGGTGAGGGAGGTTGCATGCCTGACCAGAGACTGGCGCTCGTCCTGATGACCCTCTCGTTGAGCGGTCCGCTCGCTGGCTGCGCTCCCCGCCAGGCCCCGTCGATGTCGGACGCCGCGGCCGCGACGCCTACGGCCGGCGCGAGCGACGCCGGTACGACGCCGGCGCCGCCACCGGACATGACGGGAGTCACCTGGGAGTGGGTCGGATTCTCCACGCCGGTGGAGCAGGTGGCCGTGGATGCGCCGGATCGCTACACGCTGCGATTCGAGCCCGACCGGCGCGTCCTGGTACGGGCCGACTGCAACCGGGGCAGCGCCGCGTACTCCATTGGTGAGGACCGCCGGATGGCGCTCGAGCCCTTCGTGCTCACCAAGATGGCCTGCCCGCCGGGGTCGCTCTCGGATCGTTTCGTGAAGGAAGTCGGCCGGGCGGCGAGCTACTTCCTGAAGGAAGGCGACCTCTACCTCGAGCTGCCCGTGGACTCGGGGACGCTGCGGTTCCGGCGCGCGGGCTGAGGCGTTTGCTCAGGGCTCGGCGCTACGAACGATCGGGGGGCGGGCCCCAGAGGTCCCTCTCGCGCTTGGGCTCGCGCTTGCCACGCGGACGAGCCAGCACCTGCTCGACCTCGGCGAGCAGCGGCGCGAGCGCCTGTTGCTGCGCGGCGAGGAGCTGCTCGATGCCGGCGAAGGCGAGGTCGAGGAGGCTGTCGAGCTCGCGGCGCGCGAAGCCGCGCTTCTCGCCCGTTCCCTGCACCTCGACGAGCTGGCCGGAGCCGGTGGCGACGACGTTCATGTCCACCTCCGCCTCCTGGTCCTCGGAGTAGTCGAGGTCGAGCACCGGCGCGCCGCGGACGACGCCCACCGACACGGCGGCCACCGGCTCGAGCAGCGGCAGGCGCGGCAGGTCGCCGATCAGCACCAGCTTGGCGAGCGCCTCGGCGAGCGCCACGTAGCCGGCGGTGACGCTGGCCGTGCGCGTGCCGCCGTCGGCCTGCAGCACGTCGCAGTCGATGGTGATCGTGCGCTCGCCGAGCGCGGCGGTGTCGACCACCGCCCGCAGGCTGCGGCCGATCAGGCGCTGGATCTCGCTGGTGCGACCCGACGGCCGCCCCTTCACCACCTCGCGCGCGTTGCGCGTCTGGGTGGCGCGCGGCAGCATCGAATATTCGGCGGTCACCCAGCCGCGGCCGCTGCCGGCGAGGAACGGCGGCACCCGCGTCTCCACCGAGGCGGCGGCGAGCACCTTGGTGTCGCCGAGGGTGAGCAGCGCCGAGCCCTCCGCGAACTTGAGCTCGCCGGTCGTGAGCAGGAGCGGGCGGAGGGCATTCGCGGCGCGCCCCTGCGCGCGCACGACGGCCGCGTCGGCGAGCGACGTCAACGCACTTCTCCCTTGACCGGCACCTCGAGGAGGGGCAGCTTTGCCGAGCTCGTCCGCACCCGCAGCGAGCCGGCGAAGGGGCCCTTCGTCACACCCGCCGCGAGGGTGAGCGCGATGTCGTAGCGCTTGCCCTTCTCGCGCTCCTCGATGCGCGCGCTGAGCCCCCGCAGGTCGCTGTCGACGGCGAGCAGCTCGAGCGGCGCGGTGCCGTAGTTGGTGATGAGCACGCTCGCCCTCCGGGGCTCGCCGCCGGGGAAGGCGCCGAAGTCGGCGGTGGGCGGCGTCACCATCAGCAGCGGCCGCACGTAGCCGGCGATCGGCACCGAGAGCGTGCGCTGGCGAGGGTGATTGGTCTCGATCTTCACGTCGCCGCTGAGCGGCCCGGTGGGCGGCTCGGCGGCGAGGGTTGCCGTCACCACCCACTGCTTGCCGCGGCCCTGCGGGTGGCGCTCCTCCTGCTTGGCGGGGCGGAAGCTGACGGCGAGGCTCGGCAGCGGCGACTCCACCGAGCGGACCTCGAGATCCGGGTGGTCCGCCGACCAGACGAGCTGGGTGGCGGTCTCGGCCGGTGCGCCCTGCGTGTGCAGGAAGCGGAAGTAGCCCGGCTGGGCGTCGAGCGGCGCCTGCACCAGGGCGCGCAGGGTGAGCTGGATCGCCGCGTTGGCCGGATCGCTGGTGAAGACAGTGACCTCTTTGGCGATGGCGCCGCTGAAGCCGGTGGTGTCGACTTCGACGCTCACTTTGCCCTCGGCGCCCGGCGCGATCGAGGCGTCGTAGCTCGCCACCGTACAGCCGCAGGACGGCCGCACCTCGCGCACGCGCAGCATCTCGACGCCCTGGTTCTTGAGCACGAAGTCGTGCGAGACCTTGGCGCCGCGCGCGACGGCGCCGGCATCCCAGATCGGCTCGAGCGCGATCACCTGCGGCGGAGGCGCGGCTACGGGTGCGCTTGCGGGCGCCTGGCCGGGGGCGGGAGGGGCGGCGACCAGCAGGACGACCGCGAGCACCGTCCGTGCGGCGGCGGGTCGGGAAGCGGCGAGCGCAATGGCGATACGGCGCATGGGTGAAGCCTCGAGAGCGGGCGTGGCGTGTAGGTCGCTTGCTCGAGCATGGTACGACGGCGGAGGCAATGGCTGCCAGGCGGGCGGCGATGGCCTCCACGCGCTGGGGCCCAAGGGCCCGCGACGCGACCCCTCCGCGGCCGGTGCTATATTCGCGGGCCCTTGCGCTCGACGGAGCACCCCGCGCCGCTCCTCGCCGACGCCGCCACACCGCTCGACATCCACATCATCGCCATCGGCGGCACCGGCATGGCGCCACTCGCCTGCCTGCTGCGCGAGCTCGGCCACCGCGTGCGCGGCTCCGACGGGCCGCTCTACCCGCCGATGTCGACGCTGCTCGAGCGCGCCGGAATCGCGCCGCTTCTCGGCTATGACGCCGCCCACCTCGAGCCGGCGCCCGACTTCGTGGCCAACCTCGTGATCGTCGGCAACGCCGTGCGCCGCGACAACCCCGAGGCGGTCGAGGCGGAGCGCCGCGGCCTGCCTCTCATGTCGATGCCGCAGGCGCTCTACCAGTTCTGCCTCGCGGGGCGTCAGCCGCTGGTGGTCGCCGGCACGCACGGCAAGACGACGACCACCGCCATGGCCGCCTACACGCTCCACGAGCTGGGAGCCGACCCCGGCTACCTCGTCGGCGGACTCCCGCTCGACTTGCCGGCGAGCTACGCGCTCGGTGGTGGTCCCGCCTTCGTCGTCGAGGGGGACGAATACAACGCCGCCTACTTCGACCGCGGTCCGAAGTTCCTGCACTACCGTCCGCGGACCCTGATCTGGACGAGCGGCGAATACGACCACGCCGACCTCTACCCGTCGCCCGAGGCTCTCCTCGCGGCCTATCGGCAACTGCTCGCGGGAATGCCTGGCGACGGCGTGGTGGTGGCCTGCGGCGATCGCCCGGAGGTGCGCGAGCTGGCCCCGGCGGCGGCGTGCCGCGTCGTCTTCTATGGATTGGGCGAAAGGAACGAGGTGCGACCGCTCGCGCCGCCGGTCGAGACCAACGGCCGCTTCGCGTGCCGCGTCGCCGGCCCGGCGGGGGAAGCGGACCTCTCGCCGGGCGTCGGCGGCCGACACAATCTCGAGAACGCAATCGGCGTCTGGGCGGCGCTCACCGCGAACGGTCACGACCCGCGAGCCGTGGCGGCGGCGCTCGGCCGCTGTCGCGGCGTCGCGCGCCGGCTGCAGGAGCTCGGCACGGTGGGCGGCGTCACCGTCGTCGACGACTTCGCGCACCACCCGACGGCGGTGGCGGCGACGGTCGACGCCGTGCGACGAAGCTACCGGGGACGGCGGCTCGTCGCCGCGCTCGAGCTGCGCTCGCTCTCGGCGGCCCGCTCGCTCTTCTTCGACGGCTACCTCGACGCGCTGGCGCGCGCCGACCGCGTCGTGCTGCCGCCGCTCTTCCACGCCGCACGGCTTCCGGCCGAGGAGCGGCTCGACCTCGCGGCGCTCGCTGCGCGGCTCGGCGAGCAAGGCGTCGAGACGACCATCGCGCCCGGCTACGACGAGCTCCTGGCGACACTCGTCGCGACGGCGATGCCGGGCGACGTCGTCGTCTCGATGTCCTCGGGGAGCTTCGGCGGGCTGCCGCAGCGCCTCCTCGCCGCGCTCCAGGCGCGGGTCGCGGATGCTGCGGGGAAGTAGGAGGGCGGGGACAAGCCCCGCCCCTACGCTCTGAAGGGAGCGGTGCACCCACTCCAGATGCACGGGCGGGCCTAATCCCTGCCCGTCTTCGACACGCTCTGAAGGGAGCGGTGCACCCACTCCAGATGCACGGGCGGGCCTAATCCCTGCCCGTCTTCGATACGCTCTGAAGGGAGCGTGTGCCTACTCCGAATGTAGGGGCGGGGCTTGTCCCCGCCCGTCTTCGCTCCGTGCCCTCCCACTCTCGAGCTCGAGTAGACGCCACTCGACGATCTGTCGCGTGCCGAGCGCGTCGCTCCGCAACATGGCACGCAGCGGGTCGAGCAGCGCGGCCGCCGGCGCCAGGCCGACGAGCTCGGTGGCGACGACCTCGGTGCCCCGGGCCCGCGCCTCCGTCTCGACGCGCGCCAGGAGGTCGAGGAGCGAGGTGCGCCGGAAGTCGACGAGGTTCATGCTCACCTGCGCGCAGCCGCGGCTCTCGAGGTGGAGCCCGAGCGCCCGCACTCCCGGCAGCCCGCCGGCCGCCTCGCGCACGGCGCGTGCGATGGCCCGCGCGGTGGTGACGTCGGCCGTGGCGAGCCGGGCGTTGACGGCGAGCAGGAAGAAGCGCGCCCCCACCACCGTGACGCCGAGGCTCGGGTGCACCCGCGCCGGTCCGAAGTCGGGCGCCCAGTCGGGCTGTGCGATCTTGGCGGGGAAGCCCTCGAACTGGCCGCGACGGATGTCGGCGAGCAGCCGGCGCTCGGGCACCCGCGCCGCCTCCTCATAGAGATATACGGGCAGCTCGAAGCGGTCCGCGACTGCGGCGGCCGTTGTCCGGGCGGCTCCCACGGCGTCGGCCATCGTGGCGCCGGCGAGCGGGACGAACGGAACGACGTCCACGGCTCCGACGCGCGGGTGCACGCCCCGGTGGTGGCGGAGGTCGACGTGCCCGGCGGCCCACTCGAACAGGGCGAGGACGCCGTCGCGCAACTCCTCGGCGGAGCCGGCGAGGGTGACGACGCTCCGGTGGTGGTCAGGGTCGGGCGCGAGGTCGAGAAGGCGCAGCCCGGGGACGAGGGCGAGGCGACGTTCGAGGGCGGTGAGCGACGCCGCGTTGCGCCCCTCGCTGACGTTGGGAACGCACTCGAGAAGGGGCTGAGGCCCCGCGGCGGGCTCGCTCATCGCCCCATTCTCCCTCTGGTAAGATCGGAAACTCCCCATTCAACGTCGCTCGAGGGCCATTCAAAGGGGCAACCTTCAAGCCGCAATGAGTTACGCCGGCAACACCAGCCTGCCTTCCGACGTCCAGAAGCGCATCCTCGAGACGTTCCGTCACACCCTCGACGTCGCTGCCCGCGGAGGCCTCGAGGAGGCGAAGCTCGGCTGCGACTTCGTGCTCCAGCTCGATCCCCAGTTCTCGCCGGCGCAGGCGCTCTCCGACCGGCTGCACGGCGCCAGCGGGGCGTTGGCTGTCGACGACCTGCGGGCGCGGATCGACGGCGCAGCGGCGGCGCCGCCGGCACCGCGTCCGGCCGCGGCGCAGCCCCCGCGGCCTCAGGCGCCGGCAGCCCCGCAGCCTCCCGCGGCCGCGACTCGCTCCCCGGCTGGCGACCTGCGGCGCGAGCTCGCGCAGCTCCTCGCTGCCCGCGACTTCCCGGCGCTGATGTCGCGCGCGCAGCGGGATCAGGCGGCGATCGCCGCCGACCCGGACCTGCAAGCGCTCCTTGGCAACGCACAGGAGCTGATGGAGGCGGCCCCCTACGTCGACCGTTTCCTCGACAAGGCGCGGAAGGCCCACAACTCGGGCAACCGCGACGAGGCGCAATCGTTCCTCGAGAAGGCGCGCGCCCTCGACCCCGGCCATCCGGCGCTCGGCGGGACGGTGAAGCCTGCCGCCGCTCCACCGCCGAGCGCCGGAGCGCCGTCCCGCCCGGGCGTCGCACCCATTCGCCCCGCCGCTGCCGAGGCGAGCCACGAGCTCGACGCCGACCTGCCGCCCGACGAGCTCTCGTTCGCGGACCTGCCGACCGGCGACGTGCTCCCCATGGACCTGCCGCCCCTCGAGCTCCCCGACCTCGACGCGTCGAGCATGGAGGAGCTGTCGCTCGAGGGGCTCGCCGGTGACGCCGCGCCGGCGCGTGCCGGAGGCGGCGCCTCCGACCCCGACCCGCGCATCGCCGAGCTGCTCGACGAGGGGGACACGCAGTTCGGGCGTGGCGAGCTCCAAGGCGCGATCGACGCCTGGTCGCGCATCTTCCTCATCGACATCGACCACGAGGAAGCGGCGCGCCGCATCGACCGCGCCCGCAACGCCAAGGCGGAGCAGGAGCGCAAGGTCGAAGAGGCGTACCACGACGCGCTGGCCCGCGTGCAGGCAAAGGACTGGGACGGCGCGCGGGAGACGCTGCAACGGGTGCTCGAAATGCACCCGAACCACGTGGCGGCTCGCGAGGCGCTCGGCAAGCTCGAGCGCGGCGAGCTCACCGACCTTCCGAGGGTCCCCACGCCCAGCGGTGAGTCGGCGCTGCTCGACGAGCTCGCTGCCGCCGACGACGCCGACCTCAAGGAGGAGATCCTCGTCCCGCCCGAGCCGGGGCAGGAGCGGGCACGGCCGGTGCCGGTCCCGGTCAAGCAGCCGCCCTCGCGCCGGACGCTGGCGATGGTCGCCGCGGTGGTGGTGGTCGTCCTCCTCGCCGGAGGCTGGTTCCTGAAGAGCCGCTGGAGCTCGCTCTTCCCCAACACCGAGGCGCCGCCGACCGCGACGCCGGCGCTCGAGCAGACGCCGATCACCCGCGCCACCGACCTCTACAAGCAGGGCAAGCGGGCTGTGGCGATCGCGCAGCTCAAGCGCGTCCCGCCGGCGAGCCCGTATTACGAGGAAGCGCAGGCGCTCATCGGGCAATGGCAGCAGGAGGAGACGGCGGCGACGGCGCCCACCGGGCCCTCCCCCGAGCTGCTCGCCAAGCGCGGGGAGATCGTCGCGGCGGCGCAGCAGGCGGAGTCGGAGCGGCGGTTCCTCAAGGTCGGGCCTCTTCTCGACCAGGCGGCCGCGATCTCCCCGCTCGCGGAGGACGAGCTGGCGATGCGCGAGCGCGCGAACGCCGCGATCGAGCCGCTCAAGTCGATGCTCACCCTGCTGCGCGCCGAGGAGTACGACCGCTCGCTGCGCGACCTCTGGATCATCCTGGAGAAAGACCCGGCCAACGCCGACGCGCGCCAGATGCTGACCATCGCCTACTACAACATGGGCGTGCTCAACCTGCAGCAGGGCAAGCCGGACGAGGCGGAGACCAACTTCAAGGAAGCAGCCGACCTGTCGCCGGACGACCAGCAGGTACAGCGCCTGCTGCGTTTCGCGCAGACCTACAAGGAACGCGCTCCCGACCTCATCTGGCGCATCTTCACCAAATACGTCGGCCCCCGCCCGGTATGAGCCGTTCGGTATGAGTGCAGCGCGGCGCGGCAGCCAGCAAGCGACGCTGTTCGAGCTCGAGCTCGAAGAGAGCGGCGTCGCCGAGGCCGAGGTGAGGCCCCAGGGTGCCCCGCCGCCGCGCCAGCAGGCGCCCGCGACCTCCGCCGAGCGGCCGGCGCCCTTCCGCGCCCGGCTCTTCGCCGGCCTCGTCGACCTCGGTGTGCACGTCGCGGTGGCGGCTCTCGCGCTGGTCGGCGCCCGCGGCCTGGGGGTCATGCCGGCGCTCGCCCAGCTCCCCGCGTTCGCGGTGCTGCTCGTCGTCTTCTCGCTCTTCTACACGGTCGTGCCGCTCGCCTTCTGGGGCAAGACGCCGGGCATGGCGGCGGTGGGGCTGGTGGCGCAGACGGGCGACGACCTGCCGCTCACCTTCGCCGAGGCCCTCCGTCGCTGGCTCGCCGAGGTCGTCACCGTGCTAGCGCTCGGTCTTCCGGGGCTGCTCGCCCTGGGGGCCGGCGGCCGCTCGCTCGCCGATCGGTGGAGCGCGAGCGTGCTCGCGGTCGACTGACTCGCTGAGCTGGGCTGGCTGGGGCGCGGCTTGTCGGCCCCTCAGGCCTTCGCCGCGCGCCACACCGACCACGCCATCCAGAGGTTGCCGGTCGCGGTCGCCACCGCGAAGACCGCCAGCGGGTCGATCCCGCCGGGCCAGAGCGCCACGGCACCACCGAGCTGGTAGACGATGCCGTAGATGCGGAACGGCGGGAACGCCAGGCTGCCCATCAGGAAGAACGAGTGGCCGAGCAGCAGCAGCCAGACACCCGGCAGGAGCCTCCCGAGGTCGGCCCACAGGAGCGCCAGCGAGAGCAGGATCGCCACCAGCGAGAGGTTGCCCTGGATCGACAGCGCCCAGCCGGCGAGCGGCGTGCGGCCGTGCCGCCGATGGCCGCGGCGGATGCCGACGAGCTCGACCGCGCCGCCGAGGAGGATGGCCGCGGACCAGAGCCCGAGCACGCCGAAGCCGCCGAGCCCGGCGGCGAGCACCGGTGGCGTGGCGAGCGCCGCCAACGGCAGCAGCGCCGCCCAGGCGAGCCAGGGCCAGGGCGAGACGAGGAAGGGGCGGCTCGCGCCGGCGAACAGGTCGCGAGCGCGCTCGAGATCGTCGTTCGCCTGCGCCTCGATCGGCAGCAGCGGATCGTATTCGCCCATCCCCGGATGCTATCGCCGGCGTCTCCCCGGTCGGGTGCGGTGGCGACGCCCGCGTGAGATGATGCCGAACAGCTGTTCGGTATTTCCGGTTGTTCCGATTGACCCGGTTGTTCGGGAGCTCCCGGTTGTTCAGGAGCTCCGGTTGTTCAGGAGTTCCCGAGGGCGCGAGGTGAGGCCGTGATCCCGAGCGCGAGGACGGTGTCGAGACGATTCATGGTCCGCCGCCGGAGCGCGACCGCGGTGGCGGTGCCGCTGCTCGCGCTCGTCGCCGGCTGCGCCGCGCGCACGGCGGGGACCGCGGCACGCACGATCCCGGCGTTCACCTCCGTGGCGGCGGAGCGTCGGGCCGCGCTGGAGAGCGCGGGCCTGCGCGCCGAAAGCGTAGCGGGCCCGGCGGGGCCGCTGCGGGTCTTCGTGGGCGGCCGGGGCCCGACGGTGGTGCTGCTGCACGGCACGGGAGTCCACGCGGGCGACTGGTATCGCGTCGTGCCGGCGCTCGCCGCGCGCTACAGGCTCCTCGTCCCGGACCTTCCCGGCCACGGCGAGAGCGTGGCCGCGGAGGGGCCGATCGCCGTCGCCGACCTCGCGGCCGCGCTGGGCGCCGTGATCGAGGCTCGCGGCGGCAACCGGGCGGTGACCCTCGTCGGCAACTCGCTCGGCGGCTGGGTGAGCCTGCTCTACGCCGCGAGCCACCCCGAGCGCGTCGAGCGGGTGGTGGGGATCAGCAGCTCCGGCATCTTCGCGCAGCTGACGGTGCCGCTGCGGCCGAAGGACCGCGAGGAGGCGCGACGCCTCGCGCTCGCCATCCGGGGCGCCTCGGCGCCGGCGGCGAGCGACGCCGAGCTCGACGCCATGGTGGCGAGCATCGCCGCCGGCCCGGGGTCCCGCCTCTTCGCCGGCCTCCGCGCGCAGGATTTCCTCGAGAGCCACGCGGCGGCGATCCGCACTCCAGTCGACCTCGTCTGGGGAGACGAAGACGGCGTGCTGCCGCTCGACTACGGCCGCCGGCTCGCGGGGCTGCTCCCCGCGGCGCGATTCCACCCGCTCCCGCATTGCGGTCACATGCCGCAGGTCTGGTGCCCCGAGGCGCTCGCGCCGCTGCTGCTCGAGATCCTCGCCGCACCCCCCGGCGAGGCGCCCGTCGAAGGCGCTCGCGACGCGGGTTCGGGGGGCTCCGCGCGGCCCTTGCCGTCCCTTTGACGCTCCTCGGACCCCATGTTAGAGTCGCCGCGCTTTTCGGCGCGCCCCCCCATCCACGGCGGTCAAACGCGGTGGGGGACCCTCACAACAGCATGTAAATCGTCGCTGCGCCAGGCGGATGGCGGCCTCCGGTCGCAGGGAGTCCGAGTCGCAGTTGGTCCGATGCAACGGAACCCGTCCGTGGAGCTCGCGTGAAGTTCGATCAGAGCCTGTTCGTGGTGGTCGCGATCTTCGCGGTCGCGTACTTCCTGCTCAAGGTCTTTCTCTTCGATCGCGTGCTGCGCATCCTGCAGCTGCGCGAGCGACGCGTCGAGGAGGCCCGCACGACCTGGCAGCGCGCGACCGCCGCGGCCGAGGAGGCGTTGACCGCCGAGCGCCAGCGCCTGCTCGCCGCCCGCCGCGAGGCTGCAGCGCGCCGCGAGTCGGTGCGGCGCGAGGCCCTCGACCGGCGCGGCGCGCTGCTCGCCGAGGCCGAGTCGCAGGCGCGCCGCATCCTCGACGAAGCGAGGGCCGAGCTCGCCGCCACCCGCGAGCGCGAGCAGGCGACGCTCGCCTCCCGCGCCACGGCGCTCGCCGCGCGGATCACCGAGCGGCTCGTCGGGAGGGCGGTATGACGAGCCTTTGGGCCCGTCGCGCGCGCGGTCTCTCCGCCGCCGCGCTCGTCGCCTTCGTCCTGCTGCTCGTCGCGCTGCCCGCGCGCGCCGCCGAGACCGAGCAGCCCGCCGACCACGCTGCCGCAGCTGGCGCCGAACACGGCGAACACGCCAGGGAGACCTTCCTCGGCCTTCCCTACGAGGTCTACTGGACCTTCAACCTGATCGTCTTCATCGGCATCCTCGGCTATGCCGCGGGGCCGGCCCTCATCCGCTTCCTCGAGGACAAGCAGCGCGACATCGCCCACCAGCTCGCCGAGGCGGAGCGCCAGCGCGCCGAGGCGGCGAGCATGGAGACCCGGCTCGCGGCGCAGATCGCCGAGCTCCGCCACGAGGTGGACGAGGTCGCGGCGCGGGCCGAGCGTGAGGGCGCGCGCGAGCGCGAGGAGATCCTCGCCGAGGCGGCGCGCGAGCGCGTCCGCATCGAGGAGAGCGCCCGCGCCGAGATCGCGCAGGGCCTCCTGCAGGCGAAACAGCAGCTCACCGCGCACGCCGCGCGACTGGCGGCCGACCTCGCCGAGCAGCGGCTCACCGCCGGGCTCACCCGCGAGGATCGCAAGAAGCTCTTCCGGGACAACCTGGCGCGGCTCGAGCGCAAGCAGGGGAACGGCGAGCGCAAGCAGGAGAGCACCTAGGTGCGCCGCATCTCCCGCCCCTACGCCAAGGCGCTGCTCTCGGTGGCCGGCTCGCTCGAGCAGGCGACCGCGGTGCGCAACCAGCTCGTGGAGCTCCAGGCGACGCTGGCCGCCACGCCGAAGCTGGGCGCGTTCTTCGCCAGCCCGGCACTCCCCGTGGACGCCAAGCGCCGCGCCCTCGACGAGATCGCGGCGCGCCTCGACCTCCTGCCGCTCTCCCGCCGATTGCTGCAGGCCCTGCTCGCGCGGCACCGGATGGGCCGACTCGACGAGGTGGTGGCTGGGATCACCGAGGCGATCCAGCAGCGCCAGGGCGTCGCCATCGCCGAGGTGACGACGGCCGAGCCGCTCGAGGCGGAGGAGCGTGCGCAGCTGTTGCGCGTGCTCGAAGGGAAGGTCGGCAAGCGCCTCCAGCTCCGCGAGCACGTCGACCCGGCACTCCTCGCCGGCTTCGTGGCGCAAGTGGAGTCGCAGCTGTTCGACGGCAGCCTGCGAGGCCAGCTCGATCGCCTCGGCAAGGAGCTCGCCGGTCCTTGATTCTCGCTTGGCCTTGACGCACCAGCCGGACTGACCAGGACGACGACGGAGTGGGCACCGCCCACGATCTGAAATAGCCAGGAGCGCGACCATGGCCTTGAACGCCGACGAGATCACCACCATCCTCGAGCGCGAGCTCGCCGGGCACGAAGCCGACGTCGACCCTCGCCGAGGTCGGCACCGTCGTCACCGTGGGCGACGGCATCGCTCGTGTCTACGGCCTGCAGAAGTGCATGGCCAACGAGATGCTCGCCTTCCCCAACGACGTCTTCGGCCTCGCCCTCAACCTGGAGGAGGACGAGATCGGCGCCGTGCTGATGGGCGAGAGCCGCGCCGTGCAGGAGGGGGACCAGGTCCGCCGCACCGGCCGCATCATGCAGGTGCCCGTCGGCGATGCCCTCATCGGCCGTGTCGTCGACCCGCTCGGCCGCCCGCTCGACGGCAAGGGCCCGATCGCCTCGAGCGAGTTCTACCCCCTCGAGCGCGTGGCCCCCGGCGTCGTCGACCGCGAGCCGGTGAAGGAACCGCTGCAGACCGGCCTCAAGGCGATCGACGCCATGATCCCCATCGGCCGCGGCCAGCGCGAGCTGATCATCGGCGACCGCCAGACCGGTAAGACCGCGGTGGCGATCGACACCATCCTCAACCAGAAGGACAGCGGCGTCATCTGCATCTACGTCGCCATCGGCCAGAAGCGGTCGACGGTGGCACAGGTGGTCAAGCAGCTCGAGGAGCGTGGCGCGATGGCCTACACCATCGTCGTCGCCGCTTCCGCCTCCGAACCGGCGCCGTTGCAGTACCTCGCCCCCTACGGCGGCTGCGCCATGGGCGAATACTTCCTCTACAACGGCCGCCACGCGCTGGTGATCTACGACGACCTGTCGAAGCAGGCCGCCGCCTACCGCGAGGTCTCGCTGTTGCTGCGCCGGCCGCCCGGCCGCGAGGCGTACCCCGGCGACGTCTTCTACCTGCACTCGCGCCTGCTCGAGCGGGCCTCGAAGCTCTCCACCGCCAACGGCGGCGGCTCGCTGACCGCGCTGCCGATCATCGAGACGCAGGCCGGCGACGTCTCGGCCTACATCCCGACCAACGTGATCTCGATCACCGACGGCCAGATCTACCTCGAGAGCGACCTCTTCTACGCCGGCGTGCGCCCCGCCATCAACGTCGGCATCTCGGTGTCGCGCGTCGGCGGCAACGCGCAGATCACCGCCATGCGCAAGAACGCCGGCACCCTGCGCCTCGAGCTCGCCCAGTACCGGGAGCTCGCCGCCTTCGCGCAGTTCGGCTCCGATCTCGACAAGTCGACGCAGGCGCAGCTCAACCGCGGCGCACGCCTGGTGGAGATCCTCAAGCAGGGGCAATACGACCCCCTGCCGGTCGAGCTGCAGGTGCTGTCGATCGTCGCCGGCACCCGCGGCATCCTCGACAAGCTGCCGGTCGGCCAGGTGCAGCCGTTCGAGAAGGCCATGCACCGCTACTTCCGCGACGACAAGCCCGAGGTCCTCGCCGAGATCCGCGACAAGAAGTCGATCTCCGACGACCTCTTGAAGGCGATCCTCGCCGCCATGGAGCAGGTCCGCGAGGTGTTCCTCGCGGACCAGCAGGGAGCCAAGTCGGCCTGAGCCGACGTGGCCCCGGTGTAGGGGCGGGGCCTGCCCCCGCCCGTCCCCACCGAGCCACCACGAACCCTCTCATCTATGGCCAACCTGATCGACATCCGGCGCCGGATCCGCAGCGTCAAGAACACGCAGCAGATCACCAAGGCGATGAAGATGGTCGCCGCGGCGCGCCTGCGCCGCGCCCAGGACCGCATCTTCGCGGCGCGCCCCTACGCGCTCGAGATCAAGAAGGTGATGAGCAACCTGGCGGCGCACGCCGGCGGCCTCAAGCACCCGTTGCTCGCGGTGCGGCCCGAGAAGCGGGTGCTCCTCGTCGTCGTCACCGGCGACAAGGGCCTCGCCGGCTCCTTCAACGCCAACGTGCTGCGGCGGGCCACCGAGGTCTTGCCGCGCCTCGCCGGGGTCGAGCTCCTGCTGCTCGGTCGCAAGGGCGTCGACTTCTTCCGCCGCCGGCCGCTCAAGGTGCGGAAGGCGTACACGACGCTCTTCAGCAACGTCACCTACGCGCAGGCCGAGGAGATCTCCGCCGACCTCCGCGACGCCTATTCGAGCGGCGAATACGACGCGGTGCACGTGGTCTACAACAAGTTCAAGAGCGTCATCGCCCAGGAGCTCACCCAGGAGCGACTGCTCCCCATCCCGGCGGGAGAGGGCGAGGCCGCGCCGGCCGCCGACGGCTCGACTCGCGAATACCTCTTCGAGCCGTCCGCGGAGGCGATCCTCGAGGAGCTGCTGCCGCGTTACCTGACCTTCCAGGTCTACCGCATCCTCCTCGAGTCGCAGGCCGCCGAGCACGCGGCGCGGATGACGGCGAGCGACTCGGCGACCAAGAACGCCGGCGAGATCATCGAGCGCCTGACGTTGCGCTACAACCGCGCGCGGCAGGCCGCCATCACCACCGAGCTGATCGAGGTGGTGTCGGGCGCCAACGCTCTCGAGGGCTGACGCGCGAGCACACGATTCGTAGGGTGCGCACCGCGCACCATCCGAAAGGGATAAGAAGCCATGGCACAAGCTGAGAAGTCCAAGAGCGCGACCGTCGCGGCTGGCGCAAACGTCGGCAAGGTGGTGGCGGTCATCGGCCCGGTGGTGGACGTCGAGTTCGCCGAGGGGTCGCTGCCGCCGATCCTCAACGCGGTGCGCCTCTCCGATCCCGGGCTCGCCACCGGCGTGCCGATCGACATCGTCACCGAGGTGGCGCAGCACCTGGGCGAGTCCCGCGTGCGCTGCATCTCGATGAAGCCCACGGACGGCGTCGTGCGCGGCATGGAAGCGGTCGACACCGGCCAGCCGATCTCGGTGCCGGTGGGCAAGGCCACCCTCGGCCGCGTGCTCAACGTCGTCGGCGACCCGGTGGACGAGCTCGGCGAGGTGCCGGCGCAGGAGCGTTGGTCGATCCACCGCCAGGCGCCCCCCTTCGACGAGCAGTCGACGTCGACCGAGATGTTCGAGACCGGCATCAAGGTCATCGACCTCCTCGAGCCCTACACCAAGGGCGGCAAGACCGGCCTCTTCGGCGGCGCCGGCGTCGGCAAGACGGTGCTCATCCAGGAGCTGATCAACAACGTCGCCCTGCAGCACGGCGGC
>Ga0209382_10005005_pt1 | contig 17343 bp, 15 predicted proteins | sample SoiMetdeltSBSDD5_FD_187599 | JGI IMG/M metagenome (GOLD analysis project Ga0209382, IMG submission 187599) | Bulk soil microbial communities from a Populus tree surrounding site in Tennessee, USA - Soil MetaG P. deltoides SBSDD5 (SPAdes) (version 2) | ecosystem: Environmental > Terrestrial >...
CGAGGAGGCGAAGGCGATCGGCTTCGTGGCTGAGATCGTCGAGCCGGACAAGATCGAGGCCCGTGTCTACGAGATGGCCGAGACGATCGCCAGCCACGCGCCGCTCACGATCTACGCGACGAAGGAGATGATTCGTCGGGTGCAGGAGCACCGGCGGGCGACCGGCGGTGAGGACATCATCGAGCTGGTTTACGGCTCGGAGGACTTCCGCGAAGGTGTGCGGGCGTTCCTCGAGAAGCGGACGCCGAACTGGAAGAACCGCTGAACGATCTGGGGGTTGTGTGCGGGACCGGGCCGGCCGGCCCCGATGGCGTCGTCCGCGAATGGACGGTGGCGACGTTCGTCGTGCGTCGCGGACGTGTGCTGCTGCTGTTCCACGCGAAGCTCGGGCTCTGGCTGCCGCCCGGCGGTCACGTCGAGTACGGCGAGCTGCCGGACGACGCGGCCGTGCGCGAGGTGTTCGAAGAGACTGGCGTCCGCTGCCGGCTGGTCGGCGAGCGTGCGCTCGAGGTCGAGTACCCGCGCCAGCTGATCCGCCCGTTCGGCATCCAGGTGGAGGACATCCGGCCGGGCGTCCAGCATATCGACCTGGTCTACTTCGCGGTACCAGAGGACGATGGGTGGACGATCGCGGACGAAGCTGTCGCACGCGAGCGGGCCGGCTGGTACGCGCCGTCCGAGCTACCGGCCCTCGGCGCCAACGACGAGATCCAGCGGTGGGCCGCAAAGGTCGTGGGTGTCGCCGAGACCGGGGTCAGGGACTGAAGTCCCTGCCTACCTTCGCAGCGTCCCTACGGGACGCGGGGGCCGTGCGGCCGCCTTGATATACTTCGTCACGAAATCTGCCGCTCGCATCGATCGCGGGGCGTCTCCTGACTGTTCGCGATCGGCGTACGTGCTCGGGTGAGCGGAGGCTTCGGGGATGCGCATGTCGCGCCAGACCGGCAGCGAATCGGTGAATCTGTGGCGTGTACCTGACCCGCCGCGCTGAGTCGCGGCGGGCGCAGGCACCTGTGCGTTCGGACCGTGAACGCCGCATTCACACCGGATCAGACCCCGATTGTCCAGCGAGGACCGCAACGATGACGACTGAATCCCAGACTGCGCCCGACTCGGTGAGCCGCGACTACACCCCGTACGATCCGGCGTCCGTCGAGACGCGGGTCTACGAGGAGTGGCTCCGGCAAGGGCTGTTCAAGCCGAAGTCGGAGGAGGAGTCAGGCGGCCGGCGGCCGTTCGTGATCACGATGCCGCCCCCCAACGTGACCGGCGAGCTCCATATCGGCCACGCGATGTTCGTCACGATCGAGGACATCCTGACTCGCTGGCACCGGATGCTAGGCGATCCGACGCTCTGGGTGCCGGGACGCGATCACGCCGGCATCGCCGGCCAGCTCGTCGTCGAGCGCGAGCTCGCTCAAGAGGGGCTGACCCGTCACGACCTCGGCCGCGAGAAGTTCCTGGAGCGCGTCTGGAGCTGGATGGACCGGTATGGGAAGCAGATCCGCTACCAGATGTATCGGCTCGGCGCCTCGGCGGACTGGGACCGCGAGAAGTTCACGATGGACCCCGGGCCGTCGAGAGCGGTCCGGACGGCGTTTGTGCGGCTGTACGAGCAGGGCCTGATCTACCGAGGGTTCAGGATCACCAACTGGTGCCCGCGCTGTATGACGGCGCTCTCCGATCTGGAGGTCGACCACGAGGAGATCACCGGCCAGCTCTCCTACGTGCGCTACCCGCTGGTGCCGACGGGCACGGCCGGCGAGGCCGAGTGGATCGAGATCGCCACGACCCGGCCCGAGACGATCCTGGCCGATACCGGCGTGGCGGTGAACCCGAACGACGAGCGATACACCACGATCGTTGGACGGAAGGCGATCGTGCCGCACGTCGGCCGCGAGATCCCGATCGTGGAGGATGACGTCGTCGATCCGGCGTTCGGGACGGGCGCCGTGAAGGTGACGCCGGGCCACGATCCGGTCGACTTCGAGATCGGGCAGCGCCACGGCCTGCCGGTCATCCTGGTGATGAACCTGGACGGCACGATGAACGATCGGGCGGGCGCCTACGCCGGCCTGAAGACGCTGGACGCTCGGAAGGCGCTGCTCCAGGAGCTCGAGGCGCAGGGCCAGCTCATCAAGACGGTGCCGGTGCGGCACGCCGTGGGGCACTGTCAGCGCTGCCGCACGATGGTGGAGCCGATCGCCAGCGACCAGTGGTACGTCCGGATCCAGCCGCTCGCCGAGCCGGCCATCAACGCCGTGCGCGACGGCCAGATCAAGATCGTACCGGAGCACTACTCCAAGGTCTACTTCAACTGGATGGAGAACATCCGCGACTGGACGATTAGCCGTCAGCTCTGGTGGGGCCACCGGATCCCGGTCTGGTACCGCAGCGACGGCGGCAACCCGATCGTCTCGGTGGACGAGCCCGATCCCGCCGATTATCCAGGCGTGACGCTGACCCAGGACCCGGACGTCCTCGACACGTGGTTCTCTTCGGGGTTGTGGCCGTTCTCGACGCTCGGCTGGCCGGACCAGACCGAGGACCTGCGCCGGTTCTATCCGACGTCGGTGATGGAGACGGGGTACGACATCATCTTCTTCTGGGTTGCCCGCATGATCATGCAGGGCATCGCGATGATGGACGACATCCCATTCAGCACCGTCTACCTGCACGGCATGGTGCGGGTGGACGGCGAGAAGATGAGCAAGGTCAAGGGGAACGTGCGCGACCCCGTCGACCTGATGGACAGGTTCGGCACGGATGCGATGCGCCTCGGGCTGGTGGTCGGGACGACGCCGGGCAACGACATCTCGATCACCGACGGCAAAATGGAGGCGCAGCGGAACTTCGTCAACAAGCTCTGGAACGCCGGCCGGTTCATCCTGAACAACGTCACCGCCGACGACCTCGGCGAGCAGCTGGTGCCCGCGGATGGGCTTTCGCTGGCGGATCGCTGGATCAGGAGTCGGGCGGAGGGCGTGACGGCCGAGGCCACGAAGCTGCTGGAGGACTTCCAGTTCGGCGAGGCGGCGCGGGCGATCCAGGAGCTCCTCTGGGAGGACTTCTGCGACTGGTACCTGGAGGTCGCCAAGGTCCAGATTCGCGACGCGGCGAGCGACGAGGTAGCTACCGCGACCCGCCGGACGCTGGTGAGCGTGTACGAGCGGGTGCTGCGGCTGCTCCACCCGTTCGCGCCATTCGCAACCGAGGAGATCTGGCAGAGCTTCGCGCCGAACGAGGCGGGCGTTGGCGACGGCACGTTCAAGCGCGTCTCGCTGATGGTCGCGGAGTGGCCGAAGGCCGGCCGGCGCGACCCCCAGGCTGAGTCGGCGTTCGGCGACCTGATCGAGATGGTCCAGGCGGTCCGCCGGCTGAAGACCGACTACCGGGTCGGCGCGCAGCTTACGCCAGCCGTGGTAGCGGCCGGCTCCCGGGCCGACCTGCTGCGCCAGTACGGGCCGATCGTCCGAACGCTTGGCCGGCTGAACCCTCTTGAAGTTGAGGAGAGCCTGCCGACGCCCCCGGACCGCGCGCTGAGCGTGGTGGCAGGCGGCGTGACCGTCTACCTGCCGGTCGAGGGATTGTTCGACGTCGGCCAGGAGATCGCCAGGGTCGAGAAGGAGCACGCCGAGGCGGCGCGCGCCGCCGAGCGGACCGCCGCGCAGCTCAGCCAGCCGACGTTCACCTCGAAGGCGCCGGCGCACGTCGTGGAACAGCGGCGGGCACAGCTCGCGGAGCAGCAGGAGCGGGCCGCGCTGCTCCAGGCGCGTCTCCAGACGCTGCGGGCGATTGGGGCCTGACGATGGTGCGCCAGGTCGTCGGCTGGGGCACGCCGGTCCTGGCGCTGATCGTCCTGTTCGTCCTCCAGTACGCGGCGCAACGGGAGGACGTGCTGGGGTTCTGGGTTGGCGCCGGCCTGGTGATGGTGCTGGGTCTCGGGATCGGGGCGGCGGCCGAGTATCACGCCCGACTCCACCCGGCCTTCATCCGGCTCGGCGAGCGGCTCAGGTACACGCTCTGGATCTTGCCGGCGCTGCTGGTCTGGGCGGCCGGCCTGGCGCTGGTGCTGTGGCGCCCGGACGACCTGTTCCTGGCGCGCGGGCTGCCGTTGTTCGGCGCGCTGCTGGTCGGGTTGGCGATCTTCGCGCAGGACCGCGAGATCGCCGTTGCCGACGACGCCGGCGAGCCGTCTTCTCTGCCGAAGCAGTTGCTGAGCCTGCTGACGTACCTGGCGGCGTTCGGGCTGTTCACGCTGGTCTACCAGATCAAGGAGCGCAGCCTGATCTCGGCGACGACGACGGCGTTCGTGGCGGCGGTGCTCAGTCTGGTGCTCTTACGGGGGGCGGGGGCCGCCCGGGAGCGGACGCTGCTGTACGCGGTGCTGATCGGCGTCGCGCTCGGCGAGGTCACCTGGGCGCTCAACTACTGGGTCGTTCGTGAGCTGGTCGGAGGGGCTGTGCTGCTGCTGATCTACTACGTCCTGGTCGGCCTGATCGAGATCGTGCTGCGCGGCGAGCTCAGCAGGCGCTTGCTGGCCGAGTACCTGGGCGTGGGGATCGTCGGGTTCCTGTTCATCCTCTCGACGGCGCCCTGGCGCCCGTAGCCAGGCGGCTGGCACGGCGACTGCATTGAGAGCGTCCCGTCGGCTCCTCGACGTACGCGAGGGCGCTGAAGGGAGTCCTGAATCATGGATACGACGTTGCTGATCATCATTCTGGTCGTGTTGCTCGTGCTTGGCGGCGGCGCGTTCGGCACCCGGCGCTGGCGGTGATGGTGATCGGTGCGTGAAAGGGTCCGGACAGTTTTAGCTCTGATCCGAGCGGACCAGCAGCAGTAGCCCACACCGGCTACGAGTAGCTCAAGTTGCATTTCTGTGACCGACGACCTTTCTCTCTCCGAGGCTGAGCATGTCACCTCGACCGACGACTCGCGTTGTATCGATTGCCGGGGCACGCGATCGGGCGTTCGGTGAGCGCTCGGGATCGCACAGGAGAGGGAAATCATGGATGAGAGCTCGGCCAATCAGGTGCGCACGGGCGCGCTGACTCCAGAACGGGTGGCGGCGAGCGCGATTCAGCAGGCAGCCCGCCATGAACGGGCGCTCCAGGCGTGTCTGGCCGAGCTCGGCGGCGTCGACGAGCCGACGAGCGATCCGTCCGATGCGACGCGGAGCCGGGCGATGCGCCACGCCGATCGGGCGATCAGCCTGACGCGGACCGCAATTCGAGTCAATCGCGATCCACTGGCTGAGGCGTTCTTCGCGGCGCTGCTGGAGCGGCACGAGCGGAACGCACTGCTGGTCGAGCGGATGGCGGCGACGGCCTCAGGCGCGATCCTCTCGGCCGCGGTCTGACGCTTGCCGATCTCCTGCCTTCGTCGGAAGGTGTCTACGCTGGATTCGCGGTGCGCGACGCTCCCCGATCGTCCTTGATCGTGAGGATCATCAGATTCGCCAGGAGCACCGTCGCGGCGATGAAGTAGAACGCCGCCTCGATGCCGTACTGGTCGGCGACAAGTCCGCCGACGACCGGCGCGATCCCGCCGAGCAGCGACTGGCTGGCGAACAGGATCCCGATGCTGGTGCCGCCCAGGTGCGGCGGCGCGATGTCGAGCGCCCAGGCGTTCAGCACCGGTGCCGTCGAGTAGAGGAAGAAGCCGATCAGCGCCAGGATCAGGATGAAGAGCCACTCGATCCGCAGGGCCATCAGGACGACGAGCAGGACGCTGGTACTGACCATGCCGGCCGCGATCAGCGGGCGGCGGCCGATCCGGTCCGAGAGGCCGCCCGAGAGCGGGCCCGATATGATCCCCGCCCCCTGAACCGTCGCCATGTAGGTGCCGATTAGGGCGGCGCTCAGGCCGGCGACGCTGGCGAGGTAGATCGGCAGGAACGTCGAGAGCCCGGCCTGGGTCATCGCGCGGGCACCGCCCAGGAGGGCGATCTTCAGCATATTGGGGTCCATGAAGAGGGTGCGGGCGCCGTCGAAATAGTCGCGGACGGTTCTGCGCTCGGCGATGCTGACGTTCTTGAGCGCGACGTTTCGCATCGCAAGCCAGAAGATCAGCGCCATGACCAGCCCTGGGACGACGTTAAGCAGGGTGATCTCGCGCCAGGTCATGAAGGTCAGGGCGAGACCGACGGCGAGCGGCGCGACGGTGTCGCCGAAGCTCGCGCCGAGCTGGTGCATCGCCGTGGCGAAGCCCCGCCTGGATGGGTAGAGCTCGGACAGCGACGAGAGCGCGGCCGGGTGGTAGAGCAGGTTGCCGACGCCGACGATCCCCATCAGCGTGGCGATGACAACGAAGTTGGTCGTGAGCCCCAGGAACAGGTAGGGGACGCCGGCCCAGGCGATGGCGCAGCCCATGACCAGCCCGCGCTTGCCAATCAGGTCGACGATCATCCCGCCGGGCAGGTTGACCAGCGTGCTGGTGATGCTGCGCAGGCCAATCAGGATGCCGACCTGGGTCAAGGTCAGGCCGAGATCGGCGGCGAAGAACGGCAGCATCACGACGAAGCCGCCAGGGTACCAGTGGGTACAGGCGTGGCCGACCGAGATGCCGGCCATCGGGATGTCGCCGCGGCCGAAGGTCGGGAGGCGAAACCAGGAGCGCTGTGAGTCGGCGGCAGCGGGTTGCGAGAGCTCGCCGGCCGTCATGGGCAGGCTACCAGGAGCAATACGTCCTCGCCGGCGAGGAGCGTGTACATCGGCGTCCTCCGGACAAACGAGCGCCCGAAGGCGCTCGCACTGTTCGGCATGGTAGCCGGCCGGCCACCGGGGAGCAAATGCGTTTTACCCGGCCACGTAGACGATCCGCTCCTCGCTGAAGAAGTCGAAGCCAGCCTCGCCGCACTCGTGCGCGCCGAGGCCGCTCGCCTTGGTCCCGCCGAACGGCACCTGGGCCTCGCCGCCGAGGGTCGGAATGTTGACGTGGAGCATGCCGGCCTCGCTCTCGCGGGCGTACGCCAGCGCCCGGCCGAGGTCGCGAGTGTAGATCGAGGAGGAGAGGCCGTAGCGGATGTCGTTGGCGACCTCCATCGCGTTCTCGAAGTCGCGGGCCGGCATGATCGAGAGGACGGGTCCGAAGATCTCGTCCTGGGCGATCGTCATCTCCGGCTTGACGCCGACGAAGATGGTGGGCTCGACGAAGTACCCCTCGTTCAGGGCCGGGCGGCTCGGCGAGCTGCCGTCAAGCAGAAGGGTGGCGCCCTCCTCCTGCCCTTTCTTGATGTACTCCAGGACCGTGTCGCGCTGGGAGTCGTCGACGATCGGCCCCATCGTGATGCCGGACTCGAGGCCGTCGCCGGTGACGATCTGCTCGGCGCGATCGGCGACCATCTCGGTGAACCGGTCGTAGATCGGTTCGACCACGACGGCGCGGCTGGTGGCGGTGCAGCGCTGGCCGCTCGACCCGTAGGCGCCGAGGACAACGTCGCTGGCGGCCTTTTCGAGGTCCGCGTCCTCCAGCACGACGACCGGGTTCTTGCCTCCCAGCTCGAGCTGCACGCGGCACATCCGCTTTGCGGCCTGCTCGTACAGTCGGGTGCCGACCGTGTTCGAGCCGGTGAACGAGATCGCCTTGATCCGCGGGTCGTCCACGATCACATTGCCGACTTTGCTGCCGTCGCCCATGACCAGGTTGAGGACGCCCTTCGGGAGGCCGGCCTCTTCGTACGCCTGGACCAGCATCTGGGCGCACCACGGCACCAGCGAGGCTGGCTTGAAGACGACCGTGTTTCCCGCGACCAGGGCCGGCGCGATCTTCCAAGCGGGGATGCAGAACGGGAAGTTCCAGGGCGTGATGATGCCGACGACGCCAAGCGGCACCTTCTGGGTGTAGATCAAGACGTTCTTCTGGGCCGAGGGGATGGTCTGGCCGTGCATCCTGGTCCCCTCGCTGGCCGAGAAGAACATGTTGGCGAGGCCGCGATCGACCTCGGCGAGCGCCTCGGGCAGGATCTTGCCCTCCTCCGAGGTCAGCGCCCGGCCCAGCTCTGTCCGGCGCCCTTCGAGGATCTGGGCGGCCTTCTGGACGATCTTGCCGCGCTCGGGGGCCGGCGTCTCGCGCCAGCTTCGGGAGGCGCGCTCGGCGGCGTCGATCGCGGCGACGGCGTCGGCCGGCGTGCCGGCGTGCGCGGCGTTCAGGACGCGGTCGGCGTGGGCCGGGTTCCGGTTCGGGCGGGGATCGCCGCCGGAGCCGCGCCGCCATTCGCCGTCGATGAAGTGGAGTAGCTCGTCCACGTCGTGCTCCCATGCTCGTCGTTGGATGTTGGTGGGAGTGTAGTCTGCCGGCCGCTGATCTGGTTGACGGGTCTGTGCCTCTGGTATGCTACTCTGGCGTCGCGTTGCGACGGTGTGTGTCCGTGCCGATGTAGCTCAGTGGCAGAGCAGCCGCCTCGTAAGCGGCAGGCCGTGAGTTCGAATCTCACCATCGGCTCCAAATGACCCCCTCTACCAGATAGGAAGAGGGGGTCTTGTGCGTCTCGGGAAAGTAACCGAGAAAGTAACGGCCTTCTGATCAGCCTGTTTTGTCGCTCGTCGGGGCGAGCAGCTCGCCGTACCGATCGGCGGCCGTGCGAATCGCCTTGGGCAGCTTGGCGAGGCGAATGTGGCCGAGCGCGGGGACGATGTGCTTGTCAAGCTTCTCGCGATACGCCTCAATCGTGCGGGGTCTGACGTTCCGCCCGCGAACGGCCTCCAGGTACTGGGGCACGAACTGCGAGAGCGTCAGTCTACCCGTCGCCAGGGTGCCGTCGTCGCGCTGCGCCAGCAACTGCCTCAGAAGCTTCTTCGCTTCCTTCTCGGTCGGCGCGTTCCGCTGACGCGGCCACGGCATGCGGCGAGGCTACGAGCGGGGCAAGTGGGACGGGTGGCAGAGCGGGTACGCTAAGGCCGAACTAGACGCCCGTGAACGTCGGGGACCAAGACGGGAGACATCATGAGAAGCGCCGTCGTAGTCGCTCTGCTCTGCTGCCTGCTCGCCACGCCCGTATCCGCCGCAGAACGCCAGCCGACGGCGATCGAGCTGGCCACCGCAGTCGCGGTCTGCATGCACCAGGGGCGGGCGTACCCGACTCCCGATGGGCTCGAAGGGATCTACGTCGATGGCACCCTGGCCGCAGCCAACCTGGCCGAGGGCGCCGAGCTGTTCGCCGTGATCCACGACCCTGATGGCGACGGCCAGATGAACCTGGAGTCGATCGCGGGCTCGGCGCTCCGAGGGCCAGGCTGGGCCAGGGAGCGCGAGCGGTACGCGATCGACTGCTTTGGACGGGCGACCTCTATGGCCCCCACGAGCCGTTAGCGTTCCCGATCTTCTCGCGGGCTGGCCTTATCGGGTCGCCGCGATGCCTCGTGCTCTGCTGGATCGAGCGGGTGTACTGGCGAACCTAGCCCAACGGATAGAACCGGTTACCGTTGTACTCCGCTGGCGGGTACTGCACATTGGGGGTCACCGACATGTTCCGAGCCACTGTTCTCGCCGCCGTGGCGTTCGCCGCGCTCGCCATGCCTGCGGTAGCTTCAGAGCCGCCCTCACCGCGCGAGGTGGCCGAGGCGATGTGGCCCTGTGAGGAGTTCTCAGCGATCATCGACGACGAGTTTCAGGACGGTGTGGTAGTCCGTCACGCCGAACCGTTGGGGGACTTCGTCATCGCGCGGGTCAAAGAGGACGTGGCGAACGCCGAGCACGACCGCCACTGGTGGAACCCAGAGGTGGTGCTGATCTTCCCCAGGTACCCGCGTGGACTCCAGACGCCTGCACCGTGGCCCGTCCTGCGGGAGTGGCGGAACCGCACGATCCAATGCTTCTACATGGTCCCGCCAGTCTCTGGCGACTACGGGGGCTGACTTGGGAGCAGCGGACCAGCTCGCTCAGTGTGTTTGTCAACCCGGAATGGGCTCTGGCTCCTTCTCGGTGCAGGCGTCAGGCGGCATAGAGGAAGCGCTTCTCCAGCAGGCTGCTCGCGTCGGCCTGCTCGAGCCAGGCGATCAAGCCCGGCGCATCGCGCGTGCGCACCAGCGTGCCGAAGTCGATGGCGAGCTGCTGGACCTCGTGGACGGTCGGCTCGGCGTCGAGGAGCGCCATGCGGTACGCGCGTTCGTCGGATGTCAGGGTCTCGACGCCCCGGAGCAGCAGCCAGCGCGTCTGACGTGGCGATGGCACCGGCGTTGGTTGTCGCACCGGTGGGGTCGGTGGTGCGTCGTCAGCGTGGTCCTGACGGACTGTCGGGCCGGGACGACCCGGTTCTGGACGCCACCGGGCGAGGTACCGACGGACATTGGCGGCCTCGCCCGCGTAGCCCTGGCTCCGGATCTCGCGCCACAGCTGCTGAGCGTTGTGGCAGCCGCCCGTCCAGCGGGCACGGAGGTACGCCTCGTAGGGTGCCAACATGGTCGGTCGCGCCGGCGCCGCAGCCCGCTCGGGAAACGCACTGGCCCGCAGGTAGCGACGGACCGTCCTCCGGCCCAGGCCCGTCTGCCGACTGATCGCGGTGTGGGAGTGGCCCTCCTGCGTGGGGATCGGGACGCGCAGGGAGCACCTGCAGCAGGATCGCGCTCTCCTGAGCGTGCCTCCCTCCAGTATTACGTCTCCTGGTCAGCCTGCTCCGAGATTGAGCCAGAGCCCAGACCAGAATTTCGAACACACTCAGCCGCTGCGGCTCGCGGAGGCGTGCTGTTTGGCACGCCTCCATCCAGTGATGTCGATCATGATCAGCTCCGAACCCTGGCGACACTGTCCCAGTCGGATACCTCTCGGATCGTCACCTCGACCTTCCTGGGTTCGTTGGACGCCTCCTCGGCAGCCTTCGGCTGTCTCGTGGCAACGAGCGAACGGTATTCGGGGAGGCGGGCCTGCGCCATCTTGATCAGCAGGGCATCCGAGTACTTGCGGACGTGGCCGACCAACATGCCCCGCTGGTAGACGGGTTCGTCCACGCCCTCGATCGCTCGTCGGTGGATCTCTTCGCGGACCGCGTCGCGGACGTCCTCCTCAGCGTCCTCGAAGCGACTCCTGAAATCCTCGCTGTTCTTGAGCCAGTTGTAGACCGTCTTCCGGCTAACGCCGGCGGCGACGGCGGCCTTGCTGATGGTGCCGATGGCGCGGAACGAGTCCAGGAACCGTTGCTGGGCCAACGCCCTCTGTGCGTCCGTGTTGTTGTTTAGCTCAGATGGGGGGTGTCTGGGTGGAAGATGTAGGTTCATCTTGGGTCCAGGCTTTGGGTCCAGAGGGTCCACCCTAAGGGTGTGGACCCTCTGGACCCAAAGTAGCCCAGGAGGGTTCAAAGTTGGGTCCAATTTGGGCCCATCGCTCCTGGTTGGACCCAGTTTGGACCCTTGGACCCAACCTCTCAAAGTTGGGTTCACGATTGGGTCCACACCCAACACCCCCCTCTGAGCCCACCACAAACTCACCCAGCATCTCATCACGGCCCAGGCGCGTCCACGGAATCAGCGAGCGTGGGCCTCAGTCGTCTGCTCCGTGGTGACCGGGGCCACGGCGATCTCTCCGTTGGTGAGCCCCCGATCCGCCGACACGACGAGGTCGCGCTCGCGAGCGGCACAAGGGCCGGGCCGGGTCCTGGAGTGCGTCCGCGAACAGCGGCGTTCGTGCCAGGGCGGGCGCGGCGCTGTCAAGAGCGACCGACAGTGCATAGGCGATGGCATGCTCAAGGGGTCCGACGCGCCCCGTGGCCGGCGGGCGCCGAAACGCTGAGGGAGCGTCGGCAGTACCAGCTTGTGGCGCAGGCGTGGCCAACCTTTCGTCGACGACGTCGGTTGTCGGCCGCGCACACCCCTCGCCCCATGCCCTGGCGTAGGCCGCATCGCCGAGCACGGTTCTGGCCCTGTCCTGCATGTGGACGAGCTGTTGTCGACGGGAAGGCGAGGGAGGTTCCCCAATCTCGACACGAAGCACCGCGGCGGAGCTGAGCAGGCGGACCGCCGGGTCAAAATGATCGATAGCGCCGAGCTGAAGCGCGAGGCCTTCGGCGCACTGTGCCATCCCACGCTCGTCGCGAAGATCGCGCCAGAGCGCGAAGCTCTCACCGATCAGCGATCGCGCCCGGTAAGCGTCGCCTGCCGCATGAGCAACGTCGCTCAAGTCTCCGAGGGCAATCGCCTGCCCAACCAGGTCGCCAACCTCGCCCCCGATGCGCAGACTCTCCTCCAACAACCCCCCCGATCTGGAGTGCTCGCCCTGATAGAAGTACGTCCGCGCCAGCCCCAGCAGAATGCGAGCCTCCCAGAATCGGCTGCCGGTAGTGCGGCTCATCGCCAAGCCCTCCAGGAAGTGTGCCTGCGCAGCAGCGTGCTCGCCCTGGCAGCGAACCGTGAGCCCAAGATTGTGTAGCGACTCGATGACTCCGAGGCGCTCTCCGAGTTCGCGTCGAATCGCAAGGCCTTGCTCGTGGAGTGCACGCGCTGTCGCATAGTCGCCCAGCAAGAAGGCGACGAACCCGGCCGCATTCAGGGCCCGCGCGCGCCCACCGGTTCGAGCCGACGCCTCCGGCAGAACGAGCAGTCTCCCAAGCCAATCCCGCCCCTCACGCAGATGTCCATGGACCTGCCAGAATCGCCAGAGTGCTCCAGCGAGGCGCAGGCCTATCTCGGCTCCGTGTGTCTCGACCGCGTAACGCAGGGTCCCCCTGACATTGTCGTGATCGATCCTGAGTCGCTCCAGCCAGACCACCTGCTGAGGGCCCCGAAGCTTTGGCTCTGCGGCTTCGACGAACGCCAGGTACCAGGCGGCATGGCGGTCTCGGACGATCGCTCCCTCGCCGCTCGCCTCAAGCCGCTCGCGAGCGTACTCCCGGATGGTCTCGAGCATCGTGAAGCGAGGCTCGCCGTCCGGGCCGTCGTGTTGCTGGACGAGGTGCTGATCGATGAGCGTCTCAATATCGCCAATCACCGAGCGGCTCGGATCAGTATCCTCGCAGCAGACCGCCTTGGCAGCGTCGAGCGAGCAGCCGCCCTCAAACGCGGAGAGTCGGCGGAAGAGGGACCGCTCGAGGTCGCCAAGCAGATCGTAGCTCCAGGCGATCGCATCTCGAAGGGTGCGCTGCCGGGCCGGCAGGTCGTGCGCTCCGCCCGTTAGGACCTCCAGGCGATGCTCCAGGCGCAAGCGCAAGGAATCGGGAGTCAGGTGGCGAATGCGGACTGCCGCCAGTTCGATGGCCAGGGGAAGGCCGTCGAGGCGTCGACAGATATCGGCCACGGCACCGGCGTTCGATGCGTCGAGCCGGAAGCTCGGTCGACTGCTCCGGGCGCGGTCCACGAATAGTCGCACTGCCTCCGATTCCGACACGACCGACACGACGTCTTCGCCTACAGTAGGCACCTTGCCCTCGGGCAGGGTCAACGGCGGGACCGGATATACCTGCTCGCCACGCAGGTGCAGTATCTCGCGGCTCGTGATCAGTAGCGTCAGTTTCGGGCAGGCCGACAGCAGATCCAAGAGCAACGGACCCGCGGGCACAAGGTGCTCGAAATTGTCCAATAGCCCCAGCACCGTCTTCTCGCCAATGAAGCGGGCTAAGCCGTTCGAGAGTGGACTATCGGTCGCCTCGTACAACCCGAATGCCTCGGAGATCGTCGCAGCCACCATGCGCGGGTCGGTGAGCGACGCGAGCGACACGATGTACGCCCCATCGGGATAGGTTCCGTGGACTCGGTCCGCAAGCTCCAGGGCGAGGCGAGTCTTCCCGGCGCCACCTGGGCCGGTCAATGTCACCAGGCGTTGCGTCTCCACCAACGCCGCCAGCTCCGCCAATTCCCGCTCACGACCGATGAAGCTGGTGAGCGACGTCGGTATGAGTCGCTGGTGAGCCGCCAACCCAAGCCCACGAGCCACAGGATCGCCCACGACTCTCGGATTGACGGACGACGGCTGTAGACCGTTCACCCGGGCCGGCCCGCTTCTGCGCTGGCGAGGCGCCGACGTGGCCGCCTCGAACTCCGCTTGCGCCTCGGCCGTCAGCCGCAGCGCGCCGATGAGCCGTCGGACGGTCTGGCGACGGGGGCGGGTGACGCCGCGTTCGAGATCCTGGAGGGTCCGCTCAGCTACCCCGGATCGTTCGGCGAGCACCTCCTGGGTGAGACCGGCGGCGAGGCGGTGGCGTCGAAGGACCGGACCAAACGACGGGATCGCGTTCAGGTCGAACATGCTCGTCCCCCCCAGGATGGCCGAGGTGTCGTCGGACACGCCATGCGGCGCCGGCGTAGTGCCGTTGTACCAGCCGCACGCGAGGTTAGCCACGTCTTCGTCGCACCGTGGGTAACCCCGCGTCTTTGCGTGGTGCGGCGAGCAAAGGGGCCGTACGCTGGTTAAGCCGTCAGCCCGTCCGAGAGGCAATCGGTAGCTGTGGCCGTATCGCCGGTCTCCTCGGTGATGCGTATCCGACTACGGGTTAGTACGCGTGTGCTGACGACGATCCGACGGTACGCTGGAGATAGCCGGGTGGAGATAGCCGGGCAAAGAAAGGACGGCGCGTGGTGCGACAGGTCTCTCTCACTCTCCGGACGAGGGTGTCGATGCCACGCTGGTCCGCGACGATCGTCAGGCTACCGACGAGCGTCAACGCGGCCACGTTCTGGGCCGCGCTCACCGCCTGGACGTGGTACGCCTTCGGCCTCGTGCCGCTCCAGCTTGCGCTGATCAGCGAGGCCGGCCTGGAGCCCAGTCGCGGATCGAGCGCGATCGCGAGCGCCTGGCTCTGCGCAGCCGTGGCGACGATCGTCCTCTCGCTCATCTACCGCCAGCCGATCGCGTTCGCGGTACCGAGCGTGGGGCTGATCTTCGCCAAGGTGCTCGCGGATACGCTGCCGTTCGACGAAATCCTCGGCGCGACCATGGCCGCGGGGCTCGTCGTGACCGGTATCGCGCTCTCCGGGGCCACCACCAGGCTGGTCGCCTGGATCCCGCCGTCGATCGTGATGGCGATGTTCGCCGGGGTGGTCCTCGGCTTCGCCCGCCGCGCCGTCGAGGCGACGCTGTCCGACCTGCTGGTGGGCGGCGCCACCGTCGCCGGCTTCGCGGCCGGGCGTGCGCTCGGCCGGTCGCGGGTTCCGCCGATGGCCCTGGCGGCGATCAGCGGCGGCCTGGCGGCGGCATCGAGCTATGGCACCGGTGCCCCGGTCGTCAGTTGGGAGCCGCCACAGTTCGTCCTCGCACAACCGTCGCTCTCATTGACGGGTCTGGTCGCGGTGACGTTGCCGCTCATCATCATCCTGATTGGTATGAACCTGGTCCCATCCTGTGCGTTTCTCGACGGCCAACGGTACCGGCCGCCGACGCGCCAGATGGCGCTCACCATCGGCCTGGCCGCCCTGGTGTCGCCGCTCTTCCACGGGTTCACGTCGGCCCCGTCACGCGACGGCGGTGCCATCATGGCCGGGCCGGATGCTGGCCCGCCAGCAGCCCGTTACGTGTCGACGCTGATCGGGGGCTGCCTGATGCTCATACTCGCATTCGCGGCGGGCATCGTCGTCGCGCTGGCGGCAGCCCTACCGGCCTCATTCATCGTGACGCTGACCGGACTCAGCATGCTTGGACCGCTGCAGTCGGCGCTCGGACGGGCGTTTGACGGGTCGCTCCGGTTCGGGCCAACGATCGCATTCGTGGTCGCGATCACGCCGTTTTCGGCGTTCGGACTGCCTTCGTCTTGCTGGGCGCTCGTGCTCGGCATCGGCGCCTCGTGGCTCGCCGAGCGCGACGGGCTTCAGGCCTACTGGCGTGGCGAAGGCTGACGGGCGCACCCCGGCGACGATGCCGCTGAGCGGCCGATCCTGAAGCGAGAAGTGCCATGGTGCGAATTCGACCGGTCCGGCGGGACCACCGACGATGCCGGCTGAGCCCGTTCAGTCTGGCGGTGATCGTAGGATGCCTATTCACCGGCCTCCTCGCATTGGCAGGAGGAGCGCTGCTCGACGAGAGCTCAGTCGCCGGCGATGACCCCATTGAGAGGTGCATCGGGATTCAGGTCGGGAGCTCGCACACCGGTACCACGCACGTTCACATGGAGAACGTGGGTCAAGCGCCCATCAGCGTCTACGTCGACCTCATAGATGCCGATGGGAGGGATTCGCAGCCCGTTGGCTACCGCTCGCTCTTGGGGCCGGGAGCATCCGATGATTTCCTGTTCAGGACACCGTCACTCGGGGCAACGCTCCACGCGAAGCCTGTGACGTCGCTCACAGGCGGGTCGCCGATCGCCGTGTTATGGTGGGTCCACGCGACGCGGGCTACGTGTACGTGGGGCTAGTCCGCCTCCACCGCCGAGTGCGCGGTACGCGAAAGGGTGGACGCCCATGGCGCGCGACCGAACCCGGCAGGCTCGCCGTCGCTTCTTGCAGGCCAGCCTAGCCCTGACTGGACTCGGTCTGGTCGCCGGCTGCGGCGTCGTGCCATTTTTGGCTCCAGCACCCAGCGTTCCTCGCATCGGCTATCTCGGACTCGGCTCTGCTTCGGACCTCAGCACAGGGGAATTCCTGGCTGGTCTGCGTGATTTGGGCTACGTCGAAGGCCAGAGCATCAGCATCGAGTGGCGTTATGCAGGAGGAAGACTTGACCGACTTCCCGAGCTGGCGGCTGAGTTAGTCCACCTCAAGCCGGACATCCTCGTCGCCGGAGGATCGACGTCGTCGTCAACCTGACGGCCGCACAAGCCCTCGGCCTGACCATGCCGCAGTCGGTTTTGCAGCAGGCCACCGATGTCATCCAGTAGTGCCGTTCGGTCTCCGCTTGTCCGCCAGCTCCTGCGTCCAAGGTACCCGTTGGACGACGATTGATTGAGCACCAGCGGCTCGCGTCGTCTTGGTCCCGCGCACGACACCTCGCGTGGGATGGAGTCACTCGACGGAGTCAGCGGTCTCGTGCTCGTAACGGTCGCGTGCGGCATCCAGCGCGTACGCCCACTCGCTCAGGCCGTCGAGCAACCGCCTCGTGTCGTCCAGCATCGGGTCGATCAGCACGGTGTCCGACATCAGCAGGCCCATCGTCCCTCTCCCTCGCACGGCGGGCGTTACATGCGCCGCATCTCAGCCCGTCGTTCTGATGGCCAGAATACAGGGGGCCGATTAGCATCGCTGTGACGACGGTCACAGAATGCGAGACTCGTCGAAAATCTGACGAGAGACGGAGCGCCCGTTGTTGAACGCCGCCCACCACCCCCGTATACTCGGCCATCGACCCGCCCGCCCATCGTCCGGGGAGCGCGCCATGGGGTGCCCGTCGTGCGGCGCCGAGAACCCCGCCGCCGCGAAGTTCTGCGAGGAGTGCGGGTCGGCCGATCGACCACCGACGCGCCGCCCACCGCAAGAATGAGGAAGCATGGTCGAG
>Ga0209382_10005006_pt1 | contig 17343 bp, 13 predicted proteins | sample SoiMetdeltSBSDD5_FD_187599 | JGI IMG/M metagenome (GOLD analysis project Ga0209382, IMG submission 187599) | Bulk soil microbial communities from a Populus tree surrounding site in Tennessee, USA - Soil MetaG P. deltoides SBSDD5 (SPAdes) (version 2) | ecosystem: Environmental > Terrestrial >...
TCGGCGCGCCGACGGCGTTGATGGGCTTCGCCTTGCCTGACGACCGCATTCACGCGCCGAACGAAAAGTTTCACCTGCCGAATTTTTATCGCGGCATCGCGACTTGCGTTCGCTTTCTGGCCGAGGTCGGGGCGAGAGACGAGGAGATAGGCCGATGATTATTGACGCTCATTGCCACGCCGGACGCGGCGACCGGTTGAACGCGCCGTGGAACACCAATGCGCCGCTTGACGCGTACTTGCGTCGGGCGCGCGCCGCCGGGATCGACAAGACGATTGTCATCCCGGCGGGTCACAGCGACTACGCTCAGGCCAACGCCGAACTGGCTCGCATCGTCGCTCGCCAGCCCGGCCGGTTGATCGGCTTTGCGTCGGTTCACTCGCAATGCGACGCCGGCCGGATTTATGAGATCGTCGCCCGGGCCGTCCGCGAATTCGGTTTTTGCGGCTTGAAGGTTCACGCTTACGATGCGCTTCCCACTCGCGAAGTCTGTGACGCGGTTCGGCGGCTGCGAATTCCTATGCTTGTAGACGTAGTCGGCCGAGCTCACATCGTTGATCTGCTGGCGTCGGAATACCCGGACGTAAACTTCATCATCCCTCACTTGGGCAGTTTTATGGACGACTGGCGCGCGCAACAGCAAGTAGTGGATCAACTCGTCCGCTTGCCCAACGTTTATGCCGACACGGCGGGCGTGCGCCGTTTTGATTATATCGTCCAGGCGATCAAACGCGCCGGGGCGCGGAAACTGATCTTCGGCTCCGACGGACCGTGGCTGCATCCCGAGGTTGAGCTGCACAAGATTCGCGTAATTGGTCTGGCGCCGGAAGAGGAAGCGCTCATCCTGGGCGGCAACATCCGGCGGCTGTTGTCCCCCAAACGTCAACCGAGTCAGTCAGCTGCGCCGCCTCCGTCCGTCAAAGTCAAATCGCCGGTAACGCTACGGTAACGTTCTTCCACATTTTTAGCCAATGGCGCAGGTTCTCGACCGCATGGTTGCGTATTACGTGGCGTGGTCGCTGAACAGGCCCGACGGGCGCCGGTGACATCCTTGCGTGGCGCGCCCTTCAGTCAAAGACGTCATAGCCATACTGTTCGTCTAGCCTGTTCACCTCTGCAAGCGCGATTCGCATTCGGGCCGTGTCGTTGTTTTTAGCGCAATCAAGCGCGAAACGGATGAGCGCATCGCGTATTTCCGATCGGTATGCGTCGGCTGAACATTCGATAAGATGGCCGTTGCGAAGGCGCTCAACGGCCCTGCGAGTCTCTTCTGTCATTGGGGAGTCTCCTATTCCAGGGGTCGGAGATTTGGCGCAGTAGGCCGAATCTATTGTAGACGCGGGTTATAGTCCTTAATGGTTTCTCGGTCAACGATTTTCTTTGTGTGGAATCTCCCATGGCTCTGGAAGCTTGCGTCGCGTGGAGTCGGCGAGATAGCAGGTCGTCGCTCAGTTCCGAAAGGCGGCTCGCGGCGGGACTGTCGCCGGCCCCGCCGTGGCGCCTGTCGCATAAACTCCTGATTCCGCAAGCATGGACCCGCTCACTCAATTTCAACGGCAGCGCAGAACGCGACATATAGTCGCCATGATAAGGGGAATGGCGTGACATACTGCAGCTGTAAGTTTTCAGGTCGTCACAGAACCTGTGGCGATTCGGGACGCGCCTGGGCGCCGAATCTTTGGGGCGTTTCAGGACAATGCCCATGCCAGAACTGGCCAAACGCCCTACATTCAACGCGATCACTTCGGCGCGGTAATTGCATTTCATATTGAGGATGCTAATGGTTACGCTCCAGTAGCAAAGCCGGGCGGGACGTTTTCCACGTTCTCTATAACGTCCCTCCTGGCTCGCACAGTTTTTTAGCATCAGCATCTACACATCGATAAGGAAGGTGATTGTTGAGGGTGACAAGTATTCTCCTGAGCATGTCGCCCTCGCTTTTCTTGCTTGGCGCTCCGGTTTTTGCGTCACAATCGACCTACAGCTTTTCGCCAATGCCTCACAGGCGACCGGCTCTACCAAAGTGCAGGAACTCAGCAAAGCGCCCGGATGCGTCCTATCACATCTCTGCGTGAACGATTTACTCGCTTGGTTCCACACCGCAAATACTGAATGCTGCGATTGGCGCGGACAACAGGCGTGGCTGAACGCCACAAGCCTGCAAGACATGTCTACGTGGCGTTCCGGGACATGACACACGCCCAACCCGGCGAAATGCCCTAAAGTCAACACCGTCATTTCGGCGCGGTAATTGCACGAGCCAGGACGGAACATTTAGACCATTCCTCGACGGTAAGCCGGGCGGGACACCTGATGGACAGATGCGGGGCGTCTCACCCGGCGTTTTGTTTGAGACTTCACACCGCAAACACGGAGGAACCGAATGTCGATGCTTCCGAGGGCTTATTGAGGGTGGCGTCACATTTTAATTTCTACTCCAGTGCTGCAGGCCCCAGTTGACGCGGAGGCGGTGAGTTCGCAGGTTTTCACACTTACTCTCAGGTTCGCCGGTCTTTTGACGTTCGTGTTTGATTGCCGCTCACGGCGGCAAACATATCGTCGCCACGCGCTTCTTCTAAAAATACCGGCAGCCATTCCCGCGCGAAAGCGCCTCTAGCGCCGCCCGCCGCGAGGTAGGCCATCTCCGCCTTGATCTTGATCGCTTTCACTTTGGCTTGCAGATATTTCTTTTCAGCCCTCTCTATCCGTTCGGCATTTTCCGTCTGCCGTATGGCCAACTCTTCTCGTATGGCGGCTCTCTCCGCCCGCCGAGCATCAAAAACCGTTTCACTTGCGGCAGAAATCAGTCGCGCGACCGCCTGCCTAAGTTCGTCGGGGATGACCGGCTTGACAAGGTAATCTTGCGCTCCTGCTCGCAAAGCGTCCTCTATGTCACGCGCGTAAGCTGCGGCTGAGCAGAACAATATCGGCGTGTGAGGGTCGAAGTTTCGAATGGCGCGACATAACTCGAACCCAGACCGGTCGGGCAACCAGCTATCCAAGATGTAAAGGTCGAAGTATCCCCGCCGGGCTGAGCTCAGCCCCTCGTTGAAGCCGCTTGCGCAAATGAGCCTATATTCCGCGAGGGTGACCGTCACTAATTCCCTTGCGTCTTCCTCGTCTTCGACCAAGAGGATGCGCTTTCTATCTCGGTTGGGGCTCGCCATGCTTCTGTTACCTCCGAGTTTTTTGCGTGTTTTTGTTAAGATACTGCTGAGTATTTATTATTCTCTCTCTCTCTGGAAGTCAAAGAAATCAGCGCGAAAAGTGTGGCGTTATTCCTCTTCCTCTTCAGCGTGACGACCGGTCAGCTTGATATAGCGCTTGAGTAACTTTGAACCCACCCTTTTCTCTTCGTGGACGGCCCTTATGAGTCGTTCTGCCTAATCGCGGCCAGCGCCATCCGCATAACTACATGTTAGGCGCTGTGAACCTTAAGATTATGATTAATAGAGATGGTAATGAATACCTTACCATGTATCCCAAGCTTCGGCGCTGGATCAACCAATGTGTGGCTTGTCAGCGTGAGGGGTACAAACCAGAGATGCCAGATGACATTTATCCAGGAATCGCAGCTCGTAACCTGCGCCGTTACTTCGACCCGATGGAAGTGGATAAGGATGGTTTGTGCGAGCAGTGCCGCATTTCAACGGAATCATTGTGCGGGTGAGAGAGTGAGTGCGACGATTTTTGTAGCTTCTCTGTGACTCTGGCCGTGCGGGGTCATTTAGTCGCCGGACTTGGCGACATTTGGTCTTGAGCTCGTATTGGCGCGCCATCGGTTCCTGCATTATATTTTGGCTCCTATGGCTACACAACAATCACAATCCCCGCCTACCGGCGGGAAGATAAAGCCCGCGACAGCTTTGGTCGTTGGCGGGATTCTTCTCGCCGGCGCATTTATTGTAACTGCGATCGTAAGCCCGAAGTCTCTCGATTGGATTTTTCCGGGTGAGGAGAGAAGCGATCAAATAAAGAAGGAGATGGAGCGCCAGAAAGGGATCGATCCCAATGGTCAGTCCGATCCCAAACTTAAACGAGAGGGCGAGTCGAAAAGCGGCGCTATAACTCCAACGCCTTCACCCGGGGCGACGGTAGGGTCAGGGGAGGGAGAGATACGAGGAGACGAGCGAATACCGAAGCCCGAATGCATTTCACGGGATCAAGTCGTCAAAATTATTGGCGCGAGTGAAGAGGCGAGGGAAGGTCGAGTGATCTGGATTAGTGTCGCTCCGGATGGAAATCGAATAATGGTCGCTTATCGGAAGAGGACGTTCTTGGGAATCGGTTCGGGTGAAAATCAGATTGAAGGCATTCTTCGGCGAGGTTTGAGGAACCAGTATCCCGATCGTCTTATTAAATCGTTAAAAGTCCAATCGGATGGGAAGAAATCCGTCCGGCAAGGCGTCCAGAACGTCAATGCCGAAGTTCTCGAAATAGAAACCCTGCAGGCCGGGTGCCGATGGCCCTAAGCCGTGAGTTCTTTCAAGAAGGCCCGCTGATTACTCACCGGGCCTTCTTGCGCAATTGCAAACCCCTCTAAAAGATCAATTTGAGAGCCAACTGTCCGATGCGCGGATCGAGAGCTCCGCGCGGGTTGCCGAAATCGGGGCGTTGCGTGAGGCTCGCGCCGGATGCGTTCGCCGCAGTGACGTTGAACATCTGGCCGTTAAAGCTGGAGATGTTCACCCGGTTGAAGAGGTTGAAGAACTCGGCGATGAATTGCAGCCGGTATCTCTCGGTGAAGTAGAAGGTCTTCGTCGTGCGGAAGTCGAAACTGACGAAGTGGCCCGTGTAAAACGTGTTGCGTCCGAAGCCCGGCGCGCGATCAGAGTTGCGGTTGCCGTCGTTATTGAGGTCTGTGTTGGTGGGCAGCCTTGCCGAGTAGGGCAGGTTGCTGCTTGCCTGGAGGATGCCGCCCAACTCCCAGCCGCCGATGATCACGCGGGCAGGGCCATGCAGTCCCTTAAAATAATCCAGGTCCCACAGGCCGCTCACCACCACGCGATGCGGGACGTTGGCGACGCCGGGGCCGCGCTCGTCGCTGAGCAGCAGGCTATACTGGGCCTGTTTCACGTCGTCACTCGCGTTGGCGGTCACCACCGAGGTCGCGTCCGGCGCGTCGTCAATCACCTTCGAGAAGGTGTAAGAGAAGAGGAGTTGGTAATGTTGCGCGAATCGCTTGTTGACCTGCAGGACGAGCGCGTTATAGCCGGAATTAGCGTTGCTCTCGAACTGACTGATTCGGCCGAACTCAATATTTCTGCCGGAGGCATCAGTTCTGCCGATGGGCCGTGTCGGGCTGGTCCCGCCGGGGTAGCGCAGGAACATCGGAACGATGGCCCCTGTAACCGACGTCGCTACGGGAGGCGCCAGGTTGATGTCGCGCGTCCGTTGCAAGTGGCGGCCCTGGACTGACAAATACGAAACGCCGACCGAAATATCGTTGGTTAGCCCGTACTCGACGCCGAAGTTGCCCTGCATCGTGTACGGCTGCTGATAGTCGCGCTCGAAGACGAACAGGTTCACCGCCGGCGGCTGTCCGCCCTGCAGGATCTGGGCGATGCTGCTGTAGCGGAACGGGTAGACCAACTTAGCGTCGGTAGGATTAGTCAGCGTGACGCTGATCGAGTTGAGACCGTTGTTGGAATGCGCCGTGCCGATCGCGATCGCCGGTGTGCGACCGTAAAACAGACCGTAGCCGCCGCGTACGACCAGCCTGTCGGCCGTCGTCGGATTCCATGCGAAGCCGAAGCGCGGCGCGACGTTATTGTAGTCGTTATTGATGCGTGAGGTGTCGATGCCCGCCGCCGCCAATGACGGGCTCGGATTGCGCGTCGGCCCCTGCCTTATCTTCTGAATGTCGTAACGCGCTCCGAAATTGAGCGTCAGGCCGCGCGCCACGCGGAAGTCGTCCTGGAAGAAGAAGCCATACTCATTGAAGTCCGGGTTGGTGGTCGCGCCTGACGTGCCGTCACCGGCGAAGGCCTGCGTGTAACTGGTGACTTTGTTATTAGTGAAATCGGCGTAGCTCGCGTAGGTGTAACCGCCGCCGAAGAAGCCGGGGAAGAAGTTCTTGATCCTCTCGATGTTGAAATCGACTCCGCCCTTCAGACTGTGTTTGCCGGCGATGTAAGAGACGTTGTCAATGAACTGATACTTCTTCTCGGTCGTCTCGCGCGGGCTGAAGTTGTTGCGCCCGATGATCAGCGCCTGTTGACCATTGACGACGTTGCTTATGACCGCTTCCGGGGCGTCGCTGTTGGCCAAGCCCGGTTCGCTGTCACGCGCCACCTGGGCGCGGAATTCGTTGAGAAGGCGGGGCGAGAGGGCGGTGTTGAGCGTGGCGCTGAAGGTATCGGTCGTCACCAAACTGTTACCGCTATGCTCTTGCGCTACGGTCGCGCCGTTGCTCTCCAGGTTGGTCCCGGTGAACTTCTGGCGGTTGTAGCGGAAGTTGAGCCGGTTACTCGAGTTAACCTGCCAGTCAACCTTCCCAAGGTAAACGTCCTGATCGAGGCCGCGCGTATAGTTGTTGGCCAGCGGCAGGAGCCTGTTACGGCCGGCCACCGATTCGGGAACGGCCGCGTTGGCGGCGGGCAGGACGTTGACTATGTTGGGCTGCGTGTTGCGCTGCCCGTCGTAGTTGAAGAAGAAGAAGGCGCGGTCTTTCTTGATCGGGCCGCCGATATTGCCGCCGAACTGATGGAAGTGGTAAGGCGGTTTGTCGGGGCTGCCGACGACGCGCTGGCTCGCTGCGTCGAACCTGAAGCCGTTGGGGATAAGCGCCGGCTTGCCGCCGGTGAAACTCTCCAGCCCAGCGTCGTAGCGCAGGTTGTTGGCGTTGAGCGAACGGTCGCGGAAGAAGTCGAAGGCCGCGCCATGAAATTCGTTGGAGCCGGACTTGGTGACTACGTTGATCGCGCCGCCGGCGGCCCGCCCGAACTCGGCTGAGAAGCTGTTGGTGTTGACTTGAAACTCCTGCACCGCGTCCTGGCTGAACTGATAGGGGGCGCGGCCCGATCCTGTGCGGCCCAGAGACTGGCCGAAGAACAGATTGTTGTTGTCCACGCCGTCAATCTGGACGCTGTTGAGCGTGCCTTTCTGCCCGCCGAATGAAAGATCGCCCCCTCGGGGATCGCGCACTACGCCGGGAGTGAGCGTGGCGAAGTCCAGGAAATTGCGACCGTTGACCGGCAGCCCCCTGACCGCGCGCTCGCCGACCGAAGCGCTGACGTTTGTGCGCGTGGTTTCGACGATTGGAGCGACGTCAGTGATGGTGACTGCTTCGCTGACGTTGACGCGCAGCGCAAGGTCGAGGTTGAGTTTCTGGCCGACGGTCAAGGTGACCGCTCCGTATTTGTTTTCAGCAAATCCCTTCCCGCCGGCGCTGATGTGGTATGTTCCGGGCGGCAGGGCGGCGATGCGGTAGATGCCGCTATCGTCCGTGGTGATTTCGCGCGTCAGGCCGGTGTCAACGTTTTTGACCGTAACTTTCGCGCCTGGAATGATTGCGTTCTGCGAGTCAGTGACAACGCCTTCGATGGTCGCGGTTGCCGCCTGCTGCCCGAAGACGGGAGCGGCGAGGGCGAGAGCGAACACCAAGGCGATCATAGCCGTCAGATAATTGAACGGGGTGTGATTGCGAAGTGTCATAGGATTCCCTCTGGTTGATGTGAACAATTGTGATTGACTGCTGGCCTGTTATTTAGCGATTGATGGAGTCGTCGGCGATCAATTCGTCGTCGTCGCATTTTATCTGAAATCGTAACTAATCAGCCCCTATGCCGCGGTGGCGGCATCTGAATTTAGCCCGGCGATTCAATGCCGGGGAAGCTGTGGGAAAAACCGACGTCGCGTCAGCGACGCCTGAAATCAACCATCTGACGTGACGCGGATAATCTCACACGCCTACCGTTGGTTTAACCCCATTGTAATTTACGCAAGTTAAGGCTTTGTAAATTCCACCACCGGTAGGTATTTGCGCAGATACCAATGGGTTTAAACCCCCAGCTAAATTCGAGCGCCGCCGAGCGTGGCAGGAAGGCATGAGCAGTTACCTGAAATCTTTGATCAAAACGACATTCGCCGCCCATAATCCTCGCACGCAAGCCAAATATTTACCATCGCGCGACCAGTCGAAGCCGAAAATGCGGTCGGATTCAAACTCGGCCAACAGTTTCGGCTCGCCGCCGTCGAGTGGTTGAATCCAAAGTTTCGACGCGCCTGAAGCTGGGTTTTCGTGATAAGTCAACCCGCGTCCGTCCGGCGTCCATCGGACGGTTTGCGTTTGGATCGGCCGGGAAAAGATTTTGATCGGACGGGCCCCGTCAACCGACCCATCAACCGGATATACCGCGATGTTCCAGGGAAACGGGCCCGGGCCTTCGGCTTGAAGACAGGCGAACAATTTGCCGTCTGGCGAAACGGACGGATTGGCCGTGAACGCTTCGGTCAATCGTTTCATCTCTCCGCCGTCAATCGAAACGCGCCCGATCATAGGGAGATTGGCGGCCGCCCTTTCGAGTTTTGTGTATAACACCCAGCGCCCGTCGGGCGAGCAATATGGGTTGTCTTCGCCGGTTCCGTCGGTCAACTGAATCGGATTACCGCCGTCGATGTTCATGCGCCAGATATGGCGTTCGCCTTTCAGGTCTGAAGCGAACAGGACGTAGCGTCCGTCTGGCGAGACCTTGGGCCACCACGCGTGCGCGCGGCCCGTCAATTCTCCGGTCACCAGTCTGGCCCTGCTTCCGTCCGCCTCCATCAACGAAATAGCCGGCGACGCGCCCGCTTCAGATTCATAGACAATTTTGCCGTCAGGCGTCCAGGAAAGTTCGCCGCGATAGCCTCCCGCCGCGAGCGTGATCTGCCTGCCGGGGCCGCCGCCCGCCGGAACCAGCCACACGTTGGAGACCTGTTTGACGCTCAGCGCCGCGATCACGCCCGATTTGGCCGCGAGGCTGAGGCGGTTGTAAGTATTCGCGTCGTTGGTGATCCGGCGCGCTTCGCCTGTCACGGAATCAAGAAGCCAGACCTGGCGCGGCGACGCCGAATTCTCCTGCGCGACCATCACCAGATCGCGCGAATTATCGAGCCAGGCCATCTGGCCGACCCATTTCCAACGCCGTGCCGAGATCGTCTTCATCGCCCAATCGCCGGCGCGCGCGCCGACCACGTACATATCCGCCACGCCGCCGGGATTGCCCGCCGCGCAGGCGATCATCTTTCCGTCAGGCGCCCAGGCCGGGTCGTATAAGAGTTCGGGGTACCGGATCGAAGCGATCTCCTTCTCGCTCCCTCCGTCGGCGTCGGCGACGGAGAGGATGATCGCGCGGCGCACGTCCACGGCGCGTCGCAAAGCGATCTTCGATCCGTCGGGAGAGAACGAAACCGCGGCGTTGATGTCCTCGAACAGCAGCTTCGACGGGCCGCCGAGCACGGAGACGCGATAGACCGAGCGCCTCGGCGATTCTTTCGTATCTGCGACGTAATAGACGTGGCCGCCGTCCGGAGAGAAGGTCAGCGCGTAATAGCGATGTTCGGCCGCCGGAATGATCGCGCGGCGAGTCGAGGTCGAGAGCTGTTCGAGCCAAAGCGCGCTCCGGTCGGCGTTCTCGCTCGTGGCATAGGCGACGTAGGCGCCGTCGGGAGAGATCGCCGCGGTTAAAACATTGCCGGCGGTGGTGAGCGCAGCGACGCTCATGTTTCGAGACGGATCGACTCCTCGATTCCTTTGGACGATGAACCAGGCGGCGCTCGCCACGACCAGCAAGGACGCCACCGAAAGAATTTCGAGCGCGCGCGGCGGGAGCCTGACCCCGAACGAGGGCTTGCTGACCACGCCCTCCCTCACGATCAGGTCCTCGCCGGATTCGCTAATTGGGTCGGCTGCGGGCGTGGCGCCTACGGCCGCGCCCGAGTTCACGGCAAGATCGACATCAAATTTTATGGAAGCCGGTTCACTTTGCTGCTCATCCTCTTCAGCCAGTTCGCGCACACCGGCCGCGAAGCGGTAGCCGCGCCTGGGAACCGTCATGATGTATCCTTCGCCGTCAGGCGTCTGACCCAACGCTTTTCTTAAAGTGTAGATGTTTTGCGTGAGGTTACTCTCCTCGACGAACGTGTCAGGCCAGACCTTCGCCATCAATTCTTCTTTGCTCACTATGCCGCCGCGTCCTTCCACCAGCGCCAACAGGACTTCAAAAGCCTTTTGAGTCAGCGGGACAAACTGGCCTTCACACAGAAGCGCGCGCTCGGTCAGATCAATCCGGAAACGGTCGAACTCGTAGAATCGCTTTATTTGTTGCGACATAACAGATTTGATAACGGTTTGAAAACTATTTGATGGCCCGTTTGAAGACTTTTCCAAGCCGATTCAGCCATTGTCCGGCGCGCGTTGACGGGGCGGATGATTCACCGAGCCCCGCGCGACGCGCTGTCCTGCGAATTGTATCGTAAGGCTACGAGTCGACAAACGCAGGTTAAGGTTAATTGCACAGGAAACCCTTGTAGGGAGAGATTTAACGATGACATACGAAAGACGATTCAACCGAAGCGCCAGCCGGCTGGTAGTGGCCGCTGTAGCTTTGGCTATCGCTCTGATCCAGAACGCGACGGCCCAGAGCCAGCAGGAGAAAGGGAGAAGAGTTAATCCCAATCGTCAGAATTCCGCTCAGGCTGAGGCGCAAACCGGAGAGAGCGCATCAGGCGCTCAGGACAAACTGACCCTGATCGAAACCCAGGAAGGCCCCGCCTGGTTTACCAATCCTATCCTCAAGACAAAGATCATCCGGTTCGACGTTTCCGAGAACGCGAAGCGGTTCGTTTTCGATGAAACGCCGGTGCATGACGACGGAGCTCCGGCTTACGGCAACGAGTTCGTCACTGAAGGCTATATCTATCCGTTCGGGACGCTCAACGGAACGAACGGAGTCAACCAGGACGGCAGCCCGGAGTTTCCCGACCGGGTCATAGGCATATGGACTTGTCGCGGCTGGCACGTCGGTGAAGGCGCGAAGACAGTCTCCGGCCCCTGGGTGGTCACGCATCAACTGTTCGACCTCGGGGGCAAGCCCGGCCAGGTGACGCTCACCACTGACGGCGTGGAACTGGTCGACATCGACGCGCCGGTCAAGCGCGCCGTCATCGGCGGCACAGGCCCTTACGCCGAGGCCAGGGGAGAGGCGACCCAGACGATGATCGGATTCAATCAGCTCAACGGAGTCAATCTTCGGCTTGAGATCAGAGTGGCGATCAAGAAATAGATCATCGCCAGGAGTGGGGCAAACTTATGGTTTTTGAGAATTAAATGCGACCACTTCTTCAGTCGCGGAGCGACAATTGATCCTAGCCCGGCTTTTATGGTCTTTGAGAAATAAATGCAACAACCATAATGATAATGCAACAACCATAATGATAATGATGCGGCAGCCTTTGGAGTGCGGCTGCTTGGAGCCGCTTTGGTAGTCAATTCGTTGACCCAGGCCTTTCGCTGGAACTGGCCTGTTGGCTTCCTCGCAGCCGCACTCCAAAGGCTGCCGCCGTTTATTCACCGAGTTCTGGTCTCCCGACGTTGGGCGGCGTTGTTGCACTTAATTTTCAAAGACCATAAAAGCCGGACTAAGCTCACACGGTCGCTGCCGCGACCTGGGAAGGATGGTTGCGTTATTTTTTCAAACGCCATTAGTCTGCCCCACTCTCATTCGAATTGCTCGAAAGGGTTGGGCGCGGCCTGGGGCGCCGAAAAGGCGTTGGAATTGCTGTCAGAGGCCAGGTTCGGAAATGTGGATGTCAGACAACTTCAACACGACATCATCAATAACTATTATATCGCCGCGAAGAGCTAACGGCCGGCAAATTTATGAGAAGGAGAAACACAATGATTCGCAAAACACCGTTATTCATCATCATCCTCTCGCTGCTCACGCTGATCACGTCGGGAAGCGCTCCGCGCAGCTCAGCGAGCAATGATTTACGAACCGCCATTCCATCGGGTGACCCGCAATACTCGTCGCGAGAGAACGAGCGTTCGAAAAAGGTTGGGAAACAAGCCCGTAAGCAGGCGAAAAAGGAGACGCCCTCCGGGTCGCAGTCCGCGCCGGCGGACGTTGAGGGGCATTCGACCGGGAGCCACATGCCGTCGCTGCGATTCGCCGACGCGCGACTCACGACGGGTGTGCGGCTGCGTTACGCGGAGGGCGGAGACCCTGCCGGCCGTCCGATCATATTGCTCCACGGCTACACGGATTCGTGGTTCTCGTTCACTCGCACGCTGCCTTATTTCGATCCGAGCTGGCGCGTTTACATCCTCGACCAGCGGGGGCACGGCGATTCCGAGCGTCCGGCCGGCGGATATACCTTTCCGGATTTCGCCGCAGACGTGATCGCGTTTATGGACGCGAAGGGAATCCAGCGGGCGACTCTGGTCGGCCATTCGATGGGAAGCGTCGTCGCTCAAGGTGTGGCGATCGCCGCGCCCGAGCGCGTGGAGCGGCTCGTCCTCATCGGGTCGGCGACCACCGTGCGTAACGAGGCGGTCGTGCAGTTCCGGCAGGCGGTCGAAAAACTTAGCGACCCCGTGCCCGAGGAATTCGCCCGCGAGTTCCAGGTCAGTTGTGTTCATCAACCGGCGCCGAATGAATTCATGGATCGTGTCATCGCGCAGAGCCGCAAGGCGCCGGCGCGCGTGTGGAAAGCGGTGATGGCAGGAATGTTGGCCGGTGATTACAAAGCCCGGCTCGGCGATATCCGGACTCCAACGCTGATTGTCTGGGGCGATCGAGATGCGTTCTTTTTACGGGCCGAACAGGACTCCCTGGCGGCCGCGCTGCCGAAGGCTGTCTTGAAGGTCTACCCGGAGACTGGACACTGCCCTACTTGGGAGAGGCCGGAACAATTCGCGCAAGACTTGAAAGACTTCATCAACAGCGCGGATGCGACCGACGCTCCGGCGCCCGGGCATCAACATCACGCCGCCGGGGCGGCTAAACCCGCGACTGCGATGACCGGGCTGGGCGAGCGTCAACATCCTGTCTCGACTCGTAATCCCGAGGCGCAGCGGTTCTTCAATCAAGGGCTGGCGCTCATCTACGCCTTCAATCACGAGGAAGCGGCCCGTTCCTTCCGTCGCGCCGCCGAACTCGACCCGCAACTGGCGATGGCTTACTGGGGCGTCGCGCTCGCCGTCGGGCCGAACTACAACGAAGCGGCGGTGGACGCGGAGCGGGTCAAAGCGGCTTACGAAGCCGTACAGAAAGCGCAATCGCTGGCTGCCGGCGCGACGGAACGCGAGCGCGCTTACATCGCGGCGCTCTCCCAAAGGTTCTCGTCAAAGTCGCAGCCTGACTACAAAAGTCTCGCGCTCGCTTACCGCGACGCGATGCGAGAGCTTCACCGTCGTTATCCCGACGACCTGGACGCCGCGACGCTCTTCGCAGACAGCATGATGAACGTGCGCCCGTGGCAGCTCTGGACCAAGGACGGCAAACCGGCGGAAGGAACCGAAGAAATCGTCGCCGTGCTCGAGGAAGCGCTCAGGCGCGAGCCGAATCATGCCGGCGCGAATCACCTTTACATTCATGCAGTCGAGGCTTCGATACATCCGGAGCGCGGCCTTCCGAGCGCGGCGCGGCTGGAGAAACTCGCGCCGCAGGCCGGCCACCTCGTCCACATGCCTGCGCACGTCTACATTCGCACGGGGGATTACGCGGCGGCGGCCAAAAGCAACGTGGAAGCGGCGGCGGCGGACCGCGCGTACATCAAAGCGACGGGCGCGCAGGGCGTCTACCCGATGATGTACTACAGCCACAACCTGCACTTCCTGGTCGAGACTTACAACCGCATGGGTCAACTCAGCGAGGCCCGGAAATCGGCCAAACAGCTCGAAGAGAATGTGCGGCCACACGTCAAGGACATGCCAATGATCGAGATGTTCATGCCCGCGCCAATCTACGTCAATCTGCGCTTCGGGCAGTTGGACGAGATATTGCGGACGCCGGAGCCCGATCGCGCGCTGGCCGCCACACACGCCATATGGCGGTTTGCCCGCGGCGTGGCTTTCGCGGCGACGGGCAAGCTTGCCGAAGCGCAGAAAGAGCGCGCGGCGTTGGCGCCGGAGGCCAGTCAGATCTCCGGCGACGCGCCCTTCGGGTTGAACTCCGCGAGCGGTGTCCTGCGGGTCGCCGAGACCGCGCTCGACGCTCGCATCGCATGGGCCAAAGGCGAACGGGCCAGGTCGATCGAGTCATGGCGCGCTGCGGTCGCCGCCTGGGACGCGCTGAATTACAACGAGCCGCCAGACTGGTATTACCCCGTGCGCGAATCGCTGGGCGCGGCGCTGCTCTTGAACGGCGACGCTGCGGCGGCCGAGAAGGTCTTCCGAGAAGACCTAAAGGAGAACCCGCGCAATGCCCGCTCGCTCTTCGGCCTTATGGAAAGCCTGAAGGCGCAAGGCAAACGCGACGCCGCCGCTTTTGTCGAGGCCGAATTCAAAGCGGCCTGGAAGAACGCCGAAGTTCAGCTCAAGCTGGAGAGTTTCTGATCATCAATCACTCGCTCCCTGCCACTCGCTCCCTGGCATTCGCTCCCTGGGCCGTGAGCGAGCGCTCCGGCTCCGGGTGGCGGATAAACAACCTGGTGAAGGAGAACAAATAAGATTTGCAAAATATCTTGCTTCGTGGCCGTCATCTCGATGCGCGACGCGCCGTCCTGCGAATTGTGTCGTAATGCTGCGAGTGGATAAACGCAGGTTGATGCTATGAATATGAATACCAACTCGGGCGAAATATCAATTACACAGCGTCTCGCGCGAGCCAAGGTGGAGGATTTCAACGACGCGCAGGCTGAAGCGTTCGCCGATCGAATGATCGAGACGCTCAACTCCGCCGCGCTCGCCCTCATGATCAGCGTCGGCCACCGCACGAAGCTCTTCGACGCGATGGCCAGAATCGATCCGGCGACGAGCGAACAGATCGCGCGAGCGGCGCGGCTGGACGAGCGTTACGCGCGCGAGTGGCTCGAAGCGATGGCGGCGGGCGGCATAGTCGAACACTATCCGGCGAACGGAACTTACTATCTTCCGTCGGAGCACGCGGCGTCGCTGACTAGCGCGTCCGCGCCGGTCAACATCGCTTCGACTATGCAGTTCATCCCGCTGATCGGCGCTGTGGAAGATCAGATCGTCGAGCGCTTCCTCAATGGCGGCGCGCCCCCTTACTCGTCCCATCCGCGCTTTCAGGAAGCGCTGGCCGGAGAGAGCGTCGCGGGCGCGGCGCTCGCGCTCTCCACGCTTATGGAGTCGATCCTGCCGCTCGTCCCCGGCATGGCGGAGGCGATCTGCACGCCAGACGAGTCCGCCTGAAGGCGGGACTACAAACGTTAACGCAATATCAACTTTCGAAAGGAATCAACAGGAGAAGGATATGAGTCAACAAACAGCAAAAACTCTCAATCAAGCGAAGGCTCAAGCATTCGGCGACCTGATGCTCGACACTTTGAATAAAGCGGCGGCGGCGCTGATGATCAGCGTCGGCCATAGGACCGGATTGTTCGACACTCTGGTCGATCTGCCGCATGCGACGAGCGAGCGCATCGCGAAGGCCGCCGGATTGAACGAACGCTATGTGCGGGAATGGCTCGGAGCGATGGTGACGGGGCGGATCGTCGATTACGACCCGGCCGGGGGAACCTACTTTTTGCCGCGCGAGCACGCCGAGTTCCTGACGCGGGCGGCGTCGCCGAACAACCTTGCCGTGACCGCGCAATTCATCCCGGTGCTCGCCTCGGTGGAGAACGAGATCGTCGAGTGTTTCCGAAACGGCGGTGGCGTTCCATATTCGTCGTACCCTCGCTTCCACGAGGTGATGGCCGAGGAGAGCAATCAGACGGTCGGCGCCGGCCTGATTGACGCGATCCTGCCGCTCGTTCCCGGCTTGATCGAACACCTGCGCGAAGGGATTGACGTCATGGACGTCGGTTGCGGCCGCGGCCGCGCGCTCATCCTGATGGCCAGGACCTTCCCGAAGAGCCGCTTCACCGGATACGATTTTTCGGAAGAGGCGGTCGCCGACGCCGGCGCGGAAGCCGCCAGGCAGGGACTCGACAACGTCCGCTTCGAGGCGCAGGACGTTGCCCGGATCGAAGAGTCTGCGCGCTACGACCTGATCACGGCCTTCGACGCGATTCACGACCAGGCGGCGCCGCGCAAAGTCTTGAAGGCCATCGCCCGCGCGCTGCGCCCCGGCGGAGTCTTCCTCATGCAGGACATCTACGCGTCGAGCCACGTCCACAAGAACATCGAACATCCGCTGGGGACGTTCACCTACACAGTCTCGTGCATGCATTGCATGACCGTCTCGCTGGCTCTCGGCGGCGAAGGTTTGGGCGCGGCCTGGGGCGAAGAGAAGGCGCTGGAGTTGTTGGACGAGGCGGGCTTCAGCCAGGTCGGGGTTAAACGCCTGCCGCACGACATCATCAACAATTACTACATCGCGGGAAGGGGTTGAATGATTCGCGTAACACAAATAATCATCACCCTCATCTCGTTGGTTCTGCTGATCGCGTCGCGCGCCGCCACGAGTCGCAGAACCGATCTTGACCGTGGCGCGGACTTTAGTCCGCGCCTGCGTCATTTCCCCAGGCAGCGCGGACTAATGGTCTTTGAAAATTAAGTGCAACAACCGTCTTCCCGGTCGCGGAGCGACCACGTGAGCTTAGCCCGGCTTTTCAAAGCCGGGCCGACTAACGCATAACCGTTCTCAGTCGCCGCAGCGACGGTTGATACCAATGATCGGTATCAACCGTCGCTGCGGCGACTGAACAACAATGCCAACCGCTCTCCCGGCTTTGAAAAGCCGGGCTAGGCTCAAATGCCGCTCCGCGGCAGGGAAATTTCGCCCCGGCTTTGATGATGTTTGGGAAATAAATGCAACGACTGCTGAATCCCATCTATTGCCGTCGGTCAGATTGCCGAATTCGTGGTTGCAATTATTTCTCAAAGACCATAAGTCCGCGCCACTATTCTTCCGAGTCATACCACAGGCGCCGAATACCGCCCGCGTCCACCTCCATTTGATGGATGAAGGGGCGAAATCGTGAAATAGCCTAGGGTTATTGCCGATCTGATTTGCGCATACGCTTCAATTGATTACGACAGCGCCGTCTTTCTTCCCGACGCAATATTCATTCTTCAACGAACTCGTATCAGCCTTGAACCTTACTTCTCAGTACTCAAGTAGAAAGTTGTTTGTCGTCTCTCGAATTACCTCCGCGCCTTAGTTCGTTCACGTACCGACAGAAAGAGCGACAGGGCTTATTTTCCTTCTTCGGAGCGCTTCGAATGAC